>JGI24709J26583_10003605_pt1 | contig 12055 bp, 11 predicted proteins | sample BioPla2DNA1_FD_26583 | JGI IMG/M metagenome (IMG submission 26583) | reverse complement strand
GCCGGCGCTCGCCGAAGCGCCGCAATCGGACACGGCTCGCTGCTGATAACTGCAGCAAATCCGTGACCTTTCGTTCGTAATCGCTTATTTGAAGACCGCTTTAAGCACCATCACGATCAGGGTGATCACCGTGTAAATCCAGATGCCTCTGTTGCTGAAAAGGTCTTTGAGGGCCTGCTTGTCTATCAGCCCGGAACTGCCGTCCAGGACTACCTTTTTCCTGTTTACCAGATATATGATGAGGCCGATGATGCCCAGCACCATGATCAGCATGGAATAGGCAGCTAAGGCTTCCACGGATTTCTCCATCAGCTTCTGCACGATGACGGCGTTGAAGAGGTTGGAGATGGAGTGCATCAGGATGGCTATGATGATGCCGCCGGATTTGACCGTGAGATAAGCCCAGATCAAGCCCAGGATGAAGGTATAGACGATGTGGATCGGCCCCATGGACACGCCGTGCAAGACGGCAAAGCAATAGGCCGACGCCAAAACGTAAAACCTTTCGCCGTGCTTCAACAACCTGGTAGCAAACAGATGCCGGAAGACGTATTCCTCCACTATCGGATTGAATACCAGCAGCATAAACACCATCGCACCGGTCATTTGCATATCGTCGGTCGAAGGTGGTTTCACGCCCAAAGCGGCGGTGATTCCCGTCAAGACGTTCATCACAAAGAAGGCGGTGCAATGCAGGAGCAAACACAGCAGCACGGTCTTGACCGAGACTTTGCTCTTTTCCTTGCGGGCATAGGGTTGCTTGACCACATCCTTGGTGATCCGGACAAACAATCCTGTACCCACTCCATACAACAANACGATGCCGATAATGCCCAAAGCAAGCTCTACAAANGGCAAATGCGGCCTGATCACAAGCGAATACAGCCAAAAGAGGCCGAACATCACAACGATGCCCAGCGCTACCCTCTCCAAATCTTTTGCTTTGTTGTTCATGACTTATCCTCCTTGATATTTTCATGAGCTTTCGGGAAAACACCCCAGTCTGACGGGGCTTTTCCCTTTACACCTGTCTTGATTTGACTGGTTGCATTATTCATGGGTTGGCTTTTTTTGTCAACCCTGTTGCAAGACCCTCTAAGCTGTATTCGCTTCATATACTTAGGGCGGAATAGCGGGCCCTAAACCTGAAGAATCGCAGTATTATTGGGCTTTGGGACAGCGAGGCAATAATAAACGTTGACAGGAACGGGAGATTATTAAATCTTGTTAACAGAACGATTTGAACTACATAGGAGGAATCGTGAGTAAGACAGAAAAAGGTAGCAAGTACAGATGCTTACTTGCCACTTCATATGCTCGGCCTAAAATACACGAGTTTTTGGTAGGTATTTGCAGACCATTGAAAGTGACGGTGACAGACGATGATGAATACTTTCCCCAGGGATTCGAAAAAGCAAAAGAGCTTATCCTCACAAGCGATAATGCAAAGAGCTTTTTTGAGGATAAATTCCCTGAGATTGGCTTTAAGAAAATAAAAGAAAAGATTAAAGACAATTGGTGGTTGACACCAAAGAAGGGCGGAAATACCCCGAATTGGGACCTCGTAAGCTCTTGCACACTTGATAATGGTGATAAAGCCCTTATCATCGTTGAAGCCAAGGCTCATAAAGGCGAATTAGATAAAAGTGGGAAAAAACTGAAATCTGATGCAAGTGCCGATAGTAAAGCTAACCATGAAAGTATTAAGAAAGCAATAGAAGAGGCTAATGATGGGCTTAATAAAGCCTATGGTTCTAAAAGGTTTGACATCAGCGTAGATAAGTGTTATCAATTGTCAAACCGTTTCGCCTTCGCTTGGAAACTTGCCGAATTGGAGATACCAGTAATATTGGTTTATCTTGGGTTTATCAACGCAACAGAAATGGATAATTATTTTGATGACTATGATGACTGGAAAGAGGCTCTGTTAAAACATTCCAAAGGCATTATCCCAGAAGAAGTATGGAATAATGGCCCAATAAAGATAGACAAAACTCCCATCCATCCAATATGCAAAATAGTAGACATCCAAGCAGTTCCAGACATAAAAGAGATTCATCCGTAACCCCATGAAACGCATCATCCTCATCCTCAGCCTCTTGCTTTCGCTGTCGCTGCTTTTTGGCGGGCAAGCCGGCAAAGCCAAGGCCAGCCTCAACCTGGGATTGGCAAATGGTGCCTCGTTTGGCGTGGGGCTTGACAGTCCGCACGGCGAAAACAGGGATAACTATCTCAATATCCACGCTTATTACTGCCGTCTTTTCTGGTATGCGGGCATCTGTCGCGAGATCAGAACCTACAACGACCGCAACGACTTCTATTACCTGGTATCAGCAGGCGTCAACATCGGACAGATGCTTCCGTATCCGCTTGACCGTGATTTGTTTGTCTCTCCGCACGTGGCTCTTGGGGTGGGTCATCGCTTCAAATTGGGACGTGACAGCTATATGTTTGTCGAGTGGGATGTGGGCCTGAAACTATCCGTTACCAATATCAATATCGGTGTCACCTTTTAATGGAGTCTGCACCGTTATCCAAGGTTCAAGCCCTCCGGTGAGTCAGTAGTATACGCCAATTCCGAGGCATCAAATCCGCGCCTCTTTCTTCTATAAAAAGCATTTCTATCTTGACAGAAATCGCTATCTTACCGAGCTTGCAACTATGGAATCCCTTTTTAGAGGAGTGCGGCATACTCTGATGTTACAAGCCTTCAAGAGGGACGCCTGTGACGATAAATACTACAAATAAGCAGATCAATAAAGGAGAAACCCATGAAAAAACTATCATTACTGTCCGTGATAGTGATGCTCTTGATCGCACAGACTGTTACTGTGATCAGCGCCGGGGAGGTCACGCTTGGTTTGGCTTCCACCGCATCTCAGCCGCAGCCCGGTGAAGCTGTTGTTTTAAATACAGATTCGCCGCGGGACAACACTCACCTGCCGCCTTGCAATATCCGTGCTACGGAGACCGATGATGAGCTCCATCTCACCTGGCTGGATTCCGGAACCCCCGGTGGAGGCTGGCTTAGCTATTGCGGGCCTCAAGAAAACGCGGTGGGCGTCGACGATGCCATCAGTTTTGACGTAGCCATCCGTTTCCCCGCCGATTCCCTCGCCGCCTATGCCGGCATGAGCTTGCANGCGGTGAAGATATGGCCTGCTCAGGCTGGAGCTTACACCATCAGAGTGTGGTTGGGCGGCAGTGCCAACATCCCCGGAACCAGATGGGTCAACCAAGGTTTCACACCCACCATTAATGCCTACAACACCGTCATGCTCAACGAGCCTGTTTGGATCTCGGGAGATGATAATATGTGGATTGGTTACAATACCACCGTCCAGGAAGGATACCCGGCAGGCTGCGACGGCGGTCCTGCGGTAAATGGCTTTGGCAATAAGATCAACCTTGACGGCACCTGGGCCAATCTCCTGGATATCGCTCCTACCATCAACGTCAACTGGTGTATCGAAGGGTACGTAGGCTATTATCCTCCCACAGATGCACCCCGCATCAGCTTTGACCCTGTGGATAAAAGCGAGCTGGATCGGTCGCTCAACGGCTACCGTATCTGGCGCTTTGTTCGCGGCGAGGAAACCGATGAAACNAACTGGGTTTCCCTCACAGAAAACCCCATCGTGGCCAACTCATTTCAAGACATTGGATGGAGTGAGCTGAGNGACGCAGAATACAGATGGGCCCTCAAAGCCTATTTTACCGATGGCGAAGTCTCTGCTCCCGGATTCTCAAACAGCGTGCACAAGCACAACCTGTCAGGCCTGATCGCCGGCACGGTGCGCAATACCGCAAATCAGCCCCTCGGCAACGCAACCGTTTTCACTGGCAATTATTCCGCCACCACAGACTTCAATGGATCCTACTTTATCCAAGTGCCCGTCGGCACCTACAGCGTCACCGCAGTGCACCTGGAACACGAGAGTGCCACTATAGACGACGTGGTTGTAGTTACAGATCAGACCACCGCGGCAAGGTTTAACCTCAGCCCCGTGGATACCATCATCGCAGATGGATTTGAAGACTATGATGATTTTGCTATACAATTTGAGCCCTGGACGCTTGTGGACGTGGATCAGGGCAATACTTACGGCATCCCGGATGTCAGCTGGCCAAATGTCCATGCACCTCAGGCTTTCATCATCTTCAATCCCGGCGCCACCACCCCTCCCCTGACAAGCTTCAATCCCCTGGCCGGCAACAAAATGGCCGTCAGTTTTGCCTCACAAAATCTGGCCAACAACGACTGGCTCATCACACGCCAAATCAAAGGAGCGGAAGACCTCAATTTCTGGGCCAGATCAATCAACGATATTCATGGATTGGAAAGGTTTAAGGTGGGTGTATCCACCACAGGAACCCAGCCGGCAGACTTCACCATCATCAGCGGCACAGACTATGTGGAAGCACCGGACGAATGGACTGAATTTAACTACGACCTCTATGCCTATAAAAACGAAAACATCCACGTGGCAATCCAATGCGTCTCCAACGACGCCTTTGCCTTTATGGTGGACAACGTGAGAGTGCTGGGCGACGAGGTGAGTGTGGACGACCCCGGCATCCCCGCCACTCAAACCTGCCTTGAAGCAAACTACCCCAACCCCTTCAACCCCGAAACCACCATCTCTTACAACCTGGCTGAAGGCCAAAACGTGAGGCTGGAAGTATATAACGTCAAAGGCCAGCTGGTACGCACCCTGGTGAGCGAATCCAAGCCCGCCGGAAAACACAGCGTGATCTGGAACGGCCTGGACGACCAAAATCGCCCTGTGTCCAGCGGCATCTACTACTACAAGCTGAGCGCCGGCAGCTTTACGAACACCAAGAAGATGGTTTTGCTGAAATAACTACCAATTGCTCCACTAAATTACAGCCCCGTGGATTTATCTGCGGGGCTTTTTGTGTGCGGACGGTTCAGCGACCGCTGGCTACAAGAGCGCCCCTACCGAGACATAAAAAACGCCGACCTGTGTTTCAAGGCCGGCGCAGTACGTTATTTGTTGGCTTCTCAGCCAAGCTGTTTGATCACGCTTTTTCCGGGGAAGTGGGCTGCGATGCCCAGTTCTTCTTCGATGCGGATCAGTTGATTGTATTTATCTACTCTTTCGCTTCTGCACACGCTTCCGGTCTTAAGTTGGCCGGTATTGAGCGCCACGGCCAAATCTGCGATAAAGGTGTCTCCTGTTTCGCCGGAGCGGTGTGAGACCACGCAGGTCCAGCCTGCTTTGTGTGCGGTGTTGATGGCGTCGATGGTTTCGCTGACGCTGCCCACCTGGTTGAGTTTGATCAGCACGCTGTTTGCCACTTTATCTTTGATTCCACGTGCGATAATGGCGGGGTTGGTCACGAATACGTCGTCACCGACCAACTGGATGCGATCGCCCAGGATTTCGGTCATTTTGATCCAGCCATCCCAGTCGTTTTCGGCGAGGCCGTCTTCGATTGAGACGATGGGGTATTTTTCCACCATTTCCTTGTAGTAGTTGATCATCCAATCGGTGTCGCGCTTCTGGCCCTCAAAGACGTAGGCGCCATCTTTGAAGAAGCTGGATGCGGCGGCATCGATGCTGAGGAAGACTTCTTCGCCGGGTTTGTAACCGGCGGCGGTGATGGCTTCTACGATCACCTGGAAGGCTTCTTCGTTTGATTTGAGGTTGGGTGCAAAGCCGCCTTCGTCTCCCACGGAGGTAGCCAATCCACGCTTGTTAAGTATGGATTTGAGGGCGTGGAAGATTTCCGCATTCATGCGGATTGCTTCTCTGAAATTGGGTGCGCCGAGAGGCATGATCATAAATTCCTGGATGTCCACGTTGTTATCCGCGTGCTCACCGCCGTTGATGATGTTGCTCATGGGCACGGGGAGTGTGTGGGCATTCACGCCACCCAAATAGCGATAGAGGGGCAAATCCAGCTCTTCTGCACTGGCGCGGGCCACGGCCATGGAGATGGCCAAAATCGAGTTTGCGCCCAGCTTGTCCTTATTGGGTGTGCCATCGATTTCGATCATGGTCTTATCTATGGCATACTGCAGCGTGGATTCCGCTCCCACGATCTCCGGTGCGAGGTGCTCGTCGATGTTTTTCACTGCGGTGAGCGTTCCCTTGCCGAGGTAGCGTTTGGGGTCTTTATCACGTAGTTCCAGGGCTTCTCTTTGACCGGTGCTGGCTCCGCTGGGAACCGCTGCACGGCCGATCACACCGGAGAGCAGATGAACGTCTGCCTCCACGGTGGGATTTCCACGAGAATCCAGGATCTCACGACCTTTGATATAAACTATTTCAGACATTTGTATCTCCTTAATTTATCTCATGTTACTCATAAACAAGTCTTCAAAGTACAATATTCTGCAGGGGCCTGTTTTGGCAAGTAAAAAATAGTTTATCTTTAAAAAAGGGCATCATTGCTTGAAAATATCGGCCAGAGTTTTGACGCTGCCCAAAAGAGCGCTGGATTCATAAGGCAAGACCACGGTTTTATCTCCCTTTTGCACAAGCTGGGCAAAGGCCTGCACATACTTGAGCGCAACTTGATATTGGGCGGGATCGACCTTGGTGTCCTTGACCGCTTCGGCGATCAATTCGATGCTCTTGCGCTCGGCATCCGCCACCAGCAGCTTGGCTTGGGCTTCACCTTCGGCACGGGCGATCCTGGCCTGCTTTTCGCCTTCCGCCACGCGGATCTGATATTCACGCTCGCCGTCTGCGGTGAGGATCTTGGCACGCTTGTCACGCTCGGCGCGCATCTCCTTTTCCATGGCGGTGCGGATTTCTTCCGGCGGCATAATCTCCTGCAATTCCACACGGTTGACCTTCACGCCCCATTTGTCTGTCGCTTCATCCAAGATATCGGTGAGCTTGGCGTTGATGGAATCCCTGGAGGTGAGCGTATGGTCTAAGGTCAGCTCGCCAATCACGTTACGCAGCGAGGTTTGCGTGAGTTTTTCTATCGCCTCGGGCAGGTTGCTGATCTCGTAGACGGCTTTGTAGGGGTCTGTGACCTGAAAGTAGAGCAGGGCGTTGATATTGATGGAAACGTTGTCTTTGGTGATCACATTTTGCCGCGGGAAGTCGTAGACAGTTTCGCGGAGGCTGATCCGGTTTTCCACCCTTTGGAAGACCTGCACGTTGCCTTGATAATCCAACTTATTGTAGCGCCAATGGATGGTGGCGGCACGGTCAAAGATAGGGACGATCAGGTGCAAGCCTGAGTTTAGCGTTTTGTGATATTTACCCAGGCGTTCGATGATCACCACCTCGGCCTGGCGCACCACGATCAGGCCCTTGGAGATGACAATGACAACCAATACAGCGATAGCGACGGCCACCCAAAGACTTGCGGTGAGCCCGGCGCTGGCAATAATCAAGCTGCTAAGATGCATAATTCGGCTCCTTTTTGATCTTTATCCCGTCGTATTTGCCCAGACCTTTATAGTGCCAAAAGCAAGCAAAAGCTAATCTTAAGCAAATTGGGCTTGACAAATACAGCAGGGAATTTTGTATAAGCTTCGTGGTGGAATGTTTGAAAATAAACAAACCACAACTGCTGATAATATAACGGTTTTAGCACGTGAGACAATTAGAAAATAAGATTATTATACTTGCATTTATCCTCATCATGCTTGCGGGCTGCTCTTTCTGGAAAAGCAAAGACAGTCCCGGGACTGAGTATGAGCTGATTTTGGGAGGGCAAAACCTGAAGGACCTGGCATCCGAAGTGAGCTATGAGCTGTCTCTTTACAGCAGATCACGGCGCTCCGAAACCGCCTCGCAAAAGCCGGTATTGCTGCTGGCTCCCCTGAGCGACAATTATACCGACGCCGCACTCACGGAAGAGTTTGTCCACGAGCTATTAGCCAAACTTTTGCACGAAAGCTGGTGCCGTGTGGTAACTTCTTCATCCCAGATCACTACCGATGCGCTCTCCTGGCAGGAGCTGGGGCAGGAAACGGGGTCGCAATATATGCTGAGCTTCCTGTTTTCCAAGGATGAGAGCGCAGAAGCGAGCGATATTTTGGCACAGCTGGAGCTTACCGAGCTGAGCTCGGGCGAGATCCTTTGGCACAAAACCAGTCACTTGCACAATCACTTACAAAATTAATAAAAATAAAGATATAGCGGAGAATCGAATGCAGATTACCAAACTCGAACAGATGTTCCAAGTGTTGGCTACGCGTCCACAGAAGCGCTTAGTTGCCGCTTGGGCAGTTAATTCTCACACCATTGCCGCCGTCAACGATGCCGTAGAGATGGGCTTTGTAAGCGGAATATTGGTGGGCGATGAAAGCATGATCAAAGCGGAATGTGCCCAGATGGGCCTCGATGCGGATAAATTCACCATCGTGGATGCAAAGACCGATATCGAAGCGGCCAATGTGTCTGTGGATTTGATCAATGCCGGCGAGGGAGATTTCCTCATGAAAGGCCTGCTTTCCACGGATCGCTATATGCGAGCTATCCTGAACAAAGAACGTGGCCTCATGAACGGTGGAGCGGTGCTCTCGCACGTGACGGTCGCCGAGCCGAAAACATATCATAAACTCTTGATCTTTGGCGATGTAGCCATCATCCCTGAGCCGGATCTGAAGCAGAAAATAGCCATCTGCAACTATCTGATCCGGACGGCGCACCTTTTGGGTATCAAGGAGCCCAAACTGGGTATCCTGGGGCCTTCAGAGCAGGTGCTGCCCAAGATCAAATCCTCTTTTGAAGCCAGTATCCTTGCCAAAATGGCGCACCGCGGCCAGATCAAGGGCGCCATAGTGGAAGGGCCTTTGGGCATGGACTTGATTATAGACAAAGAATCCGCACGCATCAAAGGCGTGGAAAGCTCCGTGTGTGGCGATGCGGATTGCATCCTCTTCCCCAATATCGAAGCCGGAAACACTTTCTACAAAACCGTTACAACGCTCTGCAACAGCGAGCTTTGCGCCATCGTGATGGGCGCCAAGGTGCCCTGCGTGCTCACCTCACGCGGTGACAGCGAACGCAGCAAACTCTTCTCCATCGCTCTGGCTGCAATTTTGGCATAGAATCATGACTAAAATCACCAAACTTTCACAACTCAGCGAGCATCTGAAAAAGACGGGCAAACTGGCCAAAGTGGCGGTAGCCGTCGCTGAAGATGCAAACACCATTCACAGCCTCAGCCAGGCAGCGGAAGAAGGCTGGCTGCACGCTATTTTGCACGGTAACAAAGACAAAATCATCGCACTCTGCGAGACTGAATCCATAGACCACACCCGCTTTGAGATCATCGATCATACAGACGAAACCGAAGCCACCTTGGCCGCTACAGCCATGGTGAAACAGGACGCGGCGGATATCCTCATGAAAGGCCTGGTGGGAACGGATAAATTCCTGCGCAGCGTGCTGGATAAAGAAAAAGGACTGCTGCCACCCAAAGCCGTGATGAGCTACACCTGCGCTTTGGAGATTCCAGCCTACAACAAGCTGCTCTTCGTCTCCGATACCGCAGTGCTCACCTATCCCGACCTCAACCAAAAGAAAGCGATGATCCAATACAGCGTGGCGATGGCACACAAATTTGGCATTGAAAAGCCAAAAGTGGCCCTGATTTCCGCCACGGAGAAGGTGGGAGCGGCATTGCCCAACACCTTTGATGATGCGCAACTCTGCAAGATGAACGAACGTGGACAGATCAAAGACTGCATCATCGACGGGCCATTGGACGTCTTTCTGGCCTGCGATCCCAAAGCCTCTGAAATCAAACAGACGCCAAACAAGATCATGGGCGAGGCGGACATCCTCATCTTCCCCAATCTGGAAAGCGCCAACAGCTTCTACAAAGGCCTGATGCTCTTTGCCAAAGCGGAACTGGCGGGACTCATCCAGGGAACCAGCAAACCCGTGGTGGTGATGAGCCGCAGCGAAAGCGCAGACAGCAAGTTTTATTGCCTTGCACTGGCTGCTCTAATGGCAGGTACATCATGAAGATAGCTATCGCATCCGACCATGCCGGCTACACCCTCAAAGAAGCCATCAAAACCGCACTGCCGGAGCTGGAATTTGTAGACTACGGCACGCATAGCGAAGAGTCTATGGACTACCCCGATACGGGCAGCAAAGCGGCTCAGGCTGTGGCAGACGGCACTTGCTCCAAAGGAGTGTTGATCTGCGGCAGCGGCATAGGTATGAGCATCGTGGCCAATAAGATACGTGGCATCCGCGCCGCACTGTGCTCTACCACAGACATCGCCCGCCTTTCCAGGATGCACAACGATGCCAATATCCTGGTCTTGGCCGCACGCTTCACCGCAAGCCATTATGCTATTGACATCCTCAAAGCCTGGCTGGATACTGATTTTGAAGGTGGACGCCACCAAAAACGAGTAGATAAAATAAGTAAGATAGAAGGAGTAAAACCTTGAAACACATTCAACAAAACGATCCTGAACTCTATGCAGCAATCACTGCTGAACTGGCAAGACAGCGCGAAAACCTCGAGCTCATCGCCAGCGAAAACTTCACCTCCCTGGCCGTAATGGAAGCACAGGGAAGTATTTTGACCAATAAATACGCCGAAGGATACGCCTACCGCTGGAGCAAGAAAACCGGACACATCAACTATAAACTCTACGGACGCTACTATGGCGGCTGTGAATACATCGACGATGTGGAACGCTTAGCCGTGGAAAGAGCGAAAGAACTCTTCGGCGCCTATCATGCCAACGTACAGCCCCATAGCGGCTCACAAGCCAATATGGCGGCCTACTTCAGCCTGGTGAAACCCGGCGATACCGTGCTTTCATTGGAGCTGGATCACGGCGGACACCTCACCCACGGTCACAAACTTTCCTTCTCCGGAAAGCTCTACAATATCGTTCATTACAACGTAAACCGTGAAACACAACAACTCGACTACGACGAGATCGAGGCTTTGGCCAAACAGCACAAACCCCAGATGATACTCACCGGTGCCTCTGCATATCCCAGAAAGATTGATTTTAAACGCTTTAGAGAGATTGCAGACATGGTGGGCGCCAAGCTGATGGTGGATATGGCTCATATCGCAGGACTGGTGGCGGCAGGATTGCACGAAAGCCCTGTGCCATATGCAGATATCGTGACCACAACCACACATAAAACGCTGCGCGGACCCCGTGCCGGACTCATCCTCTGCACCGAAGAACACGCCAAAGAAGTGGACTCAAACGTCTTCCCCGGCATCCAGGGTGGACCGCTCATGCACGCCATCGCCGCAAAAGCAGTGGCTTTCCACGAAGCTTTGCAGCCCGAATTCAAGGTCTATCAGCAAAACGTGGTTAAAAACGCCAAGGTACTGGCTGATGAGCTGATGAATGCAGGATTCAAGCTGGTTTCCGGCGGCACAGATACACACCTCATGCTCGTTGACCTGGGCACCGCAGAAGAAGGCGGACCCAGCGGCAAGAAAATGGAAGAATGCCTCGACTTAGCCGGCATCACCGTCAATAAAAACACGGTTCCCTTCGATACCAGAAGCCCGTTTGTCTCCTCAGGAATCCGCTTGGGAACACCATCCGTGACCACCAGAGGCATGGGCGAAACCGAAATGAAACAGATCGCCGCAATGATCAAAAAGGTGAGAGACAACTACGAAGATACAGAACTGCTGGAAGCTATGAAAGCTGACACCAGGGAATTGACCGCAAAATTCCCGCTCTATCCGGAGCTGTAAATAATCGCTTAACTATCTGGTCAGCCGGGGCTTGGAGAAGTTCCGGCTGATTTTTTTTGGTTCATGTTCAATTCGAGTGGGTGAAAAGTTTTGCAAGAGAAGCAGGGCAGAATTTCTTTCAGATTTCAGGGCATAAAAATGGCAGACGAACACCCAAAGAACTCCTACTGTTTTAGTAGGTATTCCCTGGCTCATTCAGACACCTGAAACAGCAGGTGGTTATGAAATATTTGACCTCAGGGCCGGTTTTGCGAAAGCAATTCCGCCCTCTAAAATGTCGATTTCATGCGGCCTCCCTTAGGGGCTCCTATGGGTCTCCTTTGGGATCCACAAGTAACCCAAAGAAAACCCAAGGGTTACG
>JGI24709J26583_10003603_pt1 | contig 12059 bp, 10 predicted proteins | sample BioPla2DNA1_FD_26583 | JGI IMG/M metagenome (IMG submission 26583) | reverse complement strand
GCACTTGGCGGCAAGATTTGTTGTACAACCTTGTCACCTCCACCAGCATCAAACAGGGTCACCTCAGGGGTCGACAAGTTAAAGGAGCTGTAAAATGAATATGTTATGTCACCAGATACTCGGTACTTGTCGGCTTTATATCCTGCACCCAAGGCAATTTGATGGGGGGTGGAATAGTCGTAGGCGGTGACCTTTAAACGCACCGGCTCGATTTTTTGAGACAAAATCGCGGTAACTGGGATGGATATGTACGTATTGTTGGCACAACGCCAATTAAATCCTATTGTTAGCCCCTCGATAGGCTCAACCATTATCCCAACCACTGGGGCAAGGTTCATCTTGACATCGACTGTTGCCTGGTTCGCCTGAGCGTCTTTGGTGAAGTCCACGTCTACTCCGCCATAGACGTTAGGTAGCATCGACAGCCCAGCACCAATCATGAGCCAATTCCATCGAAAAGCTAGCGCAGCGTTTAGGACGATGCGTCGGTTTCTGTCTTCCAAAAAGGGAAAGTAAGCCTCGGTAGCTGGGCGTTCCCGAATTGCGTAGATAGAACCAATCGGAAAAGTAATATTGACCCCCCAAAAAAGTGAGCGGTCATATTTTCCAAGGGGGATTGGACTGGCTAATCCGACATCTAAGAATCCCCTTGTGACAGCAGCCCTTGGCAAAGTCTGTTCAATTCTTTGGTCCGATTCGTCAGTGTAGTGGGTAGTTGCCTTTAAAAATGGACGATAAATCAGGGTCCCAAGCCCAAAATCGAAGCCGTCCAATTGGCCCAATCCAGCTGGGTTGTACCACACAGCATCATAGCTATCTGCAGTTCCAGTAGCGCCTCCACCCATGGCAATATTTGCGGAAGTTAGCCCAAAAGTGTCTAGTGGGTTGGCTCTTAATTCTTGGGCAAAAAACACTGTAACTATCGATAACGCAAGCAGAATTTTTCGAAACACCAAGGCCACCAGGGTCAAAAACCGGCGGAATGATAGCACAAATGGCCTGTCTGTGAATGATCTTCGGTCAGCGATATGCCCTAAGTCCGACAACTCCAAATCGTTTGACATAACCAGGGTAAACCCCGGGGCATGAATCCCTGAGGGCGCAACCATCACATGGGGCTGGAAATTCCCGGTCGCCGTGGTCAGTCGGAAAGAGCTTCGATTCAAAACCTTCAGACATGTACAAAATGTTGTGGGATCGCAGGTTTGCAACCGCCTCATGAGCAGAAGGAATCTGACAAAGGGGGAACCCCTCTACCGTGACGGTCACGCCTGTTGGAGCTGCGTGGACCGCTTTGGTTGCCGCCAAGGCAGCCTGCTCGGGTGGAACTAGAAGTCTTGAATCATAAGTGTCAAAGCGCCCTTTTGGCTCAGCTAGGCAAATCTTGTGGGTCAAGGGGGCAAATGGTGCCAGCAATTGGCTGATGCTTTGTAGCTGTGAAATATTAGACTTGGTGATGACCGTGTTGATGTGTAGTTCAATTTCGTGGCCGGCAAGTCCAGCTATGGCCGTCAAGGCGTCGGCATGAGAAGCACATTGCACAATCTCATCGTGTGTTGGAGCTTCAAAGCCATGCAAAGACATGTGAACATAGGAAAGTCCCAAGTCCAGCAGCTTTTGACGATATTGAGGATGGGCCAAACGGCGGCCGTTGGTGATCAACCCCCATTTCAAGCCAAGGGCGGTCGCTGCCTTCGCCAAAACTGGCAGGTCAGCCCTTAGAGTGGGCTCGCCACCAGAAAAAAGGATCATTTCGACGCCATGGGCTTTGGCTGCAGTCATTTTTTGTGCAATCAACGCGGCAGGGGCGTCAGGGACCGAGTCGCGCCACTCGTCGACTCTGCAAAACTGGCAACGCGAATTACACCTGTATGTTAATTTTAAAACGGCGCGAAGTGGTAAGGTGCCAGACATGCACCCTCCAAACTAGAATCCCTGGTTCATCCGCCGCCCATCGTGCATGTACTCAGGGCGATCCTTCACTTCGACCCAGCGATAGAAGATGTTTTTAACCTCTTCGTTTTCGTCCATCAGATGCTTGAACAACCTGTCTTGGACGCCCATGTAAATCACACAGCGCTGATTGGTGGGATTTTGAGGGAAGATGTTGCCCTGTTCGGTGTAGTTATAAACTGGGCAGGTGCCACAATATGGCTTGTAAGCGCAAGTTGCACAGCCTGGAATGGAATCCAGGGTTGAAGCCATTGCAATGGTCTTGACGGTATCGTGGGTGACAACGTCCTTCAAAGTCATGTTGTTGATTGAGCCGATCTTGAAGACCTCGTCGCCCATCTGATAGACCATTCGCCCTTCGTCGCAGGTAAAGATGGACCCGTCGTAGTTGTACGCGATCTGTCCAATTCCAGCGCCGCACGGCGAGCGAATATCCATGTAGTTTGGATCATCGGGAGTCAGGATCTTGGTCAAAAAGATGCCTGCCAAACGTTCAAGGATTTCAACGCCTTGACGGTTTAGCTCGATGATGTAATCCAGGGCCTCGTTATAGAACTTCAAGAAGTCAGCGCCCATATAACCAACCATCCCTTCAGTATTCTTGGCAAAACCAAAGGGATTCAAGGGGCGCAGGAATATCGCTCTACAGCCTTGTTTTACGTACTCGTCAACCAGTTCCTTGGCGCGACCAAGATGCTCCTTGGTGATGGTTGCCAAGGCTTCCACGTGGTACAGATTTGGGTCCAAACCAGCATCAACGTACGCTTGGTTAATCTTGGCCATCCACTCAACGGTCTTGTCGTAAGCAGATGAATTGGCCAAGAAGCGGTTTTTATCGTGCAAATCCTTGGGGCCGTCCAAGGATGTTGAAATCTGGACCCGGTTTTTGATCAAATATTCCAGTTTTTCGTCGTCCATCAGGGACAGATTTGAAACTAGGCTAAACATCACCCGCTTGCCACGTTCTTTTGCAAGCTTTGACCCATATTCAACGACGTGAGTGACAGTTTCCCAGTTTACCAAAGGCTCTCCGCCCTGGAATTCGATGGTAATCGTGTCAGATGGCGCCCGCATGGCCATTTCAACCACCTTTTCCGCGGTGGCAATGGACATGTCTGTTTCCGTTTTTTCCAAACTGGCGCGACTGGCGTGGCAGTACTTGCAGATCTCGTTGCATCTAAGGGTGACAACCATGATGTGCAGCACTGGCCCCCGGTAAAGGAAGCCAACCTTACGATCATAGTCTGCGGCCACCCGGTCGAGGTTCGTGTCTGTTATCAAAAACCCCTTGGCAACCAGCTCATCGTACATGTCTGTGCCTGGTTTTACTCGGCCAGTCACAAACGCCTGCAGTTGGTCGTCGTCCATGAAAACATAGGCGCCGTGGTCATTTGTAACAACGTGTTTATCGCCGACCTTCCTGAATCGCGGCAGATTCAGCTTGGGAGCGGCGGTTTTTTTTGTACTCATTATTCGCCTCGCAACGAAATGGCTGTACCTAGTACAAAATTGCGAAATTCGCCGGCTAATTCGATGGGGTCTCCATCGTCTTGGGCCACTAGATCAACCACGAAATAATCACCATCTCGGTTGACGCTGGCAGATACCAGCCCCTCAAAGGCCTCAATAGCCTCATTAATAGCGGCTTTAGGATAAATCATTTTATGGAATCGCAAGGTCATGACACCACCTCAACGATGAGCAGTTATTTCTTGGCCCCACCGTCTTCTTTGCCGTACTTTTCTTCCCATGGAATGGCGATTCCAAGTGGGTCGTCCAGGAAGTCCAAGCTGTCTTCTTCTTCAGCCAAAAGCTTGGCAACTTCCGGTGGCAGGTCTGGCAGGACGGGTACTGGAGCAGGGGCTGGTGCTGGGGCATCCGCAGGAATCGAGAGGCCAATTGCCCGTCCCACGATCATGGTCCTTACCTCTTCGGTCTGCTTTGCCAGCTTAACCCTTAAGGCTTGGTTAACCAGCTCATTTTTAAACTCGCCGACCAGTTCCTTCAGTGAAAAACGAATCCCAGGACGGGCTTCTAATTCAACTTTAATGCGATCCTTATCGACCACATCAAGCTGGATGTAAGCGCGGTCTAAAAAGCCAAAAGCAGTGCCAAAAAGCACATCTGCGGAATACAGCTTTTTGTTGACAGTAATAGTTCCGACATTTTCCTTAATGGCAATTGGCATAGCCTCTTGCGAGCTCTTTGCGGACATCGCAAACGCCTCCACGTAGATGAAAACAAGCTAGAACAGGCCCCACCCAAAACCTCGGTGCCAATGCAACCAGGCATTCAGGCCCCAAATGGTCCCAGGAGCACGCATCCTAACAACCTAGCTCTTTCGGTGTCAAGCAGAATGGCTGTAAAGCCACCTGACCTCACTTGAATTTATGGCAAAAATCCCGTCCCCTGCCCCCGCACCCCGCCCCTACGCTCACCCAACCGTTTCAACCCTGATGACGTTGGTGGTTCCTCTTCTCGAAAGGGGCAATCCTGCCAAGTACACCACTCGGTCGCCTGTGGCAAGCACACCCTTTTCTTTCAAGTTCTTAAGAGTGGACACCACGATTTCATCAAGGATGTCCTTGGATTCTTCCAAAAGAAAAGGAAACACCCCCCAGTTCATAGCCAGCTGATGGTAAACCATTTCGTCTTTCATCATGGCAAATACCGGAACTGACGGACGAAGCCTAGACAGCAGCCTTGCCGCGTGGCCTGTTTCGGTAAGCACCACTATCGCCTTGGCGTTGCAATCCTTGGCTACGGTAACCGCGTTTTGCGCAAGAATGCTTTGCAGATCATCAGAAGAAGTCTTTAGCAGCCCATTTAAGCGATGGTCTTTATCACAAGTCCTTTGCTCAACCTGAGTGATAATGGCCGCCATAGTTTCAACGACTTTCACGGGATAGTTTCCAATTGCGGTTTCCCCTGAAAGCATAACTGCCGAGGTAGAATCAAAGACTGCATTGGCAACGTCACTGGCCTCGGCCCTGGTAGGCATAGGACTGTTAATCATCGATTCAAGCATCTGGGTGGCTGTAATAACGGGCTTGGCCGCTAGATAGCCCATCTTGATCAGTTCTTTTTGAACTATCGGCACCTTTTCTATGGCCACTTCCACACCAAGGTCACCACGAGCAACCATGATGCCATCTGCAGCCTTGATTATGGCCTCGGCATCGTTCAAGCCAGCTGCGTTTTCAATCTTTGCAATCAGCTTTGTCGCCGGCCGCTTACCCGACTTTGTCTTGGTACGGGCAACCAAACGCCTGACTTCCTCAACATCAGTGGCCTCCCTTACAAAGGACAGGGCCAGATACTCAACCTCGCTTTCAACTGAAAATATGATGTCTTTAATGTCTTTTTCGGAAAGAAATGGGATCGGGTAATTCACATTCGGGATCGTCAGGTGAGCCTTGGGTCGCAAGTTCGCCGCGTTTTCAATCTTTACCTTAATGGCATTTTGCTCATAACCTACAACCTCACCAGCCACACAACCATCCATCAACAATACCCTTTGGCCCAGTGCACTGATTTCCGTGATCATCGGCAGATTGGTAAAAACCCTTCCTGGTTCTTCAGATACCAGGGTCTCGATACCCTCAGGCGGTCGCGATTCGATTGTCAGGGTGTCGCCTTTTTGAATTTCCAGTTCCTCACTGTAACCATAAAGTCGCAGCGCTGGCCCCTTAATATCAGCCATGATCGCGACTGGAATATTCAGCTTGTTCCTAGCCTGGCGAATTCTTTCGATAAAAATCTGCGCATCCTCGGCCGTTGTATGGGAGAAGTTTAATCGAAATACACTGACCCCGGCCTTTAACAGCTCAATGATCGTTTCATATTCCCTAGAATTTGGGCCCAGCGTAGCAATAATTTTGGTCTGTTTGTCGATCCAGTTCATACACACTCCGGTGTTGTCTATCAAAGGAGTATCTACCTAGAAGAACTCCGGCCCAGAAAATGCACATGGGGCTTGGCTTTGTCAAATTACAAACTTCTAAATCCTAGTCAAACGAGGGGGGCATACACTCATTTTGCAGCGGCGCACCTGAAGCCTACATGAGAATAAAATCGGTGCGGCCCGTGCGAGTCTTTAGCATAAGTGCGCAAACGTCTGGCGTACTCTCTGAAAGAACCACCTTTTACGATTCGTTCAGGATTAGGGTCATCTTGGGTGTCAGGTGCGATTGTTGAGGTCCACTCGGCCACATTACCGGCCTGATCCAAAGTTCCATAGGGACCTGCACCGACTTCAAAACGCCCAACTGGGGCATCAAACTCCCACTTATCGCGAATCCACAGCTGTCTTGCGAGCCCCTCACCCCAATTGGCCCTGAAAATTCCATCTGCATCTGGGGCCTCATTACCCCAAGGATACAAGCGTCCGTCATCACCACGAGCAGCACGCTCCCACTCAACTTCTGATGGAAGATAGCCTCCCACCCAGCGGCAATATTGGTCAGCTTGATACCAGGTCACACAGTTTATTGGATAGTTGTCGCGTCCTGATTCACCCCAATTGCACTCATCACCTGCAACAGCCCTGGTGCATACCTCTGCATCCACACACTTTTTGTAAGCCTCGACTGTCACTTCAGTTTTATCGATCTTGAAGCCATGCACTTGGACTAATCGTGAGGGGCGTTCCGCCTGAGCACAAGGCCCGTCTAATTCATCGTCGCAGCCAAATCTGAACAATCCACCAGGCACTTTAACCATTCCTTCCATGACCGCGGCTACGACTGGCGGTTTGGCAACTGCGGTTTTTGCAGGAGCGGCCTGCTTTGCTGGCGCTTGCACCTTAGGGGCTGGCTTGCTGCAAGCCAACATCAAGCACAGACAGCCTATATAGAACCAAGAATTATCCACCACGTTTGCCTTGACCCACTCCTGGAACTCTGCCAATTTGATTAAGCAATTCCATAACCGTGTCTGGTTCATCTTCAGTTGGGGCGTTTAATGCGGCCTTATCCGGATAGATTTCATAAGCCTGCCTGTATTTTAAGGGCGTGATATTTGGCATGATTACGTTTGCTCCGCGGCGCAGCCCAAGCTCGCGTCCGTTGACTCGGTCTACAGTTCCAAGCGCTGTGGTAGCTGGAATATTTGCATCTGGACGAACAATCCTGGCAAGTGCGACTACCTTGCAGGTGGTTTCCACGTCCGCTGTCACCAAGTCGGGTCCGCTGTTGACAGCACCGGCCAAGGGTGTCTCAGGGTGGGGAATAAAGGGGCCCACCCCGATCATGTCCAAGTCTAGTTTGCCAAACCAAAGGATGTCGTCAGCTAAAGACTCCCANGTTTGGCCTGGAATTCCAACCATGACACCACTTCCAAGTTCATAGCCGAGGTCTCTTATCACGGTCAAAAGTTCCCACCTGGAGACGTTGTTTGGAGCATTGCTTTCGACTTGGCCTGCAGCAAGAGCGGCTTTAAGCGGCGGATGAATCCGGTCAAAAAGACGCTGGTCCGATGTCTCAAAGCGCAGCAGATAGCGATCAGCCCCAGCCTTACGCCACCTTTCCAGTTCCTTAGGGAATCTTTCGCCCAGGGACAACGTTATCGCCAGGTCAGTTTCCGCCTTGATCCGACGAACAACATCTTCGACCCAAGCGTGGTCAAGCCAAAATCTTCACCACCTTGCAGCACTACGGTTCCATACCCAAAACTGGCCGCTTGTCTGGCAGCTTGCACAATCTCATCGGCTGTCATTCGATATCTGGCAATACTTTTGTTTCCAGTTCGAATCCCGCAGTAAGAGCATTGGCGTGCGCAGTAGTTAGATACCTCAAGTAATCCCCTCAGATGTACTTGGTCTCCCACAGTCTTTGCACGAACTTCATCGGCCCAGCGCCAAAGCGATTGCAGTTTTGCAGCATCCTTTTCAAGGAGCCACGCCAAAACCGTAGCCTTGTCTAGCTGACCAGATAATGCGTTAGCCACTTTGCCACCTTCCCAGCGACACTGCCCCATAACATACAGCAGATTATCTGCTTGTTCGAGTACAACTCCAAAAATCACCTCTCATCTAGCGCGGGCTTTGATTTACGCCTAGGTGGTTGGCGCTTTGGTGGGGGTGTTTAGGACTTGCTAAGGGAGGCTCTTTGTCATTCCTCAGCTTATCGACTGGTTTTCCCGCAAGTTTAGGTCGAAATCCTGTATATATGCCGGCAGCTTTAAATCCCAAAGGGGAGGTTTCATGTCTAAAGAGAAAGTTCAAGAGCAATTGCCGGTTGGTGACAACCAAACGATTGGAGAAGAGATAGCCAATTCGATAATTCATGGCATAGGCGCCCTTTTATCGATTGCTGGCTTGGTGCTGATGGTTGTTTTTTCTGCAATCCATGGAACTGCGATTCATGTAGTGGCAGTTTCAATTTTTGGGGCCAGTTTGATTCTTTTGTATTCTGCCTCAACGATTTACCACGCCATAACAAATCCAAGGGCCAAGAGGGTTTTACAGATTATCGACCACTCGTCTATTTTCATTTTAATTGCTGGCACTTACACGCCTTTTACCTTGGTCAGCATTGGAGGTGCCCAAGGCTGGGCGATTTTTGGCGTCGTGTGGGGAATGGCGGTTTTGGGAGTGGTTTTTAAGGCTTTTTTCACTGGCCGTTACGAGTTCATAGCGGTGACCATGTATCTGATCATGGGTTGGTTGATTGTGATTGCGATTAAGCCGCTTTGGAACGCCCTGGACTTTTGGGGCATTGTCTGGCTGATTGCTGGAGGGCTGTCTTACTCGGTGGGCGTCATCTTCTACGTCTGGGACCGTTTTCCGTTCGCCCACTCAGTCTGGCACCTTTTCGTCCTGGCAGGTAGCATCTGCCACTTCTTCGCAGTACTGTTCCATGTAGTCCCCTAGCCTGTCCCCACCCCTGATCCTGGCCCTGGCCCTGCCCCCCAAGAAGACACCTAATTACCAGGTAAAAGCCTTGAATTGTCGGGAGGCAATCCATAGAATTCATAGTATCAGTTGTTCGGAGGGCTTTTATGAAGCGGCATTTATTATTACTACCTGTTATGGCTGTGTTCCTTGCATTTGGATGCGAGGGAGGCAATCTCCCTATAGTCATCGATGGTTTGGAGGCAGACTCGAAGTTTACCGGTGATTCCAAGACCAATGACTTAAAAGAGCCTGCCGACGATACAAAAGAGGATCGTCAACAAGCTGACGATGACGGCACTGTCGCTGATGATGACACCAAAGTCACAGACGATGACGGCACAGTCACCGACGATGACGGCACTGTCGCTGATGACGACGGCACGGTCGCTGATGACGACGGCACGGTCGCTGATGACGACGGCACGGTCGCTGATGACGACGGCACAGTCGCTGATGACGACGGCACGGTCGCTGATGACGACGGCACAGTCGCTGATGACGACGGCACAGTCGCCGACGATGACGGCACCGAGCCTCAAGAATGTGAAATAGATGCAGACTGTGAAGGGGAGCCACAGCAGTGCCACAAATTCACATGCGAAGAGGGTGAATGCGCTGAGGTTCCAGTTGCAAATGATACGTCCTGCTCTGATGGCGATCTGTGTACTGTAGGCGATACCTGCCAAAACGGTGTGTGCGTAAGTGGGCCTGACATGGAATGCGAGGGGGAGCCACAGCAGTGCCACCAGTTCACATGCGAAGAGGGTGAATGCACCGAAGTTCCAGTTGCAAATGATACGTCCTGCTCTGATGGCGATCTGTGCACCGTAGGCGATACCTGCCAAAACGGTGAGTGCGTAAGCGGGCCTGCCAAGGAATGCGAGGGGGAGCCACAGCAGTGCCACGAATTCACATGTGAAGAGGGTGAATGCACCGAAGTTCCAGTTGCAAATGATACGCCTTGCTCTGATGGCGATCTGTGCACTGTAGGCGATACCTGCCAAAACGGTATGTGCGTAAGTGGACCTGACATGGAATGCGACGACAACAATGAATGCACTGAAGACAACTGCGATCCCACTACAGGCGTCTGCGTCTACGAGCCAATTATTACCAATCAAAAAATCAGTTGCGGCCAAGGAGAGTGTTTCAGGGAAGTTCTAAAATGTATTGATGGTGTGGAAAATGTGTGCGTTCCTGGTGAGCCAGCGCCTGAAGAAATCTGCGATGGACTGGACAATGACTGCGATGGCGAGATTGATAATGACATTCCAGGTGTGGGCAGTGATTGCAAGATTCAAAGCTTGAAAGGCGTTTGCGCCGACGGCTTACTTGTTTGCGAAGAGGCTGAACTATTCTGCAAACAAATAAATTATCCATCCGCTGAAGTCTGCAATGGACTAGACGATAACTGCGATGGCGAGACCGATCCACCAGGCTCTGAAGGTTGTATAACACAGTACAAAGATGCGGACGGGGATGGATACGGGAATCCCTCTGACAGTATCTGTGTCTGCGACCCTAAACCTGTTGATGGGTACGTACTAAACAGCGAGGACTGCTGCGACCAAGATGAAAAAGCTTACCCAGGTGCCACCGATTGGTTTACCACAGCGAATGGCTGTGGCAGCTTCGACTACAACTGCAGTGAGGCCATTGAACTGCAGTTCCCAGACAGGGGTAAGTGTGCCGCACTTAGTGACCCCCCGAATTCTTGTGCCCTTACAGAAGGCTGGTCTGGACCACTTGTGCCACGGTGTGGCGGTACCGGTAATTACATCGTCGGGTGTCAGCTGATGGGCACCGTGTGCGTCCCTGAAACATTAACACGAACTCGAACTCAGGGCTGCCATTAGACCCTAAAACTCTAGCCCAAGATAGTAAGCATCACTGACTAAACCAAATCCGTACCAAATCGCTTGACAATGGCATCGACGATTCTGACAGCTGCCCTGCCATCTCCAAATGGATTGGGGGCGACCAGTGTTGGTGCGATGGAAGTCAGTTTCTTGGTGGCGATATTTACAATCGAATCGGGACTGGTGCCGGCTAAAACTAAAGTGCCTGCATCAAGCCCCTCGGTGCGCTCAGTACTTTCGCGCATCACAACTACTGGAACCCCAAAACTTGGGGCCTCTTCTTGGATTCCCCCTGAATCGGTCAACACCAGCTTGGCCTTGGATAAAAGCCAAACGAAGGCAGTGTAAGGCAGTGGATTGATTAAAAGAACATTGGAAATGCCGCTCAAAGAGCTATGAACTGGTTGGCTGATGTCAGGATTCATGTGGACTGGAAATACAAACTTGTGGTCTGCAAAGTCTTTGGCGAGGGTCGATATAGCTTTACAGATGCCCTCTAAAGCTTGAAAAGATGAGCCATCTGCCCGATGTCTGCGATGGGCGGTTACCAGAACCAGTGGGGCTTGGTCGATGGCTAAGTCAAACCACTTTTGAAACTGTTGAAATTCACTTGATGGTTGCTTGGTTATTCTGTCGCGAATATCCAACATAGCGTCTACCACCGGATTTCCAGTGATTACGATGTCTGAATCAGGGATTCCCAATGCAGTCAGGTTTAGTTTCGCAGTTTCAGTTGGAGCCAAGTGTAAATCAGCCAACATGCTGACTACTCGCCGATGAATCTCCTCTGGAAATGGGTCATACTTGGTTTCAGTACGCAGGCCGGCTTCTACATGAACGACTGGAACTTCGACCAAAACCGCCGCCATAGCCGCGGCCCAAGTGGTGGTTGTATCACCCTGGACCACCACACAGTCTGGTTTTGACTGGTTTATGATTTTGGCAACTGAAGATAAAACAGTAGCGGCGACATCAGGTAGTTCGCCCCCCATCACATCCAATTCGTAATCTGGCACTATTGAAAAGGTCTTTAGCATCGGGTGAAGCATTTCACGGTGTTGACCAGTTGAACAGACCTGCACTTTTAGCCCTGGCCTTTTTGCAGCCTCAAGAATCACTGGGGCCAGCTTTATGGCCTCAGGCCTCGTTCCCAATACCACCAGACATTTCACAATAGCGCCTCGCCTAGCCGTCCAAACAAGTGCGTCCATTGTATACCCAATCCACAAACATTTAGCACTGGCCCTGTCCCCGTCCTGGTCCTGATCCTGTCCCCGTCCCTGTCCCTGCCCCTGTCCCTGTCCCTGTCCCTGCCCCTGTCCCTGCCCCTGCCCCTGTCCTTGTCCCTGCCC
>JGI24709J26583_10003601_pt1 | contig 12064 bp, 2 predicted proteins | sample BioPla2DNA1_FD_26583 | JGI IMG/M metagenome (IMG submission 26583) | reverse complement strand
TTTTAGTCAGTTAGTTAATAATTGCTAATTATTTTACAAATTTTTATTTTGTTAGATATTTAATATTCTAATTTATTTCATTATCTTAGCTGGATATTAGAATTTAGAAATAATATTTTGTTTAATTAAAACTTACACTTATGAAGAAAAATTTACTTTTAGTCCTTTTGTCGATATTGACAGTAACATGGTCAATGGGACAAAAAGCTCCAGAAAAAGAGCTCTTTATGGATATTAACGAAAAAACGGTTATTGATTTATCCGACTTTAGCACAAGCCAAATTGTTGAAAACTCTTCTGTAAGAGGAGCTTTAAACGAAGGTTTTGAAGGTACTGATTTTCCTCCAATTGGATGGAAAGTTATTAATGATGGCGATACTTATACCTGGGATAGATTTGCGGATTCTTATATTATATCAGGTACCGCCAGTGCCGGTATTAGGTACCATAGTAGTGTTGCACATGATGACTGGCTAATTACTCCTCCTTTATTGCCTGTAGCAGGAAATGACAGCATTTCATTTAGTGCAAAGCACAGATCCTCTTACCCAGAAGAATTCTATGTGTGGGTATCAAATACAGGTAATAACAAGGAAGATTTTACCCAGCTTGCTGGTCCTATTTCTACAACATCAGCTGCTCAAACTTTTGCGTACAGCTTGAGTGCATATCATGGTGATACGGTCTATTTTGCTGTTCAAGCAACTTCATTAAATGCGTACTATCTGTATGTTGATGATTTTGTTGGACCAGAAGTTTATATACCTCCAACAAACCTTGCAGTTACAGGAGGTAATAAAGATTATAGGTTGATACCTTTATCTCAGCTAAATAGCGCGTTAACTCTTAATACAATTGTTACAAATAAAGGTGTAGATCTTACAGAAAATGTTAACGTAATAGCAGCTGTTAAAAATGCAAGTAACGAAACGGTGTTTACCACGACAGATGTTTTGACAGGGCTAAACTATGGTGCAACTCAAACTGTCTCGGCAGCTACGCCTTTTGATGCAACAACCTTACCAGTTGGTGATTACTCATATACGCATACTGCTGATTATGCTGCAGATGCCGATCCAACCGACAATACCGATAGCTTTAATTTCTCGGTAAACGATTATATCTATGCACGTGATGTAGGTGTGTTTGCCGAAAATGGAGTTGGATCTTCTTCAAGAATAACTTTTGGTAATCTATACGCAATTGAAAGCGCAGCAACTGTAACTGGAGTTCAATTTGTGTGGCCAGCTTTACTTTCCGAAGCAACGGCTTCATATCAGTTAGCGTTATATAGGGTGGATAGTACTGCTGATTTGAATGTTCAAAATCCTCCCATATTTCAAACAGATACATATCAGCGTGATCAATCGCAAGCAGGTCAAACTATGAATATTCCGGTTCGTCCTACTGTCATTCAGCAAGGATTATATGTTTTGGCTATGAAACAGACCACTACTACTAATATTGCTATAGCATATGACAATGCAGAACATGGCTATATTCTTAGAGCTAATAATGAAGCTAATCCTGCAAAATTTAGTGCTAAGATATTAGGTTTTGGTCATATAAGCTTAAGAATGGACTTAACTCCAAAAACTATTGTTGCTTTTAATGTTTCAGATGGAACAAATCCTATTGAAGGTGCTACTGTAACAGTTAAGCAGGGAGAAACTGTTATTGGAACAGCCGAAAGTAATGCGTCAGGGTTAGCTGAAATATATACAGCTGCCGGTAACTACACTTACTCTGTTACTGCTGTTGGTTACAACCCACAAAATGACGTGTCACTTGTTGTTACAACTACAGATATGACCGTTGATGTAACGATGACTCTTGCTCCACCGATTTTAGAAGTTACACCTGATACTTTTACTTTCCCGGATACACATATTGATATGTCATCTGCTCCACAAACCTTTACAATTCAAAATATCGGAGCAGGAGAACTTATAGTTAATCCATCGGATATTACAATTACGGGAACAAATGCAGATCTATTTACTTTAACAACTATTGAAAATCCTGATACTTTAGGTCTTGGCGAAACAGCAACCTTTACTGTGGTATTTAATCCAACTACAGTTGGAGAAAAAACAGCAACAATAAATGTTAACAGTACTGCAGGTTCTAAAACTATAGCGATAAATGGTAATGCAATTGATCTAACAGTTACACAATTCCCATTTATTGAAACATTTGATGAGGATCTGTTTCCACCACTAGGTTGGCTAAGCTTAGGCACTCGTCCATGGGATAGAGTTACAAATGGTACAAATCCCTCATGTGATCCATTTGGTGTAGGTATGATAAGATATAATTGTTTTAGTATAAGTTCTGGTAATCAAGGTACCCTTGTAACTCGTCGTTTAAATATGGGCACAGGAAATTATAGTGTTGGATTTAAAATGTTTCGAGACAACTATAGTACATATTCTAATGCACATGACAGAGTTGATGTTTATGCAAATACATCGCCAGACACAACAGGTGGAACCCTGTTAGGTACTATTTATAGATATACAGATTACGAACCAGTTGTTACTGAGCAAGGCTGGTACGATTATGATTTTGAAATACCAGCAGAATATGTTTCAAACCTCTCTTACGTTGTTTTTTTAGCCACAAGCGACTGGGGAACCAACATTTTTGTTGACGAGATTATTATTGGTCAAAAGAGTACAGTTACATTGGTAGCTAATCCGACTGAAGGTGGTACTGTTTCAGGAGGAGGAGAATATCTTCAGGGAACAGAAATTGAGTTAGTGGCAACTCCAAATGCTGATTATTCATTTGTAAACTGGACAAATGAAGCAAACGAAGTTCTGTCTACATCAGCAACATATTTACATGTTGTTGTAGCAACTGAAACTATAACAGCTAATTTTGAAATTGAACCTCCATTCAACGTAACAGCTGCAGTTGTTAATAATAATCAAGCATTAGTAACTTGGAACACTTATCCAGAGAGTTTTGTTGACAGCATTGAAAGTTACGAAGATTTCATAATTGCAAATATTGGTAATTATACTCTTGTTGACGTAGATGGTTCACCATCATATGGAATTCAAAACGTTACATTCCCGAACAGTGGTTATACTGGTTCATATATTGTATTTAATCCATCCGGTGCTACTCCGGCATTATCAGACAATTGGACTCCACACAGTGGAAGTAAATATTTAGCCTGTTTTGCTGCGACATCGGGTCCAAATAACGACTGGTTAATTACACATCAGGTGTCAATCCTTCCTGGAATGAACTTCTCTTTCTGGGCAAGATCCTTAACAGTTTCTTATGGACCAGATCGTTTTAAAATAGGTGTTTCGACAACAGGTACAGAACCTGCTGACTTTACGTTCATAACAGGATCAGGCTATGTTGCACCACCTGATGCATGGACACAATACACATATAATTTAGATGCATATGCAGGACAGGATGTTTACCTAGCTATTAATTGCGTATCAGATGACTCGTTCGTTCTAATGATTGATGACATCTTTATTGGAGGTTCTAAATCTAACGACTCTAAAGATTTTGTAGGGTATAAAGTATATCTAAATGATCAGGAAGTTGCTTCAGGTTTAACAGAAAACCAATACACAGTTACCGATATACCTGTTGGTGATCATACTATAGGTGTTCAGTCAGTATATACTGCAGGCTCATCTTCAATAGTTTATTCAAATCCTATTACAGTTTATCCACCAGATTTTGCAGTAACATTTACTGTAACATGTGACGAGCAACCTCTTGAAGGTGCTGTAGTAACTGTTAATAGCCAAGAGATTACAACTGATGCTTCGGGAGTAGCAACAATTAACTTGGCTAATGGTGAGTACACCTATACAGTAACGAAATTAGGATACGCTGACGTTACAGGTTCATTTGAGGTATTTAATGCTGAGGTTAATGAAGCTGTTAGTATGGAACTAGCTCCATTTGCAATTACTTTCCATGTAGATCACGATGGAGCACCATTGCAAGGAGTAACAATTCTTGTTGATGGTAAAGTATTGACGACTAATGCTCAAGGTAATGCTATAGCACAGTTAGTTAACGGAAGTTACACTTACAAAGCTGTTAAGTCAGGATATAATGATGTAGAAGGATCATTAGTTGTTGATAATGCCGATCAGACAGTTAATTTATCGATGATTCCAGGCATTGGCGGATTTGTTGATAGTTACGTACGACTTTATCCTAATCCGGTTGGAAACACATTGACAATTGAGCGCAACAATAGCAACGAAGTTGTTATTGAACTATACAACAGTAGTGGGGCATTAATCAGTACAATGAAAACTGAGGATGTTACTACTAATATGGATGTTGAAATGTTAAGTTCAGGTTCTTATTTTGTAAGAATAATAGGAACAAATGACACCACAATACATAGATTTATTAAAAAATAATCTATTGTATTTTAGGATATGAAAAGGGAGTCGCTTCAAAGGGCGACTCCCTTTTTTGAATTGGAGCCATAACATTAATCTAACGAATTTACCAGTATCGTTGTTACTTTTGTGTCTGTTGTTATTTCGTGTTCAAATTATTTATTACATACTACTATTTATTTTTAATTTTGATATGTTTTATAATTTTACTATTTTAGTAAGTTGTAAGATTTAGAAATTATTACTTTGTTTAACTAAAATTTACACTTATGAGAAAAAATTTAATTTTGATCCTTTTGTCGCTATTTGTGGCGACATGGGCAGTAGGGCAAACAGAGAAGACGCTCCCTACAACGAAGATAGATAAAGCCACAACGGCTATTGATCTATCTGACTTTAACACAAAACCAATTGTTGAAAACTCTTCCACAAGAAGCGGTTTGAACGAAGGTTTTGAAGGTACGCTATTTCCACCGGTAGGGTGGAAGGTTATTGACGGAGGTAGTATAGGTCAAACTTGGGAAATATATACATCTTCGCCTATATCTGGTAATGCTAGTGCTGCGATTAGATATCATAGCTCACAAGCTCACGATGACTGGTTGATTACTCCCCCTTTATTGCCCGTAGCTGGAAATGACACCATATCATTTTTGGCAAAGCAAGGAAGTAATAACTACCAAGAAAAATTTAATGTGATGCTGTCAACAACAGGCAATAATAAGGAAGATTTTACTATTACACTTGCTTCTAACATTGGACCAGCAGGGACAACAGTTGAAACTTTTGAATATGTATTAAGTGAATATCATGGTGATACGGTTTATTTTGCTATTCAAGCAATTTCAACTAATCAGTTAAGGCTATATGTAGATAATTTTGTTGGACCTGAAATTTTTACTTCTCCTACTGATCTTGCGGTTAAAGGTGAAAACAGGGATTACAGATTGATACCCATATGTCAGTTGAATAGTGCTATAACTTTTGTAACAAATGTGCAAAACAATGGAGCAGCGCTTACAGAAAATGTTAATGTTATAGCAACAGTGAAAGACGTAATAAACGATGCAACAGTGTTTACCACGACAGATGTTTTGTCTGCAGGCTTGGGTTATGGTGCAACACAAACTATTTCAGCAGCTGTACCTTTTAATGCAACAACCTTACCAGTTGGTAATTACCAATATGTGCATACTGCTGACTACGCTGCTGACTACGATCAAACAGACAATACCGATGTCTTTAATTTTTCAGTAACTAATGATGTTTATGCACGTGATGCAGGTGTGTTTCAAGAAACAGGATTTGGATATAATAATGTAAGAATTTTCGGTAATCTGTTTGATGTTTATAACGAGGCAACTATTACCGGAGTTCAATTAGTATGGCCTGCCACACTCCCCGAAGTTACAGCTCCATATCAGTTGGCGTTATATAAAGTAGATGGTAGTTCTAATATGTACATTGAAGGAGCTCCTATATTTCAAACAGAAACATATGAGCGCGATCAATCACAAGCAGGACAAACTGTGAATATTCCAGTTCGTCCTACTGTTATTCAGCCCGGATTTTATGTTTTGGCTATAAAACAGACTTCTACTACGAATATTCTTATTGCACGTGACGAGCAAGAAAATGGTTTTGCCCTACGTACTAATAGCGGAACAAATCCAACAAGATTTAATAACAGAGAAGCAGGTGGTTTTTTAAGTTTACGAATGGACTTTACCCCAAGAAGCATTGTTACATTTAATATTTCAGACGGAACAAATCCTATTGGAGGAGCTAATGTTACTGTTAAACAGGGTGAAACCATTATCGGAACAGCCGTAAGTAATGCTGCAGGAGTAGCTGAAATATATGCTTCTGCTGGTAATTATACATATTCTGTTACTGCAATTGGCTATCTACCACACAATGATGTACCTATTGTTGTTTCTACAGATGATATGACTGTTGACTTAGTGATGAATGTTGCTCCACCGACTTTAGAAGTTACCCCTACTACTTTTACCTTTGCAGCAACACAAATTGAAACTTCAACTGCTCCACAAACATTTACAATGCAAAATATCGGGGGAGATACACTTGTGGTTAATCCTTCGGATATCACAATTGTAGGAGCAAATGCTGATCAATTTGCTTTAACAACTATTGAGAATCCAGATACTTTAGCAACTGGTGAGACTGCAACGTTTACAGTGGTATTTAGTCCGACAACAGTTGGAGAGAAAACCGCAACAATAAATGTTAATAGCACTGCGGGTTCTAAAACTGTAGCTATCAGTGGTAATGCTATTGATCTCACAATAACAGAGTTCCCATATTATGAAACATTTGACGGAGAAGAGTTTCCACCATTAGGCTGGTTAAGCCTAGGTGCTTATAAATGGGAAAGAGTTACAACCGGAGGTAATCCATCATGTAGTCCATTTGGTGCTGCCATGTTAAGATATAATGCTTGGAGCATACCTTCAGGTAATCAAGGGACACTTGTAACTCGTCGTTTAAATATGAGCAGTGGAAATTATGGTGCTGGATTTAAGATATATCGTGATCTGACCCAAGCTACTAAAGCTGAAAGAGTTGATGTATATGTCAACACATCGCCAGATACAGTAGGTGCGACTCTAATAGGTACTGTTCACAGATGTATGAATTTTGACCCTGTTGTTACTGAAGCGGGCTGGTATGACTATGCTTTCAATATACCTGCGGGATATGTTGGAAATTTCTCCCATGTTATTCTTGTTGCCACAAGCTACTGGGGAGCTAATATATTTGTTGATGAGTTTGTTGTTGGTCATGCCAGCACTGTAACACTGGTGGCTAACCCAAGTGAAGGAGGCTCTGTCTCTGGAGGAGGAACTCATATTATAGGCACAGAAGTTATATTAAAAGCAACCCCAAATGCAAGCTATAAGTTTGTAAATTGGACAAATGAGGCTAACGAAGTTGTATCAACAACAGCAACATTTACTCATGTTGTCGGAGCTACCGATGTAACCCTTACGGCTAATTTTGAGCAGATATATCCTGTGGTATTTACTGTTATTGATAGTGACAGTATTCCAATTGTAGGTGCAAACATTTTAATTGACGAAGCACTGTTGAAAACTAATACTTCGGGCATTGCAAAAGTTGAGTTAGCAAATGGAACACACCCTTACACGGTATTTAAACACGATTTAGCTAATGTGACAGGAAATGCAGTAGTCAATAGTGTGGCTGATACAATCAATGTAACAATGCAATTACAAATTTCTGCACCATTTGATGTTACAGCAGGAGTTATTAATGTAAACCAAGCGAAAGTAGAGTGGAACCCGAGCTTTAACGACGATATTGAAAGCTACGAAGATTTTATAATAGACAGTATCGGAAACTATACTTTAGTTGATGTCGATGGTGCAACTACTTCGTATACAATCTCTGGTTATACTTTCCCGAACGCAAATTATGCAGGAACATATATTGTATTTAATCCATCAGCTACTACTCCTTCTTTGGAAGATCCCAATTGGGCTGCACATGGCGGCAATAAATATTTAGCCTGTTTTGCTGCGCATCTCTCTTACGGAGGTCCTAATAACGACTGGTTAATTACACCTCAGGTGACAGTTGTTCCCGGAATGAGATTCTCTTTTTGGGCAAAATCAGCAACAGCTTCTTATATAGAGGATTTTAGAGTAGCTGTTTCTACTACAGATGCAGACGTTAATAGCTTTGCATTCTTAACAGGTGGGAACCCTGTTCAACCTCCAGCAACTGAATGGACACAATATACATACGGCTTAGACGGATTTGTAGGAGAGCAAATATTTTTGGCTATCAACTGTGTGTCAGTTGACAAGTTTGCATTTATGGTTGACGATATTTTTATCGGAGGACCTAGAGTTGGTGGACCAGGAGGATTATTAGGATATAAAGTATATTTAAATGATCAAGAGGTCGCTACAGACTTAACAGAGCCTGTGTACACAATTGTTGACCTACCTGTTGGTACTCACACTGTAGGTGTTCGTTCTGTATACTCTCATGGCGTATCTGAAATAGTTTATGCTGATCCTATTACTATTGAACCAACAGTTTATGATCCTGTTACAAACGTTCAAGCTGTAGCAGAAGGTTTGAATGTAACCATAACTTGGGACGCCCCAGCAAATACAGATGATAAAACTTACACAATCACTAGAAACGATGTTGAAATTGCAACAGGAATTACAGCAACTACTTATACCGATGCTGATTTAGCTGAAGGTACATACGTATATTGCGTACAAGTAGTTTATACAGGAGGTGTGTCAGCACCGGCATGTGCAGACCCTGTTACAGTAGAAGAAGAGGAGGTTTATAATCCTGCTACAAACGTTCAAGCTGTGGTTGAAGACTCGAATGTAAATATAACTTGGGATGCTCCGGCAAAAGGAAGAGATAATGTTATCTTGAGCGAAAGTTTTGATTCAGGTTCATTACCAACAGGCTGGACAACAATCGATGCAGACGGCGATGGATATAACTGGACTTGGTATCCTGATGGTAAAGATTTAGGTAATCGTCAAGCGAAAGGCACACGTGCTCAATGTATGATGTCTGAGTCATCTGTCAACATTGACACTACAGGAGGTTACAATTGGCTAGATCTAACTCCCAATAACTATTTAATCACACCGTTAGTTGCAGGTGCTACGAAAGTAACCTACAATGTTGGTTCTTTAGGTAACCAAAGCTGGTGTCAAGAGTACTACGCTGTATGTGCCTCTACAACAGGCACTAACGAAGCTGATTTTCAAATTGTAATGGAAGAACAAGTTGTTTATTCAAGTGGAACGGCAAGTATTGCAAAAGAAGTTGTTCTTCCGGCAGGAACAAAATATGTTGCCTTCCGTCACTTTAATTGCGAAGGTAAGTTGGCAATGGTAATAGATGATGTCGTGGTATATGGCGAAGCAGCAAATTACACTTACACCATTACCCGTAGCGGTGAGGAAATTGCAACTGGAATTACTGAAACTTCTTATACAGATGAGAATGTTGCTGAAGGTACATACGAATATTGTGTGTTAGTAGTTTATCCTGGTGGTACGTCAGAGCCAGCATGTGCTGAACTTGTTACCGTTGGTACTACGTATGCTGTAACATTTACAGTAGTTGACACTGATAATAACCCAATTGAAGACGTGTCTATTGAAGTTGATTTAGTGACATTGACTACCGATGCTTCGGGTGTAGCAACAGTTAACTTGGTTAACGGCGAATATACTTATACTGCTACAAAAGCAGGATATGCGGATTATGAAGGCTCGTTCACAGTTAATAATGAAGATTTAGCAGTTTCTATTACCATGACCGTTGGCATAGAAGGAATTGCAGAAAATCATGTAAGACTGTATCCTAACCCGGTTGGAAGTTCATTGACAATTGAGCGTGAAAATAGCGACGAAGTTGTTATTGAGATATACAACATTAATGGAGCATTAGTAGGTACAACAAAAACTGAAAAAGCAACAACTACCGTTGATGTTGGAAGGTTAAGTTCAGGTTCTTACTTTATAAGAATAATCGGAGCTAATGATACTTCAATACATAGATTTATTAAGCATTAATCTAATGTATTAAGGATATGAAAGGGAGTCGCTTCTAAAAATGAGGCGACTCCCTTTTTTATTCTTATGGCTTTTTTGTTCAATTAATTATAAAAAACAGCCTTTTGTTACGACAATGGTTTGTTTATAGAGAAGGTTATCTAAACTTACAAACATATTTCAATTATAATATTAATTAACATAAAACAAAAAATGCTAGATGTTTTGTTTTCTTTTGGTTGTTATATTTATTATTTTTGATAAAAAGTTGCAGCATTTGATTTAAGGAGATTGAAAAAACATTAATTTGAAGTATATTTACACGAAAGTTCAATAAAGTAGAAACAAATAATCCATTATAATTATGAAACGATTAATAAAACTGTTGGTCTTGATATTTATCGGTGTGTCAAGTCTTAATACATTGAAGGCAGTGCCAGCCTATCCAGGTATAATACAACAAAAACAGTCTGATGGCACAACGTTAAACTTCTATCTGTTTGGAGACGAATTTTTTAGCTGGGCAAGAACAACAGATGAATATACAATTAAACTTAATGACGTTGGTGATTACGTTTATATGGTACAAGATTCCGACGGCGATTTGGTTATGTCAGAAGTAATTGCACACGATCCTGAATCAAGGTCGAAAGAAGAATTGCTGTTTTTATCGACCATAAAACCAAAGATGTTTTATAGTGACAGCCAAATGGCAATTGTGAAACAAGCAATTGCCATTAGGAAAGTTGAAAACGCAAAATCAAGCAGATCGTTCCCAACAACTGGAAATCGTAAATTGATTTGCATACTTATAGGATATACCGATAAGGCTTTTACAAAAACTCAAGCTCAATTTAACACCCTTTTTAATGGAACTACAGGTAGTGTTAAACACTATTACCTAGAAAATTCGTACAATCAGTTCAACTTAACAGTTGATGTGGCTGGACCATACACAGCGAGCAGAAATATGGCTTATTATGGTGCTAACGATGCGTCTGGCTACGATATTAGACCTCGAGAATTAGTTTTAGAAGCAATCAATTTGGCTGATCCTCATGTTAATTTTGCTGAGTATGACAATGACAATGACGGATGGGTTGATGGTGTTTACATTATTTACGCCGGCTATGGTGAAGAGGCAGGAGGTGGAGCTAATGCAATTTGGGCACATGCGTGGTCTTTAGCTTCTGCGGTTACAAAAGATGGTGTAAAACTCCAAAAATACTCTTGTTCAGCTGAACTAAGAGGCAATTCCGGTACAAATATTACAAATATAGGTGTTATATGTCACGAATTTGGACACGTTTTGGGAGCTCCTGACTATTATGATACCAATTATTCAACTGGAGGTCAGTACGAAGGAACAGGTAATTGGGATATGATGGCTGGTGGTTCATGGAATAATGATGGAGCTACACCTGCACATCATAATGGCTTCACAAAAACTAAAGTGTATAATTGGGCACCGGTTGTTACTTTAAATCAGCCTGTAACTGTTACGCTTCAACAAGCAACTTACAACTCAAATAGTTTTTATCAAATAAACACAACGACTGCCAACGAGTATTTTTTTATTGAGAATCGTCAGCAACAGGGATTTGATGCATATATACCAGGTCATGGTATGATTATTTATCATGTTCATGCAACAGTAAATCAAAACTTCTCTAGTAATGATATTAATGCTACCCATCCTCAAAAGATGTATCCTGTTTGTGCTTCTGCAACAATGGATCCAACGTCAACACCATCGTCGTATGGAAGCATTAACAGTTCAGGTTGCGCTTGGCCCTATGGTACTACTAAAACTTCGTTTACTGACAATACTCTTCCAAGTTCTAAATCGTGGGCGGGCAGCAATACAAATAAACCTATAACCAATATAGTAAGAAATACAGCTGACAAAACTGTTACTTTCAATTTTATGGGAGGAGGAGGTGGTATTTATACCACGACATTCACAGTTACTGATGCTGGAAACACACCAATTAGTGGTGCGAGTATTTTGGTTAATTCACAAACAATAATTACCAATGCTTCTGGTGTGGCAACAATTTCCCTTGCAAATGGAACATATCC
>JGI24709J26583_10003600_pt1 | contig 12066 bp, 8 predicted proteins | sample BioPla2DNA1_FD_26583 | JGI IMG/M metagenome (IMG submission 26583) | reverse complement strand
CTCCAGTCACTGTCACTCTGAATAATTCAAAAATTCGATAGATTGGTACTTTGGAAGGATATATTCATTTTTTAATTACATTTTGCGGAAACTCAAGAAAATATTATAACAATGCCAGTCTATGTATCGTAAAACGCAATTCGATTACCTTGCCTATTTTGTTTATATTTGATAAAATGACAATGTCTTTATTTAGAGACAGAAATGAGGTTTCAACAATGGCTTTAGATGGCATTACAATATCTGCATTAACCAATGAACTTAGAGAAAAGCTCATTGGTGGAAGGCTTCTTAAAATAGCACAGCCTGAAGTGGATGAACTTTTATTAACCATAAAAGTAATTAAAGAACAATATCGATTAGACATTTCATCTAGTGCAACACTGCCACTAATGTATATTACTGACGTAAATAAACCAAGCCCAATGACAGCACCAAACTTTTGTATGATTTTAAGAAAACATCTTAATAATGCAAAGATAATTGATATTACCCAACCTGGTTTAGAGCGTATCATTAATTTTCGTATGGAACACTACAACGAAATGGGAGACTTATGCGAAAAATTCCTCATTGTTGAGTTAATGGGTAAACATAGCAACATTATATTTACTGATGTAACCCAAGGAGAAAACGGCCCTATCCCAGGCAAAATAATTGATTCTATAAAGAAAATCTCTGCAAATGTTAGTTCCGTTAGAGAAGTTTTACCAGGTAGAGACTATTTTATTCCTATGACTTCTACTAAGTGCAATCCTCTAGACTGTGATTTTGACATTTTTAAGAATTTACTTAAAGGCAAGGCTGACAAATTATCTAATTCCATTCTTGGAAGTTTTACCGGTATAAGCCCTATTATTTCCGAGGAAATCTGTTATCTTGCTGGCATAGATTCCGACTTACCAAGCAATGTCTTGTCCGAGGAAAATTTACAGTTATTATTCAATTCCTTCAATAAAATAATGTCACACGTTAATAATAATGAATTTTTTCCTATTATATATAGTTCAAATGGTATGCCAAAGGAATATAATTCATTTCCATTATCAATCTATAGTGACCTTGATTATGAGAATATCCATTCTATTAGTGAGTGCTTAGAAAAATATTACAAGAATAAAAATCAATATACCAGAATCCGTCAAAAATCTTTTGATCTTAGAAAAATAATTACTACAGACCTTGAGAAAAACTATAAAAAATATGACTTACAGTTGAAGCAACTAAAAGACACTGACAAGCGTGATAAGTACAAAGTTTATGGTGAACTCATTACTTCCTTTGGTCATAGTATTCCAAAAGAAGCAACCTCGTTTGATTGCAACAACTACTATACTGACGAAGATATCACAATACCTCTAGATAATACTCTAACCCCTATTGAGAATGCTAATAAATATTTTGACAAATATGAAAAATTAAAGAGAACTTTTGAGGCTCTTTCATCTATAATTAAAGAAACAGAGAGTGAAATTAAACACCTTGAATCCATTCTAAACTCCTTAGACATTGCACAAAACGAGGAAGATTTAAAAGAACTTAAGGAAGAAATGATTCAATCTGGATATATACGACGCAAATCTCAAGATAAAAAAGTGAAAATTAAGAGTAAACCTTTTCACTACTTATCTTCCGATGGTTTTCATATGTATGTAGGCAAGAATAATATTCAAAATGAAGAACTTACCTTTAAACTTGCTAACGGTGGAGATTGGTGGTTCCACTCTAAGACATTTCCAGGATCTCATGTAATTGTTAAAACAGAAGGTCAAGAATTACCAGATAGGACATTTGAAGAGGCTGCCAGACTTGCTGCCCACTATTCAAAAGGTAGAAATCAAGACAAGGTTGAAATCGACTACGTCCAGCGAAAACATGTCAAAAAAGTTGCAGGAGCTAAACCTGGTTTTGTTATTTATCACACCAATTATTCCCTTGCTATATCTCCTGACATTTCTGGTTTAGAACTTATAAATGAATAACTATATTGTAGTTAGTATATTATAAAACAAAGCGTAGCAATGACATTGCTACGCTTAATTTGACTAACTACATTTGTCCTAATCTTTATTTCATAAGTTTAGGTTGTAATTCATTTTTATTATATTCCTTTATGAATTCAAAAAATTCTTCTTCACTGAATATTTCGCCTTTGAAGGTATACTCAACATCTCCACTAGTGATTAAGAATCTTGATTCTGCTATAATTTCTTTATCCTTCATTTGATTTTTATCAAATTTCACCTTATAGAGTTGACCATCTGATGCTCCACTAGAACCCCATAATGACCCGTCTAAATGCACAGATGTCGCAGCTCTGTAGCAACTTTGATATGCGTAGACAACACCTTCTATTACATGAAAATATATAGTATTTCCTTCTATCATCTCAGGTGACGAAGTGATTACCATTAATTCATTAATACCATCACCATCTAATTCCACCACATAATACATTAACCATGAAACATTTGAATAGGTATCGTTAATATCACTATTTTCATACTTTACTCTGTTAAGATTTTTATCTTCTTCTTTTCCTGTCAACGTATAGATAAACTTGCCATCTCCAGTGAAAATATCCTTGATTTTTTGTGGAAGGTCCTCTTTTGAAATATCCCCTACTATTCTTTCGTCTGATGTATCAGGTTCTGTGGTTTCTGATTTTTAGTAGTCTCAAGCTCCGTAGTGGTATCTGCCTCCGTTGTTACCTCCTGCGTGGTTGTATCATTTGATTTCGATTCGCTACCACAAGCTGATAAAACCAAAATCAGACTTGCTGATAGTAGCACTAATAATTTTTTTTCATACTTAAAATCCTCCTAATCCATATGTCTTTTGGAAATTTGTAATAGCGTTCTTAGATAATGTAGATGTTAACATATATATTCTAGTTCAATCTCTATAATCTTTACCCACAACAACAAATCGACCTTAAAATGCCAGTATCAAATACTAACGCCTTAAGGTCGATTTTTGTTTATAGATTAATATTTTACCAAGGAAGCAACTCCCTATATAAATCTTCATATTTTTTAGCTGATGTACTCCATGAGTAATCTCTCATCATACCTCTGTCTACTATCTTGTTCCATTCTCGCTTTCTATCATAGAAAATCTGTTCAGCATATCGAATGGTATTTAGCATCTCATGAGCATTGTAGTTGGTGAATGAGAATCCTGTTCCTGTCCCCTCAAATTGATTGTAGGCCTCAACAGTATCTTTCAACCCGCCTGTTTCTCTTACAATAGGTACAGTTCCATATCTCAAACTCATTAATTGGCTAAGACCGCATGGTTCAAACAATGATGGCATAAGAAATGCATCCGCAGCTGCATAAATCTTATGGGACATCTCTTCTGAATAATAAATCTGGGCTGAAACTTTATCACCATATTTCCAGTCAAAATATCTAAATGCATTTTCGTATTGTCCTTCTCCTGTTCCTAATATAACTATTTGAACATTATCTTGACATAGCTCATCCATAACGTGATTTATGAGGTCAAATCCCTTTTGAGCTGTAAGTCTAGATACAATACCTATCATAAATTTCTTTTCATTGACCTCTAAACCTAAATCTCTTTGTAATGCCTTTTTATTTTTGAGTTTTTCTTTTCTAAAGTTGTCTACATTGTAATTTTGATAAATGAACTTATCCGTCTCGGGATTATACTCATCATAATCAATTCCATTAACAATACCACGAAGGCAATTACTTCTCGCCCTCATAAGACCATCCAGTCCTTCGCCATAAAATGGCATCTTTATTTCCTCTGCGTATGTATCGCTAACTGTAGTTACACGGTCTGCGTAAACTATACCGCCTTTTAAGAGGTTTGCATCATCATAAAATTTAAGTTTGTCTGACGTAAAATAATAATCTGATAACCCTACTAAATCCCTAACCGTCTTAATATCCCATACACCTTGGAATTTCAAATTGTGTATAGTCATTACACTCCTGATTCCCTTATAGAAATCACCTAACTGGAAACAGTCATTTAAGTATACAGGCACTAAGCCAGTCTGCCAATCATGACAATGAATTAGATCTGGTCTAAAATCTAAAATCGGAAGTGCCGACAATGCTGCACGTGAAAAAAATGCAAACTTCTCAATATCAAATTTAGTATCACCTGAATATGGCTTATCTCCGCCAAAATAATATTCATTATCTATAAAGTAAAAAGTCACTCCATCATAAACTAACTTAAATAAGCCAACATACTGACTTCTCCAGTTTAAATCCATGTAGAAATTAGTCACGTATTCTAATTTTTCTGCAAACTGTCCTTTCATACTCCTGTACTTAGGAAGAATAACTCTGCAGTCAAACTCATCCTTGTTAAAACTTTTTGGCAAAGATCCAACAACGTCTGCTAAACCTCCTGTCTTAATAAATGGTACTGACTCTGATGCTATAAAAAGTATATTTTTCATATGTTACCTCCACATGTAATGTTTACACATCTTTACTGATTATTATACCAAATATAGCAAATATTTTAAAGACAAATTTTACTTGAGTTTCCTTAATTTTATCCACAAGCCCTTGTTTTGCTGGATTTATTATAAACAACTTTCAGAAAACGCCCAAAATATAAGGAACTTCTCACTTTGTTATGGCAAAATTAAGTCTTCACGAGAGAAGGAGTTTTCTTCTATCAATGACATCACTTTTAATGCGATTGAACGTGGGAAATCCCTGTCAGAGACAAATGCACTTAAAGCTTCAATCATACGGAAAGCCAACCCTATAAAGGATAAAGTCCACTTTTACTACTATCGATTAGCAAAAGGTATCTATGGTATATTATCCTATACAAAAGTAGCTGTCAGGCTATGGTTTAATACAAAGCGTCCTGTATACTATCAACTCCGCTTTAAGCTAACCTATTAAGTAGATAAAACAATACTTTTCCCAAAGTTCGGTTTATGCGGAACTTATTAAGGTGCCTCTAATTTAAATGCAGCCACTCTTACATCTTCAAAAATAGCCTGATTGGCACTTTTGTTAGATTTACTCATTCTAAAAATGCAATTTGCGGAAACTCAAGTCGATTTTCGGTTGCTTTATAAAATGTTCTGTGATAGAACATTATTGCTACGGGGTATGGCTCAGTTTGGTTAGAGCGCACGACTGGGGGTCGTGAGGTCGCAGGTTCGAATCCTGTTACCCCGATTTAATCATAAAAGACGTCTGTCTTAATGAACTTCCTAGGAAAATAGCCTCCGCAATCTGCGGGGGCTATTTCTATGTGATATTGAAAATCTAACATCGTTCTCATCCAACTTTATATCTGACGATACTGTCTTTCGTATACACCTTTTCGATTTCCCTGCCAATTTTTTAATTTAGTCTTCATAAAATCACCCTTTTTTATTATATATTATCAAAGTGGGTTATAGCACAGGATTTCCTTAGAAACAATGCGGATTTTTCATATTTAAGAAATTCTTAGGAAATTATTCATAATGATTTTACCCCTTATCTTTTGTGCATTTTGTTCAAAAAAAGTCGACTTTCGATTTGACTTTTTTTAGTTTTAGTGATAGGATTTTCTTAAAGTTAGAAGGTCTGAGTCATTCACTGACATAGGGCACAAAAAACAACTATTATTTTTCACTTTTTTAACAGGAGGTTTTAGTATGGCAAGATTTACATTACCAAGAGATTTATATCATGGAAAAGGTTCTTTGGAAGAACTGAAAAACTTAATCGGAAAAAAAGCTATCGTAGTTGTGGGTGGCGGGTCCATGCGGCGTTTCGGTTTTCTAGACAGAGCTTTTTCTTATTTAAAGGAAGCAGGGATGGAAGTTGCTCTTTTTGAAAATGTAGAACCAGATCCAAGCGTAGAAACTGTTATGAAAGGTGCTGCAAAAATGCAGGAATTCCAGCCTGACTGGATTGTTTCCATGGGCGGCGGTTCTCCTATCGATGCTGCAAAAGCAATGTGGGCATTCTATGAATATCCGGATACTACATTTGAGGACTTAATTAGCCCCTTCAGTTTCCCAACATTAAGAACCAAAGCAAAATTCTGTGCAATCCCTTCTACTTCGGGAACCGCTACAGAAGTAACTGCTTTTTCCGTTATTACTGACTATGAAAAAGGAATTAAATATCCATTAGCGGACTTTAATATTACCCCTGATATTGCCATTGTAGATCCGGAGCTGGCTGAAAAAATGCCTCAGAAATTAACAGCTCATACCGGAATGGATGCAATCACCCATGCCATTGAAGCATATGTTTCTACACTTCACTGTGATTATACCGATGCACTGGCACTGCACGCTATTAAAATGATTCACAATGACCTGAAGGCTTCCTATGATGGTGATATGGATGCCCGTGACCGTATGCACAATGCACAGTGTCTTGCAGGAATGGCGTTCTCCAACGCACTCCTTGGTATTGTTCATTCTATGGCACATAAAACAGGGGCAGCTTACAACGGCGGTCATATTGTACATGGATGTGCCAATGCAATGTATCTGCCAAAGGTTATCAAATACAACGCTAAGAATGCAGATGCAGCAAAACGCTATGTTGAAATTGCAAAGTTTATCAATCTAAAAGGTTCTTCTGATGAGGAATTAGTAGATGCTCTTATTGCAGAAATAAAATCTATGAATGCTTCCCTTGCTATTCCGTCCTGTATCAAGGATTATGAAGGTGGCATTATTGATGAAAAAGAATTTATGGATAAATTACCGGAAGTTGCAAAACTTGCGATTTCCGATGCATGCACCGGCTCAAATCCAAGAATTCCTACTCCGGAAGAAATGGAAAAATTGTTAAAAGCATGTTTCTATGATGAGGAAATTGATTTCTAAATCATATTACCTTGTATTTTACATAAAAAGAAACTGCTACCAGACGGGTTTGAATTAAATCCGGCTGGCAGCAGTTTTTTCTATGCATATATATAGGAATCATATGTTTTACCAACATAGCTGAATGTGCAGCTGCTAGCTTTTCAAAAGCAGGGTAATCCATTTTTATTTCTTCTTAAACAAGAAATTTTGATACCTACAATTCTTTAACACCCAATTCGTATTATAAAGTGTTACTGTGAAATCCGCAATGCCTTGATTTTACTACAGTTTGGGCAAGTGAGGTTTCCCTTAGACTTTCCCTTATGTTATATCCTTTTCCCTTGCGTTACGATACCTCATAAGGGCAAAAATAAGGGAAACAAAATCTAGTAACAGCTAATAACATTATATAAATTACATAATCGGCTGGAGCTGATTGAGGTGCTTCTACAACTAAAACAGATAAGAGAAAGGACATTTCAAATATGAATATCGTACACGCTGAATATAACAAATATCACCACACCATAGACATCAATTATTACAATGGGTATATACTTCGGATTGACTGTGGCAAGGCAGAATACTGCTTGATTACAACACCCAACTCCCAAAGAATGTTGGATGCACTTGCGATTGATGAACCATTAGAATACGCTAGACTATATCTTAATTCTGAAATGCAATATTGGATAAATACGACAGATGTAGAATAAGACATTGCTCAAAAGTATTTTAAAACTATAATACACTTAAAAAGCGTTACACACATATTTTGCCACTTATCATAAATATGGTCACTATGAAGTGTAACGCTTTTTCTATGATTTCTAATGATATTTTTTATTCCAAACGCAATTTGCAAGGAATATGGAACAATGAAGAACAAACTACTTCTTTAATATTTCGAATTTTTCCAGCATTTTTTTTTCTTCTTCACTAACCAATATTGTGGTAGAATTTTGAGCATTGAAATACAAATACTTCGAACCATCATAAATTATACTTCCACAATATTCACTTACGCTATCATTAGCATATTTTATATATACATCTATTCCGCTTGTTCTATATGACATTAAAGTGTTATTATCTATTTCTAAAATACTCTCGTCTTCTAAGAGTTCTTTGATAAAACTGTCTATAAAACTTTCGTCATAAACAAATTTAGATGTACTTTGATTGAAACAGAGTGCCTCTATTACTGTTTTATCTTTTACATAATCCTTTCTAACATATAAATTCTGATCAAAAAATGAACGTATCACTATATAATTATGTTCACTGTCTCCATCAACTTCATAAATAGTATAATCATCACTCGTCTTTCCGACAATTGTGTTAGATTCTTTATACAAACCAGTTGCTTCTATGTATTCTGTACCGTCCATATACAGGTACTGTCCTTTAAAATATGCATTTTCGCTATTGCCACATGCACCTAAAAATATACACAAAAGCATCATATATAAAACGGTTGATAATACTTTGAATTCTCGTTTCATATATTTACCTACTTACCTGGTTTAAACATTATAATGTCACTTTCAAATGGAACATCAAATTCCATCAATGTAACAAACGGAACAAATGAGCCATTAAAGTAATCATAATGTTGTAATACATACCATGCTCTAAAGCCTGCTAAATTGACATATGTTTTTTCAACGTCTGGCTGATCTAAACCAAAATGATCATATATGCAAAAATGTAGAGTACCAGAAAAATGCTCTCCATCAAAATTATAATCCTTCACTTCTACAGTATTGCCCCATGTATCATTAACACATATTGTAAGACCATGGATAATATCTGAATTTTCATGAAAACGAGGATAACCAACATTTTGCTGTGCCCAATTATATATACTTTTTCCAGATTGGTTTCCTTCTTCGGAAAACTCTAAATCATAGATATTTCCGCCATTATTCTTTAATCTTCTAATGACTTCCCCTTTTATATCATTGATATATTTTTGCGTACTTTTATGTTTATATGCCTCCTGAGTTAATGTTGCATTTGAGTAATCACTACCTGAGCCTTCTTTAAAATGTAAAATCATATTTTTAATAACATTTTCCATTTCTCCTGTTGAAAACAGTGATGTGGACATATCTTCAACTTCAGAAAATAATGTATTTGCCCCCCAATTTTCTGAATCTGCTTCTTCTAATTGATACTTGAATTGTTTATTTATATTTAATATATCAGACCTTGTTGTTTGTCCATATTTCATATCGGCTGCCACTGAACCGTCTGCATTCAACCCTTTTGGTCTTGGCGATTGATAGATTAACAAGTTCTTTACGGAATTATATGTCCATGGTTTATCATCTTTGGAATCTATTATTCCATCGCTATCAGTGTCTACCAATAAAGGATCACTATACATAAGTACATATTTACCTTTTATTGATAGTAAGGAACCTATATTTAAGTCTACAGAATATACGAGTCCTACCTCCTCATAATCTGTCAATCCATCTCCGTCCGTATCCTTCAAATTAGGATCCGTATGTATTACCTTACCATTTTCTAATCGTACACCAACAGTTTCATATACATCAAATAACCCATCTCCATCGGTATCTGTTGGATCTATATCTTCTATGGTTTTTCCCTGAATTACCCCCAATGCTTCTTCGATGTCACTAGTTGAAGTGCAGTAATAGTATTCACCACTTGTTTTTTCTGACATTGTTTTTAAATAGGTATCCGAATATTTTGCTCCAACATTAACTGTATAGATTGAAATATCATTTTCTATACACCGATTTATTGTAGATTCATTGTAATTTACATCTCCATCACATATAAGAACGATTATCTTTTTTTTGTCATTACTTTCTTGTTTATCATATAATTCTAGTGCTTTCAATAAACCTGCATTTACATTAGTACCACCTGAGGCCCTCAAGCTAGTTACAGCATTATTCAAAGCATTTTGGTCACTTGTAAAATCACTTACAGCAGATGCATATGAATTAAATTTTACAAGACAAGCCTCATCTTCTGACCCTAATTGTTGTACAAATCCCTTTAACGCTTCTTTTGCGGTTGAGATTCTTGCTCCAGACATACTTCCAGAAACATCAATAACAAACGCAAAATCATAGAACATGTTCTTATCCGAAACGCTTGTTCTGTAGTCTAAATTTTGCTTCCATGCATCATACCATTTATTTCTATCAACTAACATATATGTTGAAAAATGTGTAGTAACATAACTAACAGTTCCCTTTTCAGTATTAACAATGCTTTCTTCATCAAGCAATCGGTAACAATGGTTGTCTACATCATGCCACATAACTGCTAAATCTTTTTCATCTACATCACCAAGTTCATCTTTGTCATACCAAAAAGTTATTGTTGCTTTTTCGAAATTTGAACTACAATTTATTTCTACAGGAACTCCGACTAATCCAACAACATCAGATGACATCTTATCTATATTATATGTATTGCTGATTGCGCATGTATTTTCAATATTGCCATTTGTAGACATATCAAGCGATACTTTAGTAACCGCCTTTTTTTCAGAATCAAGGATAACCTGTTCATAGGTTTGTTTTACAATTTCTTGCGAATCAATTGTTCCATCATCATCTGAATCTTTATTTAATGGAGAAAAACCAAGTTTAACATCGTCATAGTCACTTAGTTCATCTTCGTCGGTATCTATACACAACGGATTTGTTAAGTATGTAATAACTTCTTCATAGTCATTTAATCCATCGTTATCCGTATCTTTCACCAATGGATCCGTATTATAATAACTCTCCAAAGCATTTGATAGTTCATCTTCGTCACAGTCTTCATCTCCATCTAATACTCCGTCACCATCAGTATCTTTTTCTAGAGGATTTAAACCACACAAAGAGTATTCAAAATAATCATCAAGACCATCACCATCGGAATCTTTTTCTTTATAATTTAATCCTAGAAGGTTTTCTACACCATCGACTAAACCATCATTATCTGTATCAATTTCCATTGATTTTCCATCATATAATTTATATGAATAGAGTAAATAGCTTTTTGGGGCATCTTCCAAACTACCTTCATCTCCATTGAATCCAAAAGAAACCGATTGACCAGCTACTATATTGGCATTATATGTTGCATTTTTAACAACATAATGATTTCCTTCATGCTTTTCAATAATACCATTCCAGATTTCCGTAATGTTTCTGTCAAAATCAAATTCTAAAACCCAATCTTCAAAATCTGTATCTGAGTCATTATTTATAGTAATAGTACTGCTAAAACCTGTTTCCCAATCGTTAGTTAGAATATAATTGATATTATAATCTCCAATATTAACATTACTGATTTGTCCCAACAACTCGTATTTCAAAGGAAAACCAGAAAACCCTTCATTGCTAGTAATTCCAAATTCAATACTTTGTCCTACAGCAATATTTTGATTCCAACCTACATTTTTAATGGTATAATATCCATTTTCATTCGATGATATTTCTGCGTTCCATATGTTTGTAATCGAATCTGCATATTCAAAACCCAAGTACCAATTCTGAATAGACTCATCACCTGTATTCTCTAACTTGATAGTGGCATTGTAACCAGCATCCCAATTAGACGAAAGGGTAAAGTAAACTTTGAAGTTTTCTCCTTCAAAAATCTTCTCCTTTGTTGTTTGATCCCATCCACTGTTATCAGAAGTGGTTGTCGGTTCTGCATCCGTTTCGGATTCCGAAATAGATTCATCAACACTTGTTGTTTCTTCAATAGTATCATCCGTTGTTTGTTCTATTACCACTTCAGTAGTAGTATCAATCTCGTCAACATTTTGTGCAAACGCAGATATATTGACGGAACTAAAGCACATTGTAAACACCAGCATAGATGCCAGTGCTTTTCTAATAAATTTTTTCATAACATATTCCTTTCCTAAAGTAAAAAACTGCAATGTGAAACATTGCAACCGAACCATCAGTATAATAAAATATAAATATTTTATTACGTAGACTTCATGCTTTGCGTCCTTACATTTCTGTAAGTTTGCCATATTTATTTATACGAATCTTAACCAATTTCCCCTCTCTTTGTGTGTCATATTGATTCGCCTAAAATTATAAAAATCATATCATAACACATATGATTTTTCAATAGCTTTCTTTCTTGAGTTTCCGCAGTTTTATCCACAACTGCGGATTTTATCAGTTTTACAATAAACAACTTTCAAAAAATGCCCAAAATATAAGGAATCCAGACTCTTT
>JGI24709J26583_10003593_pt1 | contig 12079 bp, 9 predicted proteins | sample BioPla2DNA1_FD_26583 | JGI IMG/M metagenome (IMG submission 26583) | reverse complement strand
CTTATTTTCCCTCAAGGAATACAATATATACGAGGGGAAAGAACAATAATACCGTTCCCGCTACCGGGGATGTTTTCGGGATATATTTCAACTCGCTCGGCAGGATAGCGCACGTGGGGTTCATACATACCTGGGGCGAATCTTGGGCCGTGACGGTAGAAGGCAATACCAATGATGACGGATCTCGGGAAGGCAACAAGGTAGCCATCAAGAGGCGCCCAATTAAAACGATTTACAAGGTTAGTAACTGGATAAACTGAACAACATGGAAAAGACACGCATATACAGTTTCACGGCCGATCAGCTTTCAAAGCTCGAAAAGGCAAAGAACGCCGGATTTGAAGACCCATTCAAGGGCGCTACTATGAAAACGGTAACCTCGCACATGAATTATGCCGCCAAATACACGGATATTATGCTATACAAGAGGAAATTTTAAAGGTCTTTACTCACATTATTAAGAGTTATTTAAAGGGTGTTTTAAATGTTATCCTTGTATCCGAATCAGGTTTTTAAATGTACTTTTTATTTTATATTTGTGTACTTTTTAATTTTGCGATTATATATATGCCGATTTTTTAAGTTGTAACAATGTAGTGCCACGCTTTATTTTAATGGAGATACATCGGCATCCGCAGACACTTTTCGATTTTGTCAACACAAATCCGAAGGTTAAAAAATACCTGCAACTTTTACATGCAATGCTTGAGCGTGAAGTTGAAAACAAAAACATCAAGGAACTACCTATTGAAGAATTGGTTATTCTTTTCTATGGGCTACTCTTTGTACCGTATTTGATGGACCCGTTTATTAAGGAATTTTTTCTCAACGAAGAAAGCAAAATAGAGGCCTATCATCGGAATCATCTGGAAAACATGAAACAGGTTTTGCTTATGTTTTTAAGCACAAAAACTCTGAACTGAACTATATATTTGAAAACTTCGCCTAAAAAACGAGCCAATTGACTGCTATAAACATTATGAATACATCACTTTCACATATAAACAATTCAGCACATAACACTGAAAATCCGTTTATCAACATAGGATTGGATGCCGGTTCCACAACTATCAAGGTGGTGGTATCCGATTCCCAAAACAAAATGATTTACAAAGATTACCGTCGGCATTACGCCGATATTTTAGGGAATTTGAAAGAGATTTTATCCAGTGTATTTGATAAATTTGGCGATTGTCTCGTCAATCTTTGTTTAACCGGTTCAGCCGGGATGGGAATAGCCGAACGGTACAAGGTCCCTTTTGTCCAGGAAGTAGTAGCTTCCTGCGAAGTTATCTCACATCAATTTCCCGAGATAAAGACATTTGTAGATATTGGCGGTGAAGACTCTAAAGTGATATTTTTCAAATCCGGCAAAACGCCTGATATTCGGATGAACGGAAGTTGTGCGGGCGGTACGGGCTCATTTATCGATCAAATGGCAACATTGCTCAATGTCGATATGAATGAGTTTGATTCATTGGCCGAACAGGCTGAAACAATTTATCCGATAGCTTCTCGTTGCGGTGTTTTTTCAAAAACAGACGTACAGAATCTACTTGCCCGGAACGCAGCAAAAGCGGATATAGCCGCATCGGTTTTTCGAGCGGTAAGCATGCAGGTAATCACATCCTTGGCAAGAGGATACGAGCCAGAGCCAAAAATCTTTCTTTGTGGCGGTCCTTTCACCTTTATTCCATCTTTGCGAAAAGCATTTATCGATGAGATAAAAATGGATAGTTCGGAAGTTGTGATTTCTGAAAATTCGGAAGTGATTCCGGCTTGGGGCGCGGCTATAATCGCGAGCGACCAGCAAGAGAGCAAACTACTGTCCGAATATCTTTCCATATTTGATAAAGAGGCCAAAAAAGTCTTAAAAGATGTTCATAATCAATTAAGGCCACTTTTCAAGGATAAAAGAGAGTACAGTGAATGGCTAAAATCCAAGGAGAAATATCAATTTCCCAGGATAGACATAAAAGAGATAAAAAATCCGAACTGTTTTATCGGTATCGACAGTGGTTCAACCACAACAAAAATTATCGCCACTGACGAAAATCGCAATGTTTTTTATCACTACTACACCAAAAACAAGGGGCTTTCGTTGCAAGCCGTAACTGATGGGCTGAGAAAGTTGTTTGAGCAAACGCGGGAGGCCGGAATAGAGATGAATGTACTTGGGAGTTGTGTTACCGGGTATGGCGAAGATTTAATAAAAAAGGCTTTTCACCTCGATTTTGGCATGGTTGAAACGATCGCCCACTATATGGGCGCCTACCATTTCAACAAAGATGTCTCTTTTATTTTGGACATTGGCGGGCAAGATATGAAAGCCGCTTTTATTGAAAATGGAATTATTAAGCGGCTGGAAATCAATGAAGCGTGTTCTTCCGGTTGCGGTTCTTTCATTGAAACTTTTGCCAATTCGCTCAACTATTCGGTTCCCGACTTTTCAAAAATAGCCTTAAAATCCGAACACCCGTGCGATTTGGGTACACGCTGCACTGTATTTATGAATTCCAAAGTGAAACAGTCACAGCGAGAAGGAGCTTCAGTAGAGGACATTTCCGCGGGATTGGGTTACTCCATCGTGAAAAACTGTCTGAACAAGGTGTTGAAACTGAAAGATGTCAAAGAGTTGGGCGGTCATATTATGGTGCAGGGCGGCACATTTAGAAATTTGTCGGTAATCCGGGCATTGGAGATAGAGTTGGGAAAAGAGGTTATGGTTACCGATTATCCCGAATTGATGGGAGCTTANGGAGCGGCTCTCTATGCGCNCAAAAAGTTTGAAGCAGGTCAAACTATGCCCGTTAAATTGGCCACTATATCGGAACCGAAAGAATATTCGGAAAGAAAAACGGTTTGTAAAGGGTGCGAAAACAGTTGTACCGTAACACATTTCAAATTTGATAACAACAATAAGTTTTACTCGGGCAATAAGTGCGAAAAAATCTTCAACAACTCAGGTGAAACGGCCGTAAAAGGGATAAACCTGCACACCGAAAAATATGATCTGCTGTTTAATCGCACTGTTTTGGAAAAAGGAAAAATCACACTCGGTCTCCCGCGTACATTGGGAATGTATGAAAATTATCCGTTTTGGCACTCGTTGCTGACCGGATGTGGAATCCGAATAGTGCTTTCCGATAAATCCACCATGACAATGTACGAAACAGGTATCGGCACGGTTATGGCCGATAATATTTGTTTCCCCGCGAAACTTGCGCATGGGCATATCTATAACTTGGTTGACAAAAAAGTGGACAGAATTTTTATGCCTTACGTAGTTTTTGAAAACAAAGAGGACGAAAAGACCAATAACAGTTATAACTGTCCAATTGTTACAGGTTACTCCGATGTAATAAAAAGCGCTGTCAATCCCCAAAATAAGTTTGGAATTCCCGTTGACTCGCCGACATTTACATTTACCAACAAAAAGTTGATGCGTAAATCTTGCGTAGAATATATAAAAACGATTATCCCCGGAATAGAGACAAAAAAAATCAATAAAGCGTTTAAGAATGCCCTGATTGCCCAGCAAACCTATGAAGAGCAACTGAACAGACGTTCAAATCAGATTTTAGAGAAGGCTGTTGCCGAAAACCGCCTGGTCATACTGCTTGCCGGACGACCGTACCATATCGATCCGTTGATACAACATAAAATTTCCGATTTAATAACCGATTTTGGGGTGGATGTAGTTACTGAAGATATTGTGCGCCATCTGCAAGCCGATCCGGACGAAGTGCAAAGCGTTATGCAGTGGGCTTACACCAACCGGATTTTTAAATCCGCGTTATGGGCGGCAAACAGTGCGCCTCAAAATGTACATTACGTGCAAATAACCTCATTTGGCTGTGGTCCCGATGCCTTTATCCTGGACGAAGTGAATGATATCTTACGCCGCAGAGGCAAAAACGCAACGATAATAAAGGTAGATGACATCAATAATATCGGCTCCACCCGATTGAGAATTCGTTCCCTTATAGAGAGTTTGAAGTTTAAAAAGGAGGACAAAGTTTATGAAAAAGAGATCGCCGTGCATACGCCACCTTTTGAAAAAGAGGATAGGCGAAGAACGATTCTCGGACCGTGGTTTGGAGATTTCTGTTCGCCGTTTCTTCCCGCAGCTTTTGAACTGGTCGGTTATAAAATGGAAAATTTGCCGCCAAGCGATTTAAAGTCAGTAGAATATGGATTAAAATACTCCAACAACGAGATCTGTTATCCGGCAACTCTGGTTGTAGGAGATTTGATGAAAGCATTGGAGAGCGGTAAGTATGACAGAAATGAAGTAGCGTTGGGGATTACGCAAACCGGTGGACAGTGTCGGGCTACAAATTATGTGGCTTTGATAAAGAAAGCCATGATAGCCGCGGGATTTGGAGATATACCCGTGGTAACCATCTCTACTACACCAGGATTGAATGATCAGCCCGGCTTTAAGGTGAAATGGAGAAAATGCATAAGGGTCCTTTTACATGCACTGGTTTATGCTGACTGTATCTCGCAGTTTTACTACTCCACGGCGCCTCGTGAAACTGAAGTCGGCGGGGCGAAACGCTTGAAAGAAAAGTATATAGATTTGGGTATAGAAGCTCTTAAAAATAATAATGCCAACAGTTTCTTTCATTTGGTGAAGCAGGCAGCGGATGACTTTTTGGGCATAAACAATCTGGAAGAGATCCCGAGAATAGGCGTAGTGGGGGAAATTTACGTAAAGTACAACGATTTTGGTCATAAAAAGGTTGTAAATTGGCTTGTGGAGCAAGGGATAGAAGCTGTTTTGCCACCATTGACCAAGTTTTTTATTGTTACTTTCGCGAACCGGGAAGCTCGGATTCAGGGGAATATAAAAGGGCGTACCATACCGAGATTTGTGATGGGTTTTGTTGAGAAATTGGTATATAAAGTCATTCGAAAAATGGAATCCAAAATTTCCCATTATCCCTTTTATTTTCCTATTTCCAACGTTCATGAAGATGCGGAGCGGGCATCAAAAATAATCAGTACCAATGCCCAATTTGGCGAAGGGTGGAGCATTCCGGCAGAGTTTTCAGAATTCGCGCACAATGGAATAAACAATGTAATCAGTTTGCAACCGTTTGGCTGTATAGCTAATCATGTTATTTCCAAAGGGATAGAAAAGAGAACAAAAGAGCTGTTCCCGGATATGAACCTGTTGTTTTTAGATTTTGACAGCGGAATGAGCGAAGCCAATATTTATAATCGATTGCACTTTATGGTTAAGAACGCGCGGGTAGAAGCTTCGTCCAATGGAGAACTTGTAGATGCGGCGTAAGAAATTTATATTTGTAACAAACTACCTGATTATTATCCATAAAACCGAATACTAACCAAAAACAACCAATGTTATGAATAAACTTTCTGTCGGTTTGCTCTCTTTTCTTTTGCTATGTTCTTCTTTGGCGGGTCAAAGCAAATATGGGAACTTTAAGGTATCCGTCTATACAAGGGCTTATGAGGTAGAAAAGATGAAGGATCTGGAATGGTTGGATTCAACATGGAATATTATCGCTTCCCAGGTTAAAGTTGATAAAATATATCTCGAGACCCACAGAGATCTCCTGATAGTCCCTGAATCCACCATTATTCAGGCGAAAAAATACTTTGAAGATCGCGGCATTGAAGTGGGTGGAGGCATTACTTACACAGTAAACGAATCAAATAATTTTGAGACTTTTTGTTATTCAAACCCCGAACACCGCATAAAAGTGCGGGAAATAGCGGAGCATACCGCAAAATTTTTTGATGATTTCATACTTGACGATTTTTTCTTTACAAACTGTAAGTGCGATTTATGTATCAAGGCGAAAGGTAAAATGAGCTGGACAGAATACAGGACAAAACTCCTGGCGGAGGCAGGAGAAAGTCTTGTTATAAAACCAGCGAAAAAAATAAATCCAAACGTAAAAGTTATAATTAAATATCCAAATTGGTATGACCATTTTCAGGGTCTTGGGTTTGATCTGGAGCACGGACCACAACTGTTTGATGGAATGTGGACCGGTACAGAGACCCGGGATCCTTCAGGTAACCAGCATTTACAGGCATATCTTGGCTATAATATCGTAAGATATTTTGATAACCTTCGCCCTGGCTATAATCTTGGTGGTTGGGTTGATTCGGGTGGCTCCAATATGGGAATGGACAGATATGCCGAACAACTTTGGATCACATTGTTCGCCAAGGCTCCTGAAGTTACTCTTTTCGCTTATAATCAACTTATAGGTGTCAGGTTGCGCGATACCCACAAAACTGCCTGGCAAGGTATGGGAACAAGTTTCGACTGGGAGGAGATGATGGAACCTGTTGTTGTGGACGGCAAAACAGTTCAGGCGACAACTTTGGCAAGAGCGGCCGGTATAACATTTGAAAAAGTTGATAAATTTATGGGGGAGCTTGGAAATCCTGTCGGGATACAGTCTTATAAACCCTATAACTCCATAGGAGAGGATTTTCTTCCAAATTATCTTGGAATGATAGCCCTTCCAATGGATATGAGGCCTGAATTTCCAGTAGGACAGCGGGTTGTTTTGCTCACGGAACAGGCAAAATATGACAAGGAACTTTTAAAGAAGATTCAAGCCCAACTTCAGGGGGGAGGAGATGTGGTGATCACAACAGGCTTACTGAAAGCTGTTCCGGATATAATCGCGCAGATAGCCGAATTAAGATGTACGGACTTAAAAGCCCTTGTAAACGATTTCGGCCGTTATGGTGTTTCGGACAAAGATATTATAATCCCGCAGGTTCAATATCTTACCAATGACGCATGGGAACTGGCATCAGCGGGACGACCACTCACGGGAGGAGTAAGCGGTTATCCTATGTTGACAAGAGCGGCCTATTCGAAAGGGAATCTTTATGTGTTGACGATACCCGACAATATGGGAGATATGTACGATCTACCTGAAGGAATACTTAACGCATGGAGACAAGTTCTTTGTAAGGGTATGGGCGTCAGAATAGAGGGGCCTTCGAATATTAGTTTGTATCTCTATGATAACGGGACATTTATAGTTGAATCGTTTCTTGACGAACCTGTCACTATAAATGTATTGACAGACCAAAGTACCGTTAAACTGCGTGATTTGGTAGATGGTTCCGTAATAAATGTTAACAAACCACTGGATCCTCCTGTGTCCGTTATGTTCAGAGGCGCAGTGGCACCGACAAATACTTATAAAGTTACGATAATGCCGCACTCTTATAGGGCATTCAGAATGGAATAACCCCCAAAAAAGATATTCCTGATCATATTACATCAGAAAAGAGGCAATAGTTTTATCGTCAATAATGGCGAACGAAAACTTATCGACAACAACGCCATTATCCACAAGAAGGATCAACGGCATCCTGCCATTTGTGATTTTCAGGAATGTGTCCGGATCCAGAACGGTACCTTTTATGTCGGGCGTTCCGGCTTCATTAAAAAAGTTTTCAACCTCATTTTCCGTTCCGTAAAAGAGATATACAAATTGTTCCGTCTTGCCGTTTTTATTTGCTATAACCGATAGTTTTTGCGCCGCCATCACGCAATATTTGCAGTTGGTACCCAAAAACGAGACAACTTTTTTTCCTGAAGCCAGTTCGGGGTTTTTTGCCATAAGATCGTTAAATAGTTGTTCATCGTAATTTATCCTTTTCGCGTACCAGTTGCTTACAAAAAAGGCGGGAGGAGTAATCGAGAGGGGTATGCCCAGAGAGAGGAATAAAAGTATATAGATATACAGAGAACGGCGCTTTAAGTTGATCTCCCGTGAGGGAGTTGATAACCATAAAAGAAAAGCAAAACAGATATTTTTTATTATGGAGGCAGGATTCGACATTTTAATGATATCGCCGAAGCAATGACAATGATCGGCTTTCGAGGATTGTATCAGATAAATTAAAAAAACCGTGAAAACAGCCAGCAACAACAAGGAAAGAGAGATCGTTATTTTTTGTTTCCAGCCGGTTATCAGCATAAATCCCAGGAAAATCTCGGTAGAGATAACCAGTCGGGCCAAAATGAAGGAGAGGTTGAGAGAGAAGATTCCGAAACTGAAGATAAAAATCTCAAAAGANTNTATTGTCAGCATTTTAGAAATAGCTGAAACAATAAAAACCGCCCCAAGAAATACCCTTATAGCAATTTTTAAGTATCCTTTTACCTTTTTTTCATTTTGTTCCCCGCCCATTAGATCGAAAAAATTTTCAAAAATCCCCCAAGAGTTGGTATTATATTAATTGGGAAGAGCAAAATTTATGGGTAATTGATAATAGACCTCAACAGGATTTCCGTTTTGTTTGCCCGGAACAAAACCTTTGATGGAACTCACTACCCTAACAGCTTCGGCGTCCAGCAGAGGATCTACTCCCCTTAAAATTTCGGGTCGGATCGCGTTTCCTTCAACATCAACCACAAAACGCAGAAAAACACGTCCCTCTATATTCTGTTCCCGCGCTTTTCTCGGGTATTTGATGTTTTTGGCTATATATCCCAACAATTCCGTATCACCTCCCGGGAAAAATGGCATCTCTTCAACTATAACGAAAGCCGGTTCTGTTTCCGGCAAGGGCTTTGGCACGGAGAAAGCAAAAACCATTGCCAAAATAACAGGGACAATTACCAGCACCTTAAGTTTTCTACGAAAAGGGATTTCCCTCTTTTTCATCATGTCGAACCGTCTCTTGTTCAGGGAATAGGTAAAAGGCTGGGTAATGTTGAAAATGGGTAATTTTATCATATTGTTCAGAAGGACGGCTTTATATAGGCTAGGGTCAGAATTTTTTAATACCTCTTGGTCGGCCAGATATTCGTGGTTTTCCCTGATCAGCCTGGAGTATATCCATATAAAAGGATTTGCCCATTGCAGGGCCAATGTCAGCTCAGAGATAATAATATCTATCCAATGGCGCTGGCGGATATGTCCCATTTCATGCTGGATTATCAACCCCTTTTCGGGCTCTTCCACATTTGAATTCAAAAAAATGATATTAAAGAAGGAAAAAGATGAGCTTATCTGTTCAGTGGCCACAATTTTGAAACCATCCTTTCGGCTGGCATCCATCTTTACCAATTTTGCCAAATGAAGGGCAGTATTGAAAATCAGTCGAATCAAAAGAGCGATAGTTCCGCTTATCAGTACAATAAATAAAACAGAGTTATTGCCTAACTGTTGGATAGTCGCTTCCGATCCTGCCGAAGTCTGGGATTGGATCTGGTTTGTTGTATAATAAATTACCTTTTCCGCGGGCAGATAAAAGGTTATTGAAGGAAGAATGAGTGAAAACAAGATACCGGCCAACAGGTACCACCGCTTTATCTTCAAATATCGTTCGTGGCGGAGAAAAATAAGGTAAACAATTGTAAAAGCAGACAACCAGATAGCAGATTTGATTAGCCAGACGAGATACTGTTCCATGATATATGGGTACTTAACAGGTTTATTTAGCGTTAATCAATAGTTCATTAGTTCATTACGACCAAAAGAGTCGTCTCTATTATTTTTCGGGGTTGTTTTTTTCAAGGTCTTTTTTTACCTCTTCCAGCAGTTCGTCCATTTCCTTGATTGAAAGGTCGTTTTCTTTGGCAAAAAATGAGGCCAGGGCCGGGAATGAATTGTTGAAATAACCTTTCAGTAATCTTGACATCAAAGTTCTGGTGTACTCTTCCTTGGAAACCAGGGGAAAATAAATATAACCCCGACCGGACCAATCACGGTGGCCAACAAATCCCTTTGATTCAAGAACCCTTACAACCGTGGAAACAGTGTTCCTGGCGGGTTTGGGATCACTGAAACGATCTCTGATAAGGGATACCCGGGTTTCACCCATTTCCCAAAAATACTGCATAATCTGTTCTTCTGCTTTTGTTAATCTCATAGTTATTATCCGTTTATAAAGCGCAAAAAAATTTTCATCTTGATCTACACAAAATTATACCAATCCCAGAAAACAAAGTTACGATTTATTTTTTTGAGGGAATAGATCGTGTCCCTAAATTGTTGATCATGAATTTTTCTTTATCCAATATAGCCATATTGTCGGAGCCAACATTCAGTTCAATAGTTGAAATCAATATCCCGTCAAAGTCGTAACACAATATCTTTCTTGATGATAGTACGCAGATCTGATCGTTGGGTTTGCCGACATATTTCTTCAATATAGTAGTGAACACCTGAAACAGGGTTAGTTTCTTTTTTATTGGTTTTACAGTAACCAGACATAATCACTTGCCAAACTGTAACCGCAAAGTTATGACTATCTGTTGTGTTAATGTTTGTTGAACATTGCGCTGTTTTTTTGTATCGCCATAACAGGCTTGGGCCTTAGTCTTTGTCAAACCATACCTTTTCCGGTGTGAAAAAAGGAAAGCGTGAGCAAAAAAGATTATTTTTGCGGGGTCAAACAAAAAGAGGTTATGGATATTGTTGTAAGCGGAATAAGATCGACAGGAAATTTACATCTCGGTAACTATTACGGGGCGATGAAGAATTTCCTGAGGATGCAGGATGAGAACAGGTGTTTTTTCTTTATAGCTGACTATCATGCGTTGACCACACATCCTAAGCCAATGGACCTGGCGGGCAACATCAGGCAGGTTTTGGCCGAATATCTCGCTTCCGGCATCGATCCCGAAAAAGCTACCATTTTTATCCAAAGCGATGTGCCCGAGGTATCGGAACTTTATCTTCTCCTGAACATGAACGCTTATGTTGGAGAGCTCGAACGTACGGCCTCTTTCAAGGAGAAAATAAGGAAACACCCCGATAATATAAATGCGGGACTTTTGACATATCCTGTTCTAATGGCCGCGGATATAATTATACACAAAGCCAAATATGTTCCGGTGGGCAAGGATCAGGAACAGCATCTGGAGATGACCAGAAGGTTTGCCCGAAGGTTTAACATGATGTATGAGGTGGATTATTTTCCGGAGCCCAGTGCGTATAATTTTGGACAACAACTGGTAAAAATACCCGGATTGGACGGTAGCGGAAAGATGGGCAAGAGCGAGGGAAATGGGATCTTTCTGTTCGATACACCCGAAGAGATTCGCAAAAAGGTTATGAAAGCTGTTACAGATGCAGGGCCACGGTCGTTAAACGAAGAACCCTCGGAACCGATAAAAAATCTTTTTACAATAATGGAAGTTGTCTCCGATCCATCAACCCTGCAGTATTTCAAAGAAAAACACGCAACTTGTGAAATCAGGTACGGAGACCTTAAAAAACAGCTCGCGGAGGATATTATCAAGGTTACTTCCCCAATTCGCGAGAGGATAGTGGAGATTTTGGCCGATAAGCCTTACATGGCCAAAGTGGTCAAATCTGGTGCGGAAAGGGCTCGTGAAAGTGCTTCACGAACTGTCAGGGAGGTGAGGGAAATTATTGGATACAGGCCTTTTTGATACCAGGTAACGCGGTTTTTTCTCTCTAATCGCCGAGAAACAGATTCCAAAACTATTCCATATTAATTTGCTTAATGGATTTTGAGCGGTACACCGCCCCTTCGTTATCGCTTTTCCTGAAATCCCTTTGAATTGAACTAATAAAGAAAATAGTTATAACTTTGAACCTTATAATCGTTAAGGCGTGAAAAAAAGGGGGATTATCATTGTCGTTGTTATTTTGGCCGCCGGCATAGCGGCCTTAGGTTATTACTTTGTAAAGGAACGGGAAATACTGATCAGTGATCCTTACAGGGCTATATCCCCGAAAACAGCCTTGATTGTTGAGACTTCCGACCTGCAGAGCCTTTTTAATTCACTCACTTCCGGTTCAGGGTTGACCGGGGCTCTGGACGAGGTAAAAGAATTCATTACATTATACAAAAAATTGGAATTTTTGGCCGATCTGTTCAATCGGCAGGAATACAAAGATTTAACCGAAAACAATCCGGTACTTATTTCTTTTCTTCCCTTTGCTGATGACAAGACAGAGATAGTTGTCGCCATGGGAGTAGATTCCAACCTAAAACCCAGGGTGCTGAAAGAGATCTTGACAAACACACTGACCTCCAATTTTATTGAGAGAGAAATAGATGATATAGACATTTTCGCGATACCCTA
>JGI24709J26583_10003582_pt1 | contig 12111 bp, 13 predicted proteins | sample BioPla2DNA1_FD_26583 | JGI IMG/M metagenome (IMG submission 26583) | reverse complement strand
TAAAATCTAATCAATTATTTTTCAAGATTTTATATTTAAAATAAACAAAAGTTAATATCTATGCAACAATGAAATCAAACACGTAGATACATCTATTTATATATTTTTACTTGGTTAAAAAAAGTAGAAAAATTTTTATAAAAAACAGAAAAAAAGAGAAATTATTTTTTTAGTTAATATTCTATCGGTTATTAAATTGTTCTTATATTTTGTTCAACAATTTTTCAACAAAAACCCTAAATATTACAAGAGATAATTTTATCTACCCGATTTTGATGCCGCCCACCTTCAAAGGCAGTTTCAAGAAAAATTTTTGTAATTAAAATTGCTTCAGCCGGAGAAATAAAACGAGAAGGAAGGGCCAAAACATTGGCATTATTATGGGCCCTCGCAAAAAAGGCCAGTTTTGGGCCCCAACAAAGAGCCCCCCTTATTTTTTGGTGTTTATTCACTGTCATATTGACCCCGTTTCCTGAGCCGCAAATTACAATTCCAAAATCATATGATCCATCTGAAACTGCTTCGGCCAAAGGATGTGCAAAATCAGGATAATCGCAGGAATCTATTGAATCGGTACCAAAATCTTTTATTTCATGGTTTTCTTTCAACAAAAATTCTGTTACTGTCCTCTTCAGTTCATATCCCGCATGATCAGAGGCGATAGCAATTTTTTGTCGTTTTGATGACATAATCATAGGTATTTATTTCTTGTTTCCCTTCGGATGTCCTCCAAATAAAATTTAATGTTTTGTTCGTTTTCTTTTTTTATAATAAGCAGGGCATCACTCGTTTCAACGACAATATAACCATCAAGACCCTGGATCAACGCAACCTTTTCAGAAGATAAATTGAATATACAACCATGGTTATCGTAAGAAAAAATATGTCCCCCAAGAGAACTGTTTTCGTTTTCATCACGATGGGAGTACTCAAAAAGAGAGCCCCATGTTCCGAGGTCGGACCAACCTATATCTATACATTTTACGAAAACATTTTCAGCTTTTTCCATTATACCATAATCGATAGAAATATTGCGACATTCGGTATAAACTTTATCTATAAAACTTTGTTCTTTTTCGGTAAAATAGATGTTTTTTCCACCATTAAAAGCAGAAAACATATCAGGAAGGTGTTTTTCATAAGCTGAGAGAATAGAGCCAACATTTGATATAAAAATGCCCGAATTCCAAAAAAAATCTCCACTTTCTAAAAAAATAGAGGCCAGATTAATATCTGGTTTTTCCGTAAAAGTTTTGACTTTCAATAAATTATTGACATGAGGGTCTGGTTTTTTCAGATCTGCCTGAATATAACCGTATCCTGTTTCGGGACGATCGGGTTTTATGCCAAGAGTAAGCAAGGCGTCTTTTTCTTTGACGAAGTCAAGACATTCTTCAAGTTCTTTGATNAATTGTTCCTCTTTAACAATGTAATGATCGGCGGGAGTTATAGTGATAACAGCTTCTGGATCTTTTTCCCGAATTTTAAATGTACCATAAGCTATACAGGGAGCGGTATTTCTTCTGAAAGGTTCCAATAAAATATTTTCCGGGTTAATATTGAGTTGTTCTATCACATGGTTTTTATAATTCCCGTTTGTCACAATATATATGTTTTCGGAAGAACAAATATGGCTAAACCTTCTGAAGGTTTGTTGAAGAAAAGATTCTCCTGTGCCTAAAATATCAAGAAATTGCTTTGGTTTGTCTTGTCTGCTCAGGGGCCAAAATCTACTGCCAACGCCTCCCGCCATGATGATTACATATCTATTGTCCATTTATGGTATATTAAGAATAAATAATGTTACAAAAATAGAATAATAATAATTTATTGAAACGATATTTTAGTCAAGGTTCTAATAGATTAATAATTTGTATTTTTGATTTTTGAAAACGAACAAAGTTCATGGAAAAATTTTTAAGTAGTTTGGGGAGGTATGTTCTTTTGTTGAAGAAAATTTTCTCGAAACCCGAGAAGATAGGAATTTATTATAAACAAACACTTTGGGAGGTGGTATCCCTGGGGATTGGCTCGATCGGTATAATAGCCATTGTCTCTTTTATTATGGGTGCCGTAATAACCCTACAAACAGCTTATAATACGGAAAATCCGATATATCCGACATATTTGATAGGATTGGGTACAAGGGATTCAATAATTTTAGAGTTTTCTTCAACGATAACCGCCTTGATTCTTGCGGGCAAAATGGGATCCAATATCGCTTCTGAAATAGGGACCATGAGAATAACGGAACAGATAGACGCTCTTGAGATGATGGGAGTAAATTCCGCTTCATATTTAATACTGCCAAAAATAGTCGCAACGCTTATGTTTAATCCTATTCTCACAATATTGAGCATGGTGGTCGGTATTGCCGGAGGGGCGATTGCCGGAGTTACTACGGGCGTTATCTCCCTGCAGGATTATATTTATGGAATCCAATATGCTTTTATTCCATACTATGTAACATATTCACTTATTAAATCTTTGTTTTTTGCTTTTATAATAACCACGGTTTCTTCTTATCAAGGTTATTATGTTGAAGGGGGGGCGTTAGAAGTAGGGCGATCATCAACAAGAGCAGTTGTTTTTAGTAGTCTGGTTCTTTTGTTGTTCAATGTTATACTGACACAATTACTGTTATCATGATCAGGGTGGTAAACATAAATAAATCGTTTAGCGGAGTAAATGTTTTGGAAAATATTTCCGTTACCTTTAAAAAGGGGAAAACGAATTTGATTATAGGTCAGAGTGGTTCGGGAAAAACAGTCCTTTTAAAATCAATAATCGGTCTTCATGACATTGATGATGGTGAGATATGGTACGAAGACACATTGTTCAACGGGTTAGATTTTGAGGGCAAAAAAGCACTCAGGCAAAATATGGGGGTTTTGTTTCAGGGTAGTGCTCTTTTTGACTCTCTTACGGTTGAACAAAATGTAATGTTTCCAATGGATATGTTTACAAACAAAAGTATGGAAGAAAAAAGAGAACAGGTTAACCTCTGTTTGAAAAGGGTAAATATTGTGAACGCCAATGAGTTGTTTCCCTCCGAACTATCCGGGGGAATGAGAAAAAGGGTCGCAATAGCCCGGGCCATAGTTTTGAATCCCAGTTATCTTTTATGTGATGAGCCCAACTCGGGCCTTGACCCCAAAAACTCAATTCTGATAGATGGGTTGATCAAGGAGCTTACCGAAGAGTATGAGATGACCACAGTTGTTAATACCCATGACATGAATTCAGTAATGGAAATAGGAGAAAATGTGGTTTTTATACATAACGGTAAAAAATACTGGGAGGGAAGCAACAAAGATATCCTGAAGTCGGATTGTGATACGTTAAACGATTTTATTTTTGCCAATTCGTTGGCAAAACAACTGATAGTTAGGCGAAATTAATCTTCGATTTCCTCGTAATCTACAAATTCTCCCACATTTTTTGAAATTTTGGACCTATTGTGGAAAGAGGCATTTTTTCTTTCGTACATTTTTCTTTTTTCTTCTTCACGATTATACAAAGCAAATGTCCTGATAAGCAGAAAAATTAAAATGGCGACAAGAATAAATCTAAGCATAATAATAAAAGTTTTATCGCTCCAAATGTAATACCGAATTTTTCATGCTCCAAATTTTTTATTTGTTCATAGAAAAAGAGATTTTTAATGTCATGTCCATTAAAAAAAGAAAAGGTTTTTGAATAGTAACGCTCTTTTTCTATTTTTACATCGTGACAATTGATTTTTTATCTTGTTATTATAGTTTCCGCATCAAGAAAAGATGTGACCAACATGACAGAAAAAGGATTACATATTGATCGTTTAAAACGCACCCCAATGGTACATTTTGATGATGGCAAGATGATTATTTTAGGGAGATCAATTATCGAGAATCCTTCAGAATTTTATACGCCCGTTTTTAACTGGTTGCTGTCCGATTTATCGGAAAACGACAGGGGGGCAGAGTTTTATTTTGCTTTTGAGCATATAAATACAGGTTCGGTGAAATGGTTGTTTGTTTTGTTAAAAGATCTGTTTCTCGATAGTTATATAAAAAATTCTTCATCAATAACGTGGATTTTTGATGAAGAAGATGACGATATGCAGGAATTGGGATATGTTTTTAAGGAGTTGGTTTCCTGTAAGTTTATGCTGATTCCGGTGGGGTCGATAGACGAAGAGATCGTTGAAAAAATAATAAATGGTCAATAAATATTCTTTGTTTATATGCTGTTTTCTCTTCCAGGGTGTTTTTTCGAAAGATCTGTTTCATATGTTTTTGAAAGATACTTTTTTAAAAGGAAAAAAATCTTTGCGGGATATATAGGCTTTAATATATACTCGTTGCACCCGGCGACAAAGGCCTCTGCTTTTGTCTGTTCGGAGGCATAGGCTGTTAGCATGATTACAGGTGTATTTTTATTTTTTTTCCGGAAAATCCGGACACAATCTATTCCATTTACTATGGGAATAAGATAATCCATAATCACAATATCGATATTGTTTCCATGTGCCGACCCTATATAATCTAAAAACTCCTGTCCCGTTTTTAAAATGACGATGTTCGCGTGAGTATCGATAAAAATAGCCTGATAATATGATAATGTCGGCAGGTCGTCTTCAACTATCACAATCTTAGACCCAAAAAAATTCGGATAACCGGGTTTCAAAATAGATTTAATATTTATAAAAAGTCAACAATCAAGTTATCCTTACAAAATTAAGTTATACAATCCCTTGTCAATGAGTCCAACCAGATGATTATTAACAAAAATTAACGAAATTTCAACAATTTTGGTTTTGCCAATATAACTTTACTTGGATAATCAAGATTAAAGTTATTAATTTGAAATATAATTAACCTGTAATCATGTCAAAAAAATTAATTAGAATTCTAATCATTTGCTTCTTAAGCATAGCTACGGGACTCTTTGTCGGGGCAAATGGACAGGGAGGCTTCGATAATTCGACCAGGGCTCTTTATATATTTGATATGGCCAGATACATAGATTATGGTCCCGGGTTCGCTGACAGTTCCAATTTTACTATTGGAGTTCTTGACCAAACATCGGAACTGTTGTGGGAAATGGGGAACCTGTCCAAAACCCGGCCCACTATTCAGGATAAACCTGTTCAGATCGTCGCCTTTAGAAGTGAGGACAAAATTATTCACACACAGATTTTATATGTAAATAAAAACAGCGGTTTCAATCTTAAAAAGGTAAAAGACAGGCTGGCGGGGCATCAGACCATGTTGATCACGGAAGGTTATGAGTTCAGGGAGTCCATGATAAATTTTATTGTTGTAGATGGTACTCCCCAATTTGAGGCCAACGAGGAGATGATAAGAGGAGCAGGCATGTCGGTTAACCAGAACTTTTTATTCGCCGCTATAAAGACAAAAGAAGATTGGGAGGATCTTTTTATTGTTGCCGATGCGGATCTGCAGATACAGAAAGAGACAGTAAGGATACAGGCAGAGGAGATAGAACTACAGAAAGAAGAAATACTGGCCCAAAGAATGTTGTTGGATAGCCTTGACAGGGCGATCGCAGAGAAAGAGGAGACGTTAAAAATAAAAGAGAAAGAACTGGAGAATCAACTTATTAAATTAGAAAATCAAGAGGGAGAAATTGAGAGCCAGAGGCGAATTATTTATAATCAACAACAAGAGGTAAAAATCCAACAAGACACTTTGTCGGCGCAAAGGGAAAAGATTGCGGGCCAAATAACATTGATAAATGAGCAACTATTGCGGATTGGAGATCAAGAAGATAGAATAAAAATCCAGTTAGCGACCCTTGAAAAACAGAAACTGATTCTTTATTTCATAGGGTTCGCCCTTATATTGGTTCTTTGTCTCGGTTATTATATTTTCAGGGCATATAGGATAAAAAAAGAGGCCAACAGAAGGTTAGAAGAGAAAAATCAAACAATATCCGCTCAAAAAGAGGAGATCCAAAAACATTGTGATCAGGTATCCGCTCAATGCGAGTTGATTTCTTACCAAAAACAACATATCACCGACAGTATAATGTATGCTAAGAGAATACAGGCAGCCTTGATTCCTTCGGTTGAGCTGTTTTCAGACAAACTAGACCATTTTATTTTATTTAAACCGCTTTCTATCGTGAGCGGCGATTTTTATTGGTTTGGAACGGAAGAGGGAAAGCATATTATTATCGCCGCGGACTGTACGGGTCATGGTGTTCCCGGGGCGTTTATGAGCATGTTGGGCATTACAATGTTGAATGATATTGTGAGCAATAGGAAAATAATTATGCCTGACGAGATACTAAACGAGTTAAGGGATAACATTATTCATTCCCTGGGTCAGGTCGCGGAAGGGGATTCGGTAAAGGATGGTATGGATGTGGCTGTATGTGTAGTTGATCCTGAGAAGGATATTCTTTGGTATGCGGGAGCCAACAGTCCATTATACCTGGTTAGGGACAATGAACTTATACATTACAGGGCGGATAAGATGCCTGTGGCGATACACTACAGAATGGATCCTTTTACCCGGCATGAAATTCCTTTGAAGAAAGAAGACGCCTTCTATATATTTTCTGATGGTTATGCCGACCAGTTTGGCGGCCCTGAGGATAAAAAATTTATGACCGCCCAATTAAAAAAGACCCTTGTAGATATTGTAAACGAACCGATGATGAAACAGGGCGAGATACTCAATGAAATATTCGAGACCTGGAAGGGAGATTCTCCCCAGATAGATGATGTTATGCTAATAGGGGTAAGATATTAGTAACATTCCCATTTAGTGACGTTACCTCCAATCTCGGCATCTGGCATGGCTTCAATGGTTACAAGTTCCAGTCCGCAGTATTCGGTCCAGTCAGTGGAGACATTGGTCTCATTCCCGTTTGAATCATAAGTGACGTTTCTGCATGTTTTACACGAATCGGAACAGGCATTGATCGCGAACGCCAGGATGGCGCATAAAACAAAAAAATAAATTCTTTTCTTCATGATCGGAGTTTTATACGTACAAACTTAATAAATTTATATTCAAATATTATGGTATTTTGGTGAATTTCTGTTTATTTGGCGGAACATATTGGTTTTTAGAAAAAAACTCATAAAAAACAGAGAAAAAGGCCATGGAAGAATCAAGAATGGACAAACACGTAACGGTTGTTGGAGTTTTACAGATAGCCTTTGGGNTCTTGGGGCTTATNGGAACTATAATAGTAATTATTGCNTTCAATTTTGTCGACTATTTTGTTGAGGGAGACGAGGTGGCAACCTTGGTATTGTGGGGGATAAAACTGATTTTATCGGTTTTTTTGGCATTTTTTTCAATAATTAAGATTATTGGAGGAATAGGGATACTCAAATACAAGAGTTGGGCCAGATATGTTGTGATCGTTCTCGCGGTTTTCAGTTGCTTTAATGTTCCCTTTGGTACGCTTGTGGGGGTTTATTCGTTGTGGGCATTGTTGCGGGACGAAACAATCGCGTTGTTCGTTCCCCCAACCGGGGAAGGGTCAAAAACCGATTAATAGCCCCATACAAACACATCTTTTCAAATTTTAAAAATTTGACAAAAGAATAGGGCCGAATTTGACCGGCCCTGTTTATGTATATTCGTAAATTAAATAACATTGATATGGCAGAGGACAACAAGATCATATTTTCGATGTATAGGGTCAGCAAAACCTTTCCTCCCCATCGACAGGTATTAAAAGATATTTCATTGTCTTTTTTTCTCGGCGCCAAGATTGGCATCATAGGTCTGAACGGTTCAGGTAAATCAACTTTGTTGAAAATCATCGCCGGAGTTGAAAAAGAGTTTCATGGCGATCTAACTTTCCTTCCGGAATATAGTGTGGGATATCTGCCTCAAGACCCTCTGTTAGAAGAAGATAGAACTGTTTTAGAGGTTGTTCGGGAAGGCGTGGGCGCAATATTTGAGACTCTCTCGGAGTATGAGTCGATAAACAACAGTTTTGGAGACCCGGAGGTTTACGAAAATCCCGAAAAAATGGATAAACTTATGGTCCGCCAGGCAGAATTGCAGGAGATAATTGACAACAACGATGGGTGGAATATGGAACACAAATTGGAAAGAGCTATGGATGCGTTGCGTTGCCCCGACGGAGAGAGCAAGGTTAGTACTTTGTCGGGAGGAGAACGGAGGCGAGTCGCTTTATGTAGGTTACTGTTAAGTCAACCCGATGTCCTGCTGTTGGACGAACCGACCAACCACCTTGATGCGGAATCCATACAATGGCTGGAGACAACATTGAAACAGTACGCGGGAACGGTTATTTGTATCACACACGACAGGTATTTTCTCGACAATGTTGCCGAATGGATTTTAGAGCTCGACAAAGGAGAGGGTATACCGTGGAGGGGCAATTATTCATCATGGCTTGAACAGAAGGCAAAACGGCTGGAAATAGAGGAAAAGGGCAATATCAAAAGAAGAAAAATACTTGAAAGAGAGTTGGAATGGGTAAGGATGTCGCCCAAGGCCCGCCACGCCAAATCCAAGGCTCGTTTGGGAGCATATGAAAAACTGATGAACCAGGATATTAAACAGAAAGAGGAGAAATTGGAAATTTTTATACCCAATGGTCCCCGTTTGGGAGATAAGGTGATAAGGGCACATAATGTAAAAAAATCGTTTGGCGATAAGTTGCTGTTTGAAAATCTGAATTTTGATCTGCCTCCAAACGGGATAGTTGGCATTATCGGAGCCAATGGAGCCGGGAAAACCACACTGTTCAGAATGATTATGGGACAAGAAAGTGTTACTGAAGGAGAATTTGAGGTGGGAGAAACGGTATGTATCGGTTACGTTGATCAAGGGCATAAAGATATTGATCCCGAGAAAACCGTATATGAGGTTATATCGGGAGGAGATGATGAGGTAATGGTCGGTAATCGCCGGGTAAACGCCAGAGCGTATGTTGCCAGGTTCAATTTTTCGGGAGCTGATCAGGAGAAGAAATGCGCTGTATTGTCGGGCGGTGAAAGGAACAGGCTTCATCTGGCGTTGACATTAAAGTCGGGCGCCAATGTCCTGTTGCTTGATGAACCAACAAACGATATAGATGTCAATACTTTAAGGGCGCTGGAAGAGGGATTGGAAAATTTTGCGGGATGTGCTGTTATAATATCACATGACAGGTGGTTCCTGGATAGGGTCGCCACCCATATGCTCGCATTTGAAGGTGATTCAAAAGTTGTTTGGTTTGAAGGTTCTTATTCCGAATATGAGGAAAATTACAAAAGGAGAGTAGGAGATACGACTCCAAAACGGATAAAATATAAGAAATTAGCATAAAAAAACAGGTTGCCAATAATGACAACCTGTTTTTTGCTATGAAAAAGAAAAATATTAATATTCCCAGAGGTCGTGTTCAAAGTTCTGCAACCAATTCTTCAGTTCTTCCGCTTCGAAAAGAGCATCTTTGCCTACAGCGTAATCAGCGACAAATCTGTCGTTGTAAACGTTTGATACACCATAAATCACGCTTCCAAACTTACGTTGCATAAAAAGGTCGTCAAACGATATTCTATGAGCATCATTATTCGCTGAGAAAGCCTCTTTAGTGGCCAGAATATCCCTAATTTCATCGAAATGTACCCAGAAAAGGGGAATTCTCAACGAGGTTCCAAGTTCAGGATCGACCCCCATCCAATAAGGCATTATACTTATTATTCGAACATCCATTTTAGAATGTTTTTTATCGTAAAACCACTCCTCATACAAGAGAAGCTGTTTTACCTCTTCGGGCTTGGACTCTTGGGTAATGGTATCAGTACGCATTGTGCCGGCCGCATCAATCTGAACCTGCTCTATACTGGTTGTCGCCCCCATACTTACCGTTATCTCTTCATAAGTGGTAGGAACATCGGAATCCTGGGCGCTATAAGCCGTAATAGTACCATTTTGAATTCCCTCAAGCAAAACATTTATAAAACTTTGTCTACCGTCAAGAGTAGTGGTTGTCGGATAGTAGAGGGGTTGATTGATCTTCTCCCTTAGGTCAATTAGACGGTAATACCGTTGGGACCAAAAAACGTCGGCTTCCCGGAGGTAAGGGTACTCTATTTTTTTGGCTTCAGGGATAGACTTTTGGTAAATATCTCCAAAAGATTGGGCCTTCACTGAACCTGCGAACATAAGCACCGCGCATCCTAAGGCAATAATCTTTTTCATCGTTTTAAATTTTATTTGTTTCCAGTGCGTCAGATGAACCCCGAAGAGTCCAGTGAAGCTAAATCGCATAAGCAAAATAAATTTTTGGTAAAAGACGCAACCAACTATTTTGCTTATATCTGTTTCATATATAGTGTTTATATAATATTATTAATCTTTTAATTCCTACGATCACCAAAAGTGAAAAATGATCGTTAAAAAAGTATATGTTTTAATCTATTTTCAAAATAATTGGCAACAAGGTTCTTGGTACTCCATCGGGCCCTACTGCCTTTATATCCTTAATAATCAAATCTTTTCCCCTTGTCATTCTATTGATAAGATCTTTTTGCGCAGATGTTAACATACTGCTGGTACTTGTCTCAATCAAGTCTCCCATCCTGTCGGAATAGAGGATTGAAAAGCCGGTAACCGTGTACTGCAGGTCAAAATCAAAATCAGGCAATACGGCAAAAACACCAGCTTGGGCAACAGCGGTATTTTTGGCGATATTTCCGGAAGAGAGTCCCCCGAACCTGGCCTCAGGTACAGGAATAGATTTAACCCTGAACTCGTATGGAGCAAAGGTTTGGTTAACTCCGTTTATATTCGCGGAGACGATAACCTGCACATTTTTACCAACTTCACTAGGTTTTACGGAATATGTGCCCTTAAAGTTCTCGCCTTTTGAGTTTTTTACCTTTTCAGTTGAGTGAGTGCCGTTAACCACCCTTATAGAAATTTTATCGGGACTGACACCGGGAACGGAGACATCGATAGGATTGGCTATACCATGATACATCACGTTCATCGCGGTAGGAGAACAGATAACGCTAGCCTCACCAACAACATATTCCGATACAAAGGGATACTGCATATCTGTCCCGTCGGGTGCCTTCAGTGTGATAACCCCGCCCCATGTCTTTGTGCCAAGAGAAGAGGGTTTCACGGTATAGATTCCTTTTCCCGCTTCATCAAGAGGAAGAACCTGGTCACCTACCGTAATCACGGGTTGTTGGGTAGTGTCGGTTGCTGAAATAAACACCTGTGCTTCGTAAGTGCTTCCCAGGGTAACATAATTTGAGTTAGGAATGACTATGGAGGTAAGTTTATTGAATTTGAAGGATGAAGCGTCGATCTGTGTGTAGAGTTGATCAATAACTTCTGTTTCCGCGTTTCTTACGTCCACCTGTAATTTAGAGAGAATGGTGATTACAGCTACCAACGGAAGGGCCTGGAAAGTATGATTTTCCCACCTTACCGTCTCCCCGGTTTTTTTACTTTTAACATCGTCAGTATTAAGTGTTTTCCTGACAGATTCCTCGGTCGCTATACTTTTTCCATCCAATGTTGTAATAAGGAAATCGCGGTAATCATTCAGGTAGGCTTTAAGTGTGTAGGCTTTTCCATCCTCATTGGCTCCTATCAATATTTGGGAAGGAATATTGTTTTCGTCAATTTTTGTAACATGGTCGATAAACACCTCATTGCCATCAATAGCCTCTGTATCTTCTCCTTCCGCAATGGTTATTATTTCGATTTTGAGTTGTTGGATAAATTCGAATATCTCGTTGGCTCTCTCTTTAACTTCGTATGCGGCTGTTCTCAGTTCTCCGGCTTTTTGTGGGTTTTCGGCCGCAGCCCTATCAAAATCCTTATAGATAGCGTCATTTTTGGCCGCATAGTTGGAGATAGTAAGAGTAAGGCCGTTATCAACATTTTTAAACGCTTCCACGGCATCTTTTGACACGTTCAATGCGAGCATAGCAGTAAGAACCAGATACATCATTCCGATCATCTGTTGCCGTGGTGATAGCTTTTCGCTGGACATATATCAAATCGATTTAATTAGTGACAAATATTATAATTATTTGACATTCGTAGCGGCAAGCATGTTTCCATAAACATTGTTCAGTGCCGCTAAGTTATCATTGAGCTTAGTTAC
>JGI24709J26583_10003578_pt1 | contig 12118 bp, 7 predicted proteins | sample BioPla2DNA1_FD_26583 | JGI IMG/M metagenome (IMG submission 26583) | reverse complement strand
ATATTTGCGGAACCGCATAAAAGAAAGTATATTGCAAAATGAAAAACTTTGAAAGTTGCATTTACTTTGACAAACTTTTCGAGGGCTGACTCAAAAGTTGCGCTTACTCTGAGAATTAACTTATACCAAAGAAATCTAATAACAATTTGATTTTAGATTTTAATGTGTGATAATATAGCAATATCATTTAAATATGCCGAAGTGGTGGAATGGCAGACGCGACGGACTCAAAATCCGTTGAGGGCAACCTCGTGCGGGTTCAAGTCCCGCCTTCGGCACCAAACTATCTTAAGAGGACTTGATTCAATTTCAAATCCTCTCTTTTTTTGAAAATTACTTTTAAAAATATAACCGTAGAGAATTAAATTTTTGCAATTTAAATCAATTAGTTAAGTATGATATAATACAAATTAGTACATATTTAGGAGATTTAATATGTGTGATACCATGTGGAAGTCCTTTGAAAAAGGCGGGATATTTGCAAAAAACAGTGATAGATCATGTAATGAGCCAAACCTTGTACAGTTTATACCTGGCGGGGAAACCGATAAAAAACCTATTCAATGCACATATATATCAGTCCCACAAGTAGATAATAAATATTCGGTTCTTTTAGTACGCCCTAGCTGGATGTGGGGAGCTGAAATGGGAATTAATGAACTTGGGGTTATCATTGGAAATGAGGCAGTTTTTACTAAATCAAAAGACAAAAAAGTAGAACGCTTGCTTGGAATGGATATTTTAAGGCTAGCCCTTGAAAGAGCTAAAGATGCAAAAGATGCAATGGATGAAATTATCAAAGCATTGACTGAATTTGGCCAAGGTGGAAATTGTGGCTTTGATAAAAAGTTTTACTACGATAACAGCTTCTTAGTTGCAGATAGAAATGATGCTTATATTATAGAAACTTCAGGCTATGATTACAAAACAAAAAAACTTGAAGGTTATGGTAACATTTCAAACAGACTTTCAATTGAAGAAGATGATTTTGCTAAAAAACATACAAACAAGCTCATCACTCATTTTGCTGGTTCAATGAAAAGACAAAACTGTGGGTGCAACTCTATGAAGAATGCTCAAAATCTTAGAGACATGTTTGCTGCACTTAGAACTCATGACACTGATGATAGAGATAAATTATATAAAAAAGGCAGTGTTTCTAGTGTTTGTATGCATCAAAGTCTTCTTGGTGATCATACAACTGGAAGTATGGTTGTCGATAGCAGAGAAGATATCCCAGTTATTTGGATTACAGGCTCTTCTACCCCTTGCTTATCTATATTTAAACCAGTCTTTTTTGGACATATTATCCCACCGGTCTTTTTAAATGATAAAGACAGTTTAGAATATTGGTTGAAACGCGAATATTTAAATAGAGCAATATTTGCAGGTCTAATAGATGCTGATATACATACAGCAAAAGCAAAAGAATTAGAAGAGGAGTTTATCTCTAGCTATGAGTCTTTACTAAAATCAGGAGCAAGCATGAAGCAATTTGTTGAATTTTCAAAACAATGTTCTGAAAAGGAAGAAGCTTTTATAAACACTTACTCCGAAATCATTGAAAATGTAAAAAATCAAAAAATCCAATTTCATGGATTGTGGGAGAAAAAGACAAAAAAACTTATTGCTAAACAAAGTTTACAATCTTAAAAAACAAAAATAATATACAATTTAATATTTCCAATCAAAAAATAAAGCTAGGGTTTGTCTAGCTTTTATTCATTTATTTCATAACTTATTATTGCGGCCACTACAATTGAAGCTGTTTCAGTTCGAAGTATATGGGAACCTAAAGTTATCATATATGCTCCCCTATTTAATATTTGAGTGACTTCATCTTCTAAAAATCCACCTTCACTTCCGATTATGTAGGCAATGCGTTTAGATGTTTTTAATTGTGGGATACTGCCAATTTTTCCAGTGGTTGCTTTTTCATAGGCAAAGATTACAAGGTCATAATTTGCTAGTTGATTTAGCATTTCTTCAAAGCTTATAACATCGCTAACTTCACACTTAATAGATCTGCAAGATTGCTTTGATGCTTCAATTGCAATACGTTGATTTCTATCTAAATTAAATTTAGTTTCATTTACATATTGAGAAATAAAAGGCTTAATTTCTGTGACGCCAAGCTCTACACACTTTTGTATAACAAAATCGATTTTGTTACCTTTTGGCAAAGCTTGAAATAAAGTAAGAGTTATATTTGATATGCAAGGGTTATCTTTCACTTCATCAACTTTTGCTTCACAGTAATCTTTATACATTCTTGTAATAGTACAATAATAGTCTTTCCCATCTTCTAGTGAAACAATAATTTTATATCCTTCTTTGTGGCGCAAGACTTTAAAAAGATGATAAAACTCATCTCCACTAATTGTTATTACATCATTTGTTAAAGCACTTTGTGGTGCAAAAAATCTTTTAAGCTCCATTTTATGTTCTCTTTTTTTAGTATGGTCGAGATGACAAGATTTGAACTTGCGACCTCTTGCTCCCGAAGCAAGCGCGCTACCAAACTGCGCTACATCTCGGTATTTATTTTCTAATTAGGCTTTATAGTAATATGATAGTTTTATATAATTTAGTCGATTTGATTAATTGCTACATCATAAACTGAATTTGTCGCATGACCTATACATCCTGGATGTTTTGCATCCCCCACTAAATAGACATATTTCATTAATTCATTTAATTCAGCATGTAAATTATTTGTAGGAATTACACCCATAGATAAGACAACGGCATCTGCTTCAATTTTTACCTCTTTCTTTATGCCTTTTGTTGATTCTACAATTACACCATCTTCTTCTATTTTTATAAGCTTAGAATCTAATACAAAGTTAACATTTGCTTCTTTAAGTTTTGGCATAACGTCATCAACATGTTGAAACCATGTAGTTGGTGCTAGTGATGATGCCATTTCAACAATAGTTAAATCGTTTTGAGTTGAAACTAAAACTTCAGCTGCTTCAAGGCCAGTCATGCCCGAGCCAATTAAAACGACTTTTTTATTTATCAAAAGTTCTGGTTTTTTAATTACTTCAGTTGCAAGAAAAACATTTCTACCATTAATACCAGGTATACTTGTAGGCTTTCTTGGAGTTGAACCAGTTGCAACAATTAGTGCATATGGATTTTCTTTTAAAACAAAATCCTTTGTTACTTCAGTGTTAAAGACTATTTTGCCACCAAGCTCATTTATTTCATATTCAAGGTCTTTGTATATCCAAGCTAAATGGTCTTTGCCTTTAGGTAAAGAAGCTATTTTAACTTGCCCACCAACTGACTCTGACTTTTCATACAAAGTTACATCAAATCCTCTTTTTAATAATATCGAAGCTGCAGTTAGACCTGCTGGTCCTGCCCCAACGACCATAATCTTTTTACCATTTCCATTTCTTCTAAGATTATTTAAACTTTTTTCTTTACCAACAAATGGATTTACCGAACATTGTCCAGCCTCACCAACGAAAGCATTATGCATCATTGTCTCAAAACAATATAGGCATGATATACATCTTTTTATGCTTTCTTCCTTTTTAGCTTTCACTTTATTTGCCCAATTTGGATCTGCAATATGTGGTCTTCCAAGAGAAACAAAGTCTTGTATCCCAGCTTCTAATTGTTCTTCAGCTTGAGCTGCTGATCTAATTAAGTTTGCTGCAAGCACTGGTATTTTGACTACCTTCTTAATAGAAGCAGCCATATATTTTCTCCATCCAAGTGGCCATGATACAGGTTCAAGCCAAGTATTAAATGTATCATATGCTCCACAAGATATATCAAGTGCATCTATACCAAGAGTTTCTAAATATTTAGCAATATTTATACCCTCATCTAGACCATAACCAATGCCTGGTCTTCCGATTTTATCATAACATTCATCAGCACTCATTCTAACTACTATTGGAAAATCAGTGCCACAAGCAAGCCTAATTCCTTGAATTATTTCTTGTAAAATGCGCATCCTATTTTCAAAAGTTCCACCATATCTATCTGTTCTTTTGTTTGTATGTGGAGATAAAAATTGTTGTAGTAAATATCCGTGTGTTGCATGTAACTCTACACCATCGCAACCAGCTTTTTTAACTCTAATTGCTGCATTTACAAATTGTCTAACCAATTTTCTAATTTCACTTTGTCTAAGTGCCCTAACTCTTCCACCAGTTACATACGATGCTTCTACTTTTGAAGGGGCAACTGCTGAAAATAGAAGTTTTTTATCATTTAATTTCTTGAAAAAAGGAGCGGATTTGTAAAATAGCTTTTTATAAACCTTTGTAATTCTATCTAGCTTTATTGAAACAGGAACAGTATTAATCATTAGACCATAATTTTGTCTTCCAGGATGATGTAATTGTATAAATAATTTTGCTCCATGTTTATGTACTCTTGCAGCTAACTCTTTTAAAGAATCAATATGATAGTTTTGAGAAGCTGCTAACTGTTGAAATGTACTAGCACCATGCCTATCATTTACCCTAGTAATTTCGGTTATTATCAGACCTGCGCCACCCTTTGCTCTTTCTTCATAGTAGTCTAGTAAAGTTTCAGTAGCCCTTCCATCAAATTGCCCAAAACCTAAACACATTGGTGGAACAACTATTCTATTTTTGATTTCTACCTTTCCAATTTTCATTGGCGTAAATAATTTTTTATATTGCATTTTTACCTCTACTATCACTTTTTTTATTTTTTGCTATTTAACATTGCACTAATTAGTGGCAATGTTTTTCCACTTAAAAACTGTATCATTGCTCCACCAGCTGTAGATATATAACTAAAGCTAGATTCGGGAACAAACTTTTTAGCAGCAGTAACAGTATCTCCGCCACCAATAATAGAAAAAGCATCTGATTTTGCTATAGCATTGAAAATGCCTTTTGTTCCTTTTTCAAATCTACTATCTTCATACACTCCTGCAGGACCGTTATAGAATATAGTTTTACTATCTAGTATCCATTGTCTATAAAGCTCAATTGTTTCTTCTCCAATATCTAAAATATCGATATCTTTAGGGAATTCAAACACTGCAAGTTCAGCTCTTTCACCATCTTTATTATAAGCAAAATCAACAGGTACTATTATTTTACCTTTGTATTTTTCTAATAATTCTTTTGCTTTATCTAAGTAAATTAAAATGTTTTTCTTTTCTAAAAACCTTTTATTATTTTTGCCAAGGTCTGTTCCAAAAGCTAAATGCATTAATTGAGCAAGTAATCCACAGGTTAATATACGATCTGCAATGTTGTCAGCTAAAATCTTTTCCATTATACTAAATGAATCTGAAACTTTAGCTCCGCCGAAAATAAAAGTAACCGGTTTTTCAGGATTCGATAAAACTTTAGATAACATTGTATATTCTTTGAAAAACAAAAAACCTGCTGCTGATGGTAAAAGGGTTTGAAAGCCTGTCATACTTGGAGCTGCCCTATGAGCTGCAGCAAAAGCATCATTAACATATAGGTCAAATAAGGGAGCAAGCCTGCGAATTAAATAAACCTTTTTCATCTCTTCAGAGTTTAGTTGCACATACTCTTCAAATGAAGACATCTCTTCAGAAAGATATCTTAAATTGCCTAAGATAATAGCCTCACCCGGTTTAATTTTTTTAATTTGCTCTATTGCATAATCGCCACAAACATCATCAATATATGAGATATTTTTACCTGTCAATTTTGATAATTCTTTAGCATGCTCTTCAAGAGGCATAAGGTTTTGATAGTCTAATACGTCTCCCTGATGTGCTATAATGGCAACCCTAGCACCATTGTTTAGCAAATAATTGAGGGTCGGTAAAGTTTGATTAATTCTATTTAAATTAATTATTTTACCTTCTTTATTTACAGGCGAATTAATGTCTGGTCTAAATAAAACAAACTTATTTTTTACATTAACTTGATCAACACTTTTAATATTCATATCTTAAAACCTACTATAATAAATTTAAAATAGCAGCCCTTATTCGTGCTGCCATTTAGTCTTTTTCCTTATTTCCACTTACCTATATGCAAGTATTTATTAGTTGTTTCAGTCGCTTCTTTTGAAGAAGATTGCATCTCCATTAAAGCTCTGACACCATCGATTGTTTCAGGAATAGTTACAGCCTCTTGTGGAATATTTATAGCAAACATAACCTCATCACCGCTTTCAACTATTGTATCTTCCCATATAGCGATTTCATACATATCGCCTCTTGGATTTCCTAAATCTCTTGCATATCTAAATAAAGATGCGTTACCTAAAAATCCTTCATCTATACTTACCATTCTTATACGAGGATGTGCTCTAAAAGCTTCAAGAGCCATCTTCTTTGTAATCTTCTTTTTACCTTTTGCAATAACTGTGATTATATGTCCATGTGTTACTGGAGTATGTACTAAAATACCTGTTGCATCAATATGAGGCATAATTGTCATTAAATCTAAAGCTTGATGAGAAGGTGCTTTATCAACTCTTAGTGCATTTGTTAAGCCTCTATGATAGTCACCTGGATCTGCCACACGCCTTATGATAGTAATCGCAACCTTATCTAGACCATAAGCCCTGTCTAAACAGTCAACTGCCCTAATTAAACCTGTGGTATTACAGCTAGTTAATTTTAGAAAATCTTTTCCAAGTCCTTTTTCATAGTTTGCATATCCATGAAAGAACACGTCTGCTACACTATTATCTTCGCCACCTTGGAATATTGCTTTAACATTATATTTTTGATACAAAAGTTTGTTTTTAGCACCAACTCCAGCTGGTGTACTATCTAAAATAACATCACATTTTTTTACTAAATCCTCAAGAGAGCCTGATATTTCAATAGAATATTTGTCAAAATCTGATTTCTTTGACATATCGACTAAATATAAATTATAAGGCATCCCTTTTTCTTTCAATGCTCTAATTGCTAAAGTTACGCCAACATCACAAATGCCAACTAACTCCATATCTCCTTGCATAAAAACGCCATCAGCTAACCTTTGTCCAATAACGCCATATCCAACTACACCAACTTTAATTTTTTTCATATCATCTCTCCTTTATTTTTTTAATTTAATTGTAACTTCATAATCTTGCACATCGACAGTTTTTTCAATATCGGGATTTGAAATATTCTCAACATCTCTTGCTAAAATATCTGATTTTATTCTATCTAAATGTGTTTTAATAGCTGTTTTTGCAAATTCGTCTTTTACTATAATGTCTGCTATAATTCTTTGTTCTACAGCAAAATCTGCCTCCTTTCTAAGAACTTGAATTTGCCTAATAAGTTCTCTTACAAAACCTTCCTCAATTAATTCGTCATTTAAATTAGTGTCTAAGCCTAGAACCATATTCATTTCTTTTGCAACAACAAATCCTAACTTTGGACGTGATAGTGCCTCTAGTAAATCCTTGTCTAAATCAGCAAAACCACTAACACTAAATTTCCCATGCTCTAGTTGCTCTGTAAGTTTATCATACTCGTCTTGAGTCATATTATCAATAATAGTTTTTAATTTTTGAGCTTCACCCTTCAATACTCTACCTGCTACTCTAAAGTTTACTGCATAAAAAGTATCTTCATAATTTTTTGCATCATTTGTAAATATAACTTCCTTGATGTTTAGCTCTTCTTGAATGATATCTAAAAGTTTTTCAATATCAGCTTGCCCTGCAGCACTTGTATTGATAAATAAAGTTTGTAGTGGTTGTTTAACCTTCATTTGTGCTTCATTTCTCATCCTTTGAGCGGTTGTTATAACATTTCTTGCAATAATGGTTTCTTCTAAAACATTTCTTTCCTCTTCAATATTCATTCCTTCTGGTAGAGCTACTTTTGTTAAATAAGTATAGTGATGAATTGAAGTTGGAGCATCTTTTTCAATAACTCTAATTGTATTTTGATAAATATATTCAGTAATAAATGGAACTATTGGAGCTAAAACGGTAATCAAAGCTTTTAAAGATTGATATAAACACCAATAAGCATTCATTTGATCTTCTTTATTTTCTGACTTCCAAAATCTTCTTCTATTTATTCTTATATACCAATTACTTACTTCATCAACATATGCCTCAACATCTTTAATTAAAGGAGCTGTTCTATAGTTATCCATTTCTTGACGAGCTTTATCAATAAAGTCTTGAGTTCTAACTAATAACCATCTATCGCTATGAGTCAATTTTTTATAATCAACTTTATGATTTTCGATATCTGGCTTATCAATTGAAGCATAAATATTAAAAAACACATATATATTCCACAATGACATTAATTTGCGTCTTGCTTCATCTGCAATACCATATCCAAATCTAACATCAGTTCCTACTGGATTTGCAGAGTATAGATATCTAATTATATCTGCACCCATTTTTTCTGCAGCTTCATCAAAACGAATCATATATCCAGTTTTACTAAATTTCTCACCATTTTCTCTAACAACACTTGAATGACCTACAAGTTTTTTATATGGTGCTTTCCCTGTCAAAGCAACAGACATAAAAAGTAATGAATAAAACCATAATCTAATTTGTTCTTTCATTTCTAAAACTAAATCTGAAGGAAAGTTATTGTCAAAATATTCTTTGTCACTAAAATATTTCTTTGTTGAAAAAGGTGTAATTCCAGCATCTAGCCAGCAATCCCCTACTTCTGGAACTCTCTCTACTTCAGCACCACATTTTTCACAGAAAATTTTAACAGTATCAATATATGGTCTATGAAGATGAGGAACGCCATCTAAACTTTTAGTTGTGCTTTTTTCTAATAGTTCTTCTTTGCTTCCAATGACAGTTAAATGTCCGCATTTTTTACATGGATAAAAAGGAAGAGGCAAACCATAAAATCTTTTTCTTGATATATTCCATGCCCCCATGTTATTTAGCCAATCAAGCATTCTCTTTCCAAGATGCTCTGGCTCCCAATCTACATCTTTAATTGCTTCAATCATTAATGGTCTAATTTCATCTGTATTTATATTCCATTCATCTACCAACTTAAAAACAACAGAAGTTTTACATCTCCAGCATTGAGGATAACTGTGAGCATACATTTCTGTTTTATATAATTTGTTTTGTTTTTCTAATGAACATACGACAGGATTTACAATTGTTTCTGTACAAAAACCCTCAAACTCCCCATATCCACAAAGCATGTGCCCCTCTTCATTAATTGGACAAATTGCTGGAAGATTATGTTCTTTTCCAAGATCATAGTCTTCTGCACCACAACCAGGAGCTATATGAACAACACCAGTTCCTTCTTCTGCATCAATCATCTCCCAAGGAATTATTTTATGTGTAAAGTTTTGCACTGAAAGATTTGGGAAACATGTTTCATATTCTAGTCCTAAAAGTTCTTTTCCTTTAAATGGTTCACTTACCTCTACGATATCTCCTGCTAATTTTTTTATTGCTTCTTTGCCAATAATGATATTTGCTGTATCAGACTTTACTTTTACTCTCACATAATCATTGTTTGGATTCACAGCTAAAGCTACGTTTGCTGTCAATGTCCATGGAGTTGTTGTCCATAGCAACATTTTGTCATTAGTTCCTTTAATTGGTAGCTTTGCAAATATTGACAAATGCTCCATATCACAATATGAACCTGCCATTTCATGGTCAGATAGACTTGTTCCACATCTTGGACACCATGGCATTGGTCTATGCGTCTTTACAAGCCAACCTTTTTCATGGCAAACTTTTAAAAAGTGCCAAATGGAAGTAATGTTTAAATCTGTATTTGTATAGTATGAATTATCCCAATCCATCCATTGTCCTAAACGCTTGCTTTGCTCAGTTATAATATCTGAAAATTTCTTAACCCTTGCCATACAAGCTTCAGTAAATTTATCCATCCCATATTTTTCAATATCACTTTTATCTGAAAAACCTAAACTTTTTTCAACTTCAACTTCAACCCATAACCCTTGTGCATCAAAACCATTTTGATATTGACAAGATTTACCATTCATAGCCTGATATCTAATATATGCATCTTTTAAAGTTCTACCCCAAGCATGGTGAATCCCCATTGGGTTATTTGCTGTTATTGGACCATCTAAAAATCTAAAACGCTTACCGTTTTTATTCTTTTCAACCAACTTTTTAAAGCAATCATTCTCTTCCCAAAACTTTAAAATTTTATGTTCTATTTCTGGAAAATCTGGTATTTGATAAAATTCTTTTTTCATTAATGTCCTCTTTAATATGTTATAATTTTATAGTTTAAAGTATATCATAATAGAATTATTGAAACAAACAAAATACATATTACAATATACTACATAACTGTGTTTACAGCTAAAATTATGTGTGGAGATTATAAATAGTTTTTAGTCAATTAATAGTTATTGCTTTTTTTATTCAATTTTGTTATTATGAGATACACAAACGAACGGACGATTAACTCAGTTGGTAGAGTGTCTTCTTGACGTGGAGAAAGTCAGCGGTTCGAGCCCGTTATCGTCCACCAAAACAAAAACCCAAGAATTTAGCTCTTGGGTTTTTTCATTTAGTGCTTATATTTTTAATGCTGAACTTATCTTTTCCCCCATTAAAAACTTCTTCTAAATTATTATAATGGACGAATGATTATTACATTTTCATCATATGTTACATCACTTAATAATTCAGATTTAGCAACACCATCTTCATCAACAAACACTTTATATTTTTTAGTGCCTGCAGATTCCTCTTTTGTAGCTATTAAATATTCATCATTAACAGCTTCCACCGAAAAAATCCCTGTTAATGCAAGTTCTTGACCAGTTCTTGCACTTTCATCTGTTGTGGTAACATATACAGTAATTCCACCCGATTTTAAACAGTAGACATTTTCATTAATAATTAAAAACCTATCATTCATATCTTCTTTTAAACATATTTTAATTGGGTGATCTTCTGCATCATAAACATAATCTAAAGTCAATTTGCCTTCCTTTAATTCATATTTTACTAGCACATAATCAAAACTAATAAGAGCATAAACGACTCCATGTTTAAATAAAAAAGCATCATTCGGATAATAGGAGCCACTGACTGTAAAGGATTTATCTGTGCTTGGCAAAGTCCATTTCAAATTAACATCATCAAAAACCCAAATAGCAGAATAATAAGGCTCGCTTATCTCAATTTCAAATTTATAAAAAAGGCCATCATTTCCCAAAGAATAATTATGGGTGTAAGTTGCTCCTTGACCTTTGTAATATACAACTTTTTTCATTACATCAATCTCATCTAATGTATCATTCTCAACAAACAAAGTTCCTGCATTATTCACATAAACTTTGGTAGGTTTTATATTTTTGTTTGGAACTAAATCAGTAAATACTATTTGATTTTCTTCGATTGTTAATTTGTAAAAAGTATACTTAAAAGGGTCGCTATCTTTATTTGGGATAACCTTAACAATACTGCCATTTATTTCATCAATACAAGGTAACTCAGCAAGCGAGTAAACATTATTTGTTTTTCTATCTATTAAAAAACTTTGAGTATGCTCATCAGATATATATTCAATTTGGTCATAATCATCACCAATACGCACTATTTCACTAACTGTAAGAGTAAAAAACACATAGTCCTCTGTTATATACAACTTATCAAACTGTGCCGTGATATCATCTTGCGTTATTACATCAACTTCACCATTTGGCAAGTTTTTTTCAAAAACAATTTCAACTTCAACATCATCTGTAATTGCAATCAACTTGTTTTTCTTTGTATCTTCGCTTTCACCGTTTCCAAATCGCGGCAATGATTGAATTGTACCTGAAGCAGCAGGTTGTTCAGAAGTTGTAGAAGGCAGTGATGATGCTTTTTTTATAATTCCAAGAAAATTCGCATTACCTAATTTTGCTTTATATCCATCAAACATTCCTGCAGATAGTCCAATTTTGTTAGTTTGATCAGTGGTTTGATCAGTGGTTTGATCAGTGGTTTGATCAGTAGTTTGGTCAGTAGTTTGATCAGTGGTACATGCTACTAGTGGGACAATAGCCAAAGCACATATTAGCATCAACGCCAATATCAAACTCCCGAGTTGTAAGATTAAATGAACCTTTTATGTAAAAGAAAAGACCCATAGGTCCATTCACTGCTATAATGTTTTTGAACAAACAACAAAGTAACAGGA
>JGI24709J26583_10003577_pt1 | contig 12125 bp, 7 predicted proteins | sample BioPla2DNA1_FD_26583 | JGI IMG/M metagenome (IMG submission 26583) | reverse complement strand
AATAATACGTAGAATATGTGTTCTTCCTTTTTGTGGCGGAATAAATTTTTCGACCTGATTGCTAAAGAAAATAACGCCTACCTTATCGTTATTGGTGATGGCAGAAAAGGATAAAACGGCTGCTAATTCGGTGATTAAGTCTTTTTTATACATTCCTTTCGTTCCAAACATATTGGAAGCACTGACGTCAATCAGCAGCATGACCGTAAGCTCGCGTTCTTCTTCAAAAATTTTAACATAAGGATGATGGAAACGAGCCGTAACATTCCAATCTATCGAGCGAATGTCATCACCGTAATTGTATTCGCGTACTTCGCTAAAAGCCATTCCTCTACCTTTAAAAGCACTATGATATTGACCCGAAAACACTTGTTGTGTAAGTGCTCGTGTTCGGATTTCTATTTTACGGACTTTTTTTAGTATTTCGGTCGAATCCATTCTTAGCTCTGATTAGGGAACTTCAACTGTATTTAATATTGTATTGATAATATCTTCGGTAGTAATATTTTCAGCTTCAGCTTCATAAGTCAAGCCAATACGGTGTCTCATTACGGGTAGACATATCGTACGTATATCTTCAGGAATAACATAACCTCTTCTTTTGATAAATGCGTAGGCTTTTGCAGCCAAAGCTAAATTGATAGAAGCTCGTGGTGAAGCTCCATAATTTATCATATTTTCATATTTTTTTAACCCATATTGAGACGGATAGCGTGAGGCAAAGACAATGTCGGTTATGTAATTTTCGATTTTTTCATCTACATACACTTCACGAACGACCTCGCGTGCTTTGATAATGTCTTTGGCTTTCAGGCAAGCATTGGTAGAAGGGTATGTTTGTCCTATATTTTGACGTAAAATTATTTTTTCTTCTTCTTTAGTGGGATAGCCGATAACAATTTTCAACATAAAACGGTCTAATTGTGCTTCGGGCAATGGATAGGTACCTTCTTGTTCGATAGGGTTTTGTGTAGCCATTACCAAGAAAGGTTCTTCTAAAGGATAGGATTCTTCGCCTATGGTAACTTGTCGTTCTTGCATAGCTTCCAACAAAGCACTTTGTACTTTAGCGGGTGCGCGGTTGATTTCATCGGCTAAAATAAAATTGGCAAAAATAGGTCCTTTTTTTACCATAAATTCTTCTTTCTTTTGGCTGTAAATCATAGTTCCTGTTAAGTCTGCCGGCAGCAAATCGGGCGTGAACTGAATGCGACTAAAATCGGCGTGAATAATATTTGCTAATGATTTAATAGCTAAAGTTTTTGCTAAACCGGGAACTCCTTCTAAAAGGATGTGTCCTTTGGAAAGTAAGCCTATCAACATTTGCTCTAACATAGCTTTTTGACCAATAATCACCTTGCTCATTTCCATGTTAATAATATCAACAAAGGCACTTTCTCTTTGAATGTGTTCGTTCAACTCTTTAATATCAACTGTCTGTGTCATTTTTACGATAATTTTTTTCTTTAATCATTTTATATAACGTTGAGAAAATGCGTTTTATTTTTTGTGTTTAATTAAAATTTTTAAATATGGATGTTATTTTTGTGCTATCCGTATGTTTTTTTGATTACTTTTGCACATTAAGACTTGGTATGAAAATCTAATAGTTTGATTAGTAGCATTTATTCGTTTTTATGAAAAAAAAGGATAAGAAAGAGGTTATTTATAGTACTGATGATAATAGCTATGATTTTTATAGTTCTTCAGCAGAGTGGTACGAGAGTTTGCTGTTGGATATTGCGAATGCATTGTCGTTTATTTATATAGAGACTTTTCGTTTTATGGACGATTTTGTCGGAGAAAAAATATGTAATGCTCTGATTAAAAAAGTGAAAGAGGGTGTGAAAGTTAGACTGTTAGTGGATTGGTGGGGAACAAAAACATCGCATGCTCCTATTAAACAATTGATGGAAGCGGGAGGGGAGGTGCGTTATTTTCAAAAGTTTGTAATGAGCATTGCCCTTTTTTCGAGAAATCACTTACGTGACCATCGCAAAATAGTAGTAATTGATAATAACGTAGCTTATATCGGTTCTGCCAATATCACTGCTTATTCACTGTCTTGGCGAGAATCCATATTGAGGATAAAGGGAGATATGGCAAAGGTATTTAATAAAATATTCATGGATAACTTTAAAATATATAACAAAGATATTTTCCATCCTTGGGTAAGAAAAGCATTTAGACGTACAATATTATACAATGATTTTTACTTTATACGAGAGGTTCCCTCCATATTAGACCAGCGGGTAAAGAAAAATTATGTTCGTTTAATTCAACGTGCCGAAAAGAGTGTAGTTATTGAAACTCCCTATTTTATTCCCGGTTATAGAATTTATAAGGAGCTAATCAATGCCTCGAAGCGGGGAGTTGTTGTTAAAGTAATAGTTCCTCAAAGTTCCGATGTGAAGATGGTAGATTATTTACGAGATGCTCTTTGGGAAAATTTATATAAAAAAGGAGTGCAAATTTATTTTTACACTAAAGGCAATTTACATTCAAAATTGTTATTGGTCGACAGCTTTATTTTTTCGATAGGTTCTTCTAATTTCGATCATCGAAGTTTTAAATATATGTTTGAAATTGCTCTTATTGGTGCCAAAACGGAAGCGAAGAATTTAATTGAAAATCATATAGAGCAAACATTGCTCGATAGTGTTCTTTTTGATTTTGATCAATGGAAGGTGCGTCCATTGTTTAAGCGATTATTAGCATTATTACTTATGCCCATTCGTCATTTATTATAGTTGTTATGAAACGATTCCGGATTAATTTTAATATACAAGTGAATGATTATAAAGTGTATAAGTTCCATGCAATCTTTAACTGAAAAATTGTGAACGTATGAAAACAAAAACGAAATTTTTTATTTTTTTGGTACTCGGACTTCTGATGTTAGCAGTTACCGCTGTTTTGTCGTATAGAAATGAACAAAGAGTAAAGCCTGAAAAACTAACAACTATACTACAAGAGAGATTTTTGGAAAAAGAACAAGAATTGAATGAGTATTTAGCGGCTATTATTGAAAAAAAAATACTTGATTTAGATGATTTAATTTCTTTTTGTGAAGAAAATAAGATTAATAGTAATGAATTTGTATTTTATGTTTACCGTCAATCGGAGCTTATTTCATGGTCGTCGAATAGCATCGCTTTGCCGTATGAGTTGCAAAAAAAATCAACATCGGGTTTTCAAAGCTTAGGGTTTGATTATGTGTATTATGTTGAAAATCATTCGGATTCCTTGAGTGTAGTGGGTTTCTATGTGCTAAAGAAAAAAGATTATACGAATCATGTGTTTTTATCTCTTAATTTTCTTTCGCAAGAAACAGTAAGTCAAGGAATTGATTTATCCCAACAGCAAGGAAATTATACTGTAAAAAACAATAAAGGAAATGCTGTTTTTTCGCTTCACTATTCGGAAAAAATTAAGCTGAGTGACAAGACCGCTATCTTAGAGTTGATTTTGTGGTTAATCACTTTTACTTTTCTTTTATTAACAATATTCTTTGGTTTATTAAGTACGGCGTTTTTCGGTAAGCATACGAATTGGATATGGATTATATTGAGTTTTGTAATCCTATTAACATTGTTTGTTTTTTCCTCATTTAAAATTCCTCCTTCGCTTTATTCGTCCAATCTTTTTACTTCTATTTATTATGCTTCTTATTTGTCTTCGTTTGGAAGTCTAATTCTACAAACATATTACTTATTTATCTTTGCTATATTTTTTGAAAAAACATTTACGTTGAATTTTCAAATTAAATCTACTTTTTTCAAATATGCTTTAAGGTATTTATTGATTGTCCTTGCTATGTGCTTATACATATTTGTGTTTATGTTTTTGTATAGCATTATTAATGATACTACCATTACCATATCGCCTTCGTTGCTGTATAAATACGATGAGTTGAGTTTGATGATTTTGTTTTCTATTTCTTGTTTGTTTTGGGTTCTTGCTTTGATTTTCAGAGAGATAATGAAAGAGGTGTTGCGGTTATTTAATTCCTTTCGGTCGTTTATATATAATTTAATCTTGATTTTTATTATTGTACTTGCCGTAGTGGTATTTTATTATAGTAGAAATTATGATACTTCTTATCTGTTTTTTGTTTATTTGGCTATATTTGTTTTGTTTGTAGTGGCTGTTCTGCTAAAAATAGTATATGATGAGATTTCCATGAATATTTATTACGCAGTTCTTTTCTTATTATTTGGATTGATTGTCTTTTTTATTAGTGAAAAAACAAATGCGAAAAAATTAGAGCAACAAAAAGAAAACTTTGCTAAAATGTTGTTGCTTACCGAAGATCCTTTGATGGTTTATGATTTGTGTGAAATGAAAGACAGCCTGCGTAAGGATAAAAAGATAATCTATTTTTTGAAAAACCCGTCTCGGACAAACGATGCGATAGAAATTTACTTAAACACACAGTATTTTTATAAATATATCGAACAATATAAGATTAGTTTTCAGATAGCTTATAGTTCTAAGCAAGAAGATGAACAGCTGATAGATTCCTATAACGAAAAGATGTTAAAAACCGAAAAACTATCGCAAGACGAACAGGTGGGATTTTTAAGAATAGGATTAGGAAAGCCTTATTATATTATGAAAATTTCTTATCCTTTTGTAGCGGCTGATGAAAGAAAAGACACTGCTTTTCTGTTTTTTGAAATGGAAACCAATACTAATTTTATTAAACCCATTGCGAATAAAAATCCTCATCGCATAGAAAAAGAACTTATAACTTTATCGTATGCCGAATATCAAAACGATACGCTTAAAACCTACAGAGAAACAAAAGTGCCTTATAAACTATTACTCAAGAAATACGATTTGGATACTATTTACACAGGTTTAGTATTTGACGCTGATGGTTTTACGCATACGGTTTATCGAACTGCGGACAATAATGTATTGTTGTTATCGACGGTGAAAGATTCTTTTGCGAAAAAACTTTCTTCTGTTTCGTTCATTTTTTTGATTTTATTTGTTTTTACTTTTGTTCGTTTTATTATTATTGTTATTATCGGTTATCAACCTTTATTTATTTCATTTAGAGGAAAAATGCAACGGTTGGTTATTTTCCTTCTGTTAGGTTCGACAGCCTTGGCGGTTTTGTTTTTTATACATTACACCCTGTCAGCCAATAAAGGAGAGATATTAAGACATTCTATTTATCGTGTTAATTTTATTACTAATGTGGTAAGTTCGGCTATCAATGATTCCAACTTATTGATAACGGATGAGAGCAAAGAGATAGATGTTGCTTACCTATCGAATGTCGTAAAAGATTATATTCCAAGCATTAGTATTTTTAATTTAAAAGGAAATCAAATTGCCTTCAAACAAAAAAAATCATCCATTGCACCTTTCGAGAACACATTAATGAATCCGAATGCTTTATTGGCAATCAATTACGATGCTTTTGCTATCTATGTTGAAGAGAATGTAGAAGACGATAATCAGTACCTTATATTGTATAAACCCCTATTGAATGAAAAAGGAGAGAAGTTTGCTTATATTTCTTATTCCAATTTAGAGAGAAAATCGCGAATAGATTATCAATTAACAAATTTCTTCTCTACTTTTTTAAGTTTTTATGGATTGTTTATTTTGATTGCGGTGTTTATCGGAACTTTGATGACACGGTATGTTTCAATGTCTTTAATAAAAATATCGAATCATTTGGCAAAAGTTAAATTATTATCTGTCAATGAAAAAATAGAGTGGAAACGCAAAGATGAGATAGGATTGTTGATACAGGAATACAACCGATTGATAGATGAATTAGAAATGAGCGTTGAGCTGTTAAGTCGTTCCGAAAGAGAATCGGCTTGGAAAGACTTGGCACAACAAATAGCCCATGATATTAAAAATCCGTTGACGCCAATGAAACTGAGGACACAGCAAATCAGAAAAGAAATGGCGGAAGGGAAAATTGATGTTCAAAAACTGAATCAATACACCGAAATGTTGTTAAATCAAATTGAAACCATCAACGATATAACTTCTTCGTTTTATATTCTGACAAAAATTCATCAAGGCGAGGGAGTAAAAGAAAATTTAATTGCGATTATCAATAATGTATTGGATTTGCATTTAAATCAAAAGCATTATAGTGTTGTTTTTGAAAATCAAACGAATGAGAAAGAGGCTTTTGTTTATATTCAGAAAACTCAATTGATAAGGGTGTTTAATAATTTGATACGAAATGCCGTGCAAGCAAGCAAAGAAGGCGAAATTAAAAAAATTATTATAGAACTCAGTGATTATGGTTCTCAGATGTGGGAAATAAAAATTAAAGATTTTGGAAAAGGAATGGACCAAAACACCTTGAAACATGCCTTTGTGCCACGTTTTACTACCAAATCAACGGGGATGGGCTTGGGCTTGGTGATGGTAAAAAATATCATCAATGATTGGAATGGAACCATTGATATTGAGTCTGTTTTAGGGCAAGGGACTACTTTTATTATCAGATTGCCGAGGTATTCGGAAGAAATGGAAATGGAATAATAATTATTTTTCTTGTTTTTTTTCCAATTCGTTGACCCTATGGAGCAAGTCGGGTATAAACTGAATGCTGCCCAATGCTTTTAAGCCTTTTTCCATTGATAGGGCAGGACTGCCGATTACTTTGTCGCCTTTTTTAACATTGCGATGAATACCTGTTTGTGAGCCGGCTATAACTCTATCGCCAAGAACGGTATGGTCTTTAATGCCAACTTGTCCGGCTAAGATACAATTTTTTCCTATTTTCACCGAACCTGCAATTCCGCAACATGCGGCAATAACCGTGTTTTCACCTATCTCGCAATTGTGTGCTATTTGCGTAAGATTATCTATTTTAACGCCTTTTCGTATAATTGTCGAACTAAAAGTCGAACAATCAATACAAGTATTGGCACCGATTTCTACATCGTCTTCTATAATTACATTTCCTAATTGAGGAATTTTTTCGTACACATAGTTTTCGTCGGGCATAAATCCGAAACCGTCGGCACCGATAACGGCACCTGAATGCAGAATACAATTGGAACCGATGACACAGTTTTCATAAATTTTTACGCCTGCGTATAAAATATTTTCCTCGCCAATTATAACATTATCGCCAAGATAACATAACGGATGTATTTTTGAGTTATCTCCGATTTCCACATTTTCTCCAACAACAACTCCTTCGCCTATATAGACGCCGTTTCCGATTTTTGCAGTCTTTGCAATATGGGCACTTTTGGCAACACCTAATTTTTGCGGTCTTAGCGTTTCGTAAAATTGCAGTAATTTGATAAGACCCATTTGTGGATTTTCTAAACGAATAATGGCACAAGGGAGTTCTTTTTCTGCGACAAAACTGTCTTTAACAATAACGGCACTTGCTACAGTAGTGTAAATATACGGCTCAAATTTCTTATCTATCAAAAAGGCTAATCCTCCTTCTTCACCCGCATCAATTTTAGTGATTTTATGAATAATAGTATTGGGATTACCTTCCGTAGTGCCACCTAAAATGCTGGCTATTTGCTTAACGGTAAATTTTAAACTTGTCATTTTTATGAAATTTATTTTTTACAAAAATAATCAATAAAACGGTATCTTTTTTATTGAAGTGTTATTTTATTTGTAAAGTGATGTATTTCAATTGTAGTTTATGGGGGGAATAAAAAATGAAGTATTTTTATAAAAATTCTTATTTTATTAGAAATGTGTTTTTTTTGTAAGATAAAAACAAAAAATAATATATTTTTGCAAAAAAAATATAAAATAAAAAATTATGAAAGCATTTGTAAGTATAATTATGGGTAGCACTTCCGATTTACCCATTATGGAAGAAGCTGTAAAGTTTTTTCAAGAAATGGAAATAGAATATGAAGTTCAGGCACTTTCGGCACATCGTACGCCCGAATTGGTGATGGATTTCGCTAAAAAAGCAAAAAAACGAGGGGTGCAAGTTATTATAGCCGGTGCCGGTGGGGCAGCTCATTTACCGGGAGTTATTGCTGCTTTTACGTCCATACCCGTAATTGGTGTTCCTATCAAATCGTCCAATTCTATCGATGGTTGGGATTCGCTACTGTCTATTCTTCAAATGCCGTCGGGAATTCCTGTGGCTACAGTGGCTTTGAATGGTGCTAAAAATGCAGCTATTCTGGCAACGCAAATGATGGCTATTCATAATAAACAATTATATAGTCGGTTGTCGGATTTTAAAGAGTCGATGAAAGCCAAAGTAATAGAGGCAAATCATTCGATTCAAAAGCAATAAACTTGGTTTATTCTATTCCTATTTTTTTGAAAATTACGCCTTTTTCGCCGGTAATTTTTACAATATAAATGCCTTGTGTAATATCTGTTACCGAAAAATCGGTATAGGTGTTATTGAGATGAATCGTTTTGACAACTTGCCCAATCGTATTGATTAACTCAATTTTTTGCATGTGAATATCGGATTGCATAGCTATGTGTATGCTGTTTTTTGCAGGATTGGGATATATCTTCACATTCGATTCTTCTATGTTGATAATGTTGGCGGGAGCTGTAGTAAATGTAATTTCTTTTCCCATTACATTTCCATAAGTGCTTCCTGAATAAGTGATTAAATGAGCCATTACAGTGTAAGTAGTATTAGGCTGCAAATTGCTTAATTGGTACTCGAAAAGACTGCTATCCGAAATAGTAACGGTAGTGTATTTAGTATCCGATTGTTTTTTCCATTTAAAACCTTTGGAAATAATATGGGCACATCCTTCTATCAGGCTGGCATAGACTTTAGCGGAGGAGGAGTCTATATTTGTTACGCTATCGGTGTAGGCTCTGATATCGCCTTCGAATTGTATGACTGTTTCATTGACATAACTTCCAATATTGGTAACACTTACCCAAACCGTGTCGTTTAAGTTACGATAAAATAGTCGTATTTTATATGCTCCGGCTGCAATACCGCTGACTCCTTCGGATTGAAAAGAAAAACTGCTGTCGTTATCAGCCGATAAAGATATGTTTTGAATCATCTCAATTTCGGCAACTACGGCACTGGCAGCATTTAAAACAGAAGCTTTCAAATCGCCGGTAAATGTTCTATTGCCGTTGTTTAAAATCTTAGTTGTCATTGTAAAAGGTTCTTTACAATTGACAATTTGAGGATGTACGTTTAAATTATCGTACAAGACCAAATGGTAATTATTTGTTTGATTGGGAGCAATGATATTGTAAAGGGCACCTTGATAGTTGGTAAAATCGTAATAAGAGCCGGGATTTAACTTACCGATTAGAAAATAACCGTCATAAGATCCATTCCAGCCCCAGTTAAAATGGAAATAACCGCTTGCGTCATAGCCGTCACAAATAAAAGCATGTCCGCCTTCAGAGCCTTGTCCTCTGTATAGTAGAGGTCTATTAGCACTTAATTCTTGTTTTAATAGGTTTGTCCATGCCACATCGCCTAAGGAATAGCGAGATTCGTATTGAACATCGGAATAGCCGAAATAAGTACGCATTGCATATTTGGCAGATTGTTTGCCGACGGTATATTCATCTACATAAGCACCGCTTGCACTCACGCCATAATTCATTTCGACGGCAACACCGCAATGGTACATCAAGGTGGCAACCGCATTGACGGAATCGTTAGTTGTTGAATGAGTTAAAGTGATAGGCATTAAGTCGTAACGATAGGTTGTATTTTTAAAATCGGCACTTAAATTTCCAAAATAATGATGTACGTAGGAGTGTTCGCTAAAACCTACGGAAGGATAAGACCAATAGTTCATAATTTGTGCCATTGCTGTTGCCACACAACCCGTAACGGCACGGCTACCGTAGCGTGAATCGTAAGGACATAGTGCATTGTAATAAGGCGATTGACTCCATTTTGTCTTTATTAAAGGTGCTACGGAAGGTTTAATGGATTTTTGTATAACTTGTTCTTGCTTAATCATACGGTCCCAAGCCTGTGTTGTTTCGCTGCTTGCTGCTATTTCGTTTCGGATAAGGTAGGCGATTTCACGTTCGTATTCCGATAAAAAACTTTTTACATTGGGAGCGATATTGTGAGGGTCGAAACTGCTTTCGTTCGAATAACCTAAAACAGGCAGTGCTTGGTCTGTACCCGAAACTATTACGTATGCATTTTTGCCTACATTGTAGATGTAATAATACACTTGCTGTTGCATTTCTTTTTGATTAGCAACGGCTTTATAAGCCAAGACAACTTCGGGTTTATTTTTCTGTCGTATGGTGTTGGTTGAGGTCTCTAAAAAAAAGAGGGCTACTTTTTTAGCAGTAATACTATCAATTGGAGCTGAATAAGCAACAAAATTGATAAGCATAAGCAATAGATAGACAATATTTTTCATCTATAGATAATGTTTTATATTAATAGTGTAAAAGTATAAAAAAAAATAAAACCTTTTGCTGTTTTTTTTATTATTGATTACGTTGTTTACTCATTTACCCCACCCCAGCCCTCCCCAAGTGGGGAGGGAGTGCATTTCAGTTTCATTTTCAGTATATTGCAAGTTAATGGCGTTGTATGTTGCAATTAAATTTTATTGATTTAAAAAAATGGTTGTTTTTTCTTGTAAGTTTCTTATTTTTATACACTTTTAAAAGTCTCCCCAAAGTTTTCACCCCTCCCTTACCCTCCCCAAGTGGGGAGGGAGTGTTGATTGTCAGTATATTACAAAGTTTATTGCATTATAGTAACTTCGGTTACTGAGCGAAGTTGAAATACTCGAAACGTCAGTTCGTAATTTTTAATTGTTAATTCGTAATTGTTTATTCTAAATTTTTAACCGCAAAGAACGCAAAGAGTTTACGCAGAGAACGCAGAGGAAACTGTTCGAAAATTTTCACTGATTATTAATATTTGTATAATAGTGTGTCAACTTTTTTTAGGACGCGACACGCGACAAGTATTTCTAAATTCTAAATTCTAAATTCTAATTTCTAACTTTATAACCGCAAAGAACGCAAAGAAACTCTGTGGTAAAAAAATAAAAGAAGGATAAATATTTATTTTTTATTGATTGAAACAAATAAAAGTATATTTTTGCAAAACGAAATAATATAAAAAAATGCACTTAACCTACAACGAAATAAACTCGCAATACGCTGTAAAACAAAGTCTCCCCCTTGGGGGAGATTTAGAGGGGTTTTACGCCTTTAACGCCAAAGAATTAGACGAAGAAAACGGTATGTATTATTACAGTGCAAGGTACTATGCCCCGCCTACATTTATTAGCAGAGATCCACTGTTTGAGAAATATCCGTTTATGAGTCCTTATGCGTATTGTGCGAATAATCCGGTATTGTTTATTGATCCGGATGGCAGGAGTACCCGTGTAGCTAAAAATGAAGATGGTACTTATAGGGTTATTGGTGGAGACCTAACAGATAAAGATTATAACATCTATGTTTACACAAAAGATAAAGATGGCAATTATACTATAAGAGGAGAGTCAATCGGTGTAACAACTTCATTAACGTCGTTTTATAACAGTGATGAAAACTTATGGATGGGCGTAATCCGACCCGATGATAATGCAGGGAGAGATTTTCTGAATAAAGACATTATAGATGCGGACCCTCCTATAGGATATTATATGGACAACGCAAAAACAGGTCAAAGATATGACTTTAAAGTTACTAACGGAACAAACGCTAAGTATCGTAAACCTGAAGATTTTTACAGGGGGATGCCACTTGGTAAAAATAATAAAGGCAATATGATTTATTCTTCTGCAAGAGATATAGGTAATATTGCAGCAGGGTATGTAGCCGGAGTTCATGCTGTACCTTGGAAAATGGCAAGAAAAGAGTTTGATAAATTGGAGTCTACGCAAAAAGGTTTTAGCTCGGCTGAAGGAATCTCTTCCCAGAATGCTCAGAGAGTTGGATGGGAAATAGGTCATAGTAAAGCTCCTGCAGGATTAATTCCAAGACTGTGGCGTTCAAGAGCTGCAATAAAAAAGTTTATAATAAGGAAATAGGTTGTAAGTATGAAAAGAAAACTATTGAAATATTATTTTGTTGTCTTATTATTGCTATTTTCTTGTGGACATAAAAATGAGAAGACAGACATGAAAAGGCAGTCTGATTATACTTTTAGGTTGCCT
>JGI24709J26583_10003575_pt1 | contig 12142 bp, 6 predicted proteins | sample BioPla2DNA1_FD_26583 | JGI IMG/M metagenome (IMG submission 26583) | reverse complement strand
GTTAATCCAAACGTGAATTACACCGGGGTGGGAAATTTATGTGCCAAATTTTCAGTAAATTTATCAGCGTAATGAATAAAGCTTATTACTGAATTGCTGATTTTATCTTAAAACTAAAACTTAATATCTTAAAATAAATATAGTCTTTATTGGTTGTTTATACATTGTTTCAGATACAAGTGTAGATTGTCGATCCACTTGTTATTCTAAATTATTTACTAAATAACCTAATAATTGGAGAAAATGGGTATTAGGAAAATTGTATTCTTATGTAGTGTTTTCTTTTTTGTATTTGTACAAGTCTTAAGTGTTAAAGCCTGGGAGGGCATGCCTATGCCCGAACTGCATGTCGAAGGTCGATATCTGAAAGACAGCCATGGGCATATCGTAAATTTGCATGGTTTTGCCCAAACTTTCTCGCCATGGTTTAACGAGCAGGGTTCTAAATGGAGCAACTACGATGTTCAGGAGTGTTTGAATTATAATAAAAACATTATCGACCGTATAATGGATGCCGGCTGGAAAGTGAATTTTGTTCGCCAGCACATGGATCCGTATTGGAGCAGTACACCTGGTTGTGAAGGGCGTTACGAGGGCGAAGAGTGTTTTAATGAGACCCGGTTCAGAAAGTACCTCGATGAAGTATTTGTGCCCATGGCCGAATATGCCGTTTCAAAAGGATTATACGTGGTAATGCGCCCACCCGGGGTGTGCCCCGAAAGAATCGAAATTGGTGGTGTTTATCATGAATATCTTATTAAAGTTTGGGGAATTGTAGCTAAGCATCCTGATTTGAAAAATAATCCGCACATTATGTTTGAACTGGCCAATGAACCTATCAATATCCTTGGAACCGATGGAACCTATGGTGCCGGTACACAGGGGCATTTTGATAATTTAAAAACCTATTTCCAGGAAATAGTTGATACGATACGTGCCAGTGCCGATAATATTCTGTGGGTACCGGGATTGGGTTACCAGTCACTTTATTCGGGTTATGCCGTTAACCCCATCGAGGGCGAAAATATTGGTTATGCGGTGCATGTTTACCCGGGGTGGTTTAATAGCGGACAAGGTTACGAACCGTTTCAGCGTGGTTGGAATAATCAGGTTCAGCCGGTTGCCGATTTTGCTCCGGTTATTGTTACCGAAATGGACTGGGCGCCCGAAAGACACGAAAAATCGTGGGGGAAGGCTACCACCGGAACTGCAGGCGGCGATGGTTTTGGTGCTAACTTTAAAAAAATTACCGATGATTGTGGCAACGTTAGCTGGTTGCTTTTTACTGAACCTCACCTGCTGGCTGATTTTGGAAACCCCGATGCACCCGCGGATGTTGTCGATTTCTTAAACGATCCCGAGGCTTGTCCATGGCCGATTTATCATTGGTACGAAGATTACGCCGAAGAGTATGACTTCGAAGGGGTAACTGATGATTATTTCACCGTCTCAGAATTGTATGTCGAGGGGGGCAATGAAATATCTGTTGTCACAAATAGTTCAAAAGGCGTTATAATAAATGCAGTTTTTGCCGATGGGCATATCGAGAATGTTAGTTCTATCGCTGATGTTTCTCTTAACAAAACCGGTATAGTCAAATTTGAAAGAGGCCGTATTTTTGCCCTTAAAGACGGCCAGGTTGAGGTTGATGTTACTTATACCGATTCAAAAGGAAACAAAAAGCAGCTAACAATACATGTAAGTTCTACTCCTTTTCCGTTAACTGATGAGTTGTTTAATCCCGGAATATGGGAGAATGGAACTTTTAACGAGGACACCAAAACCTTGCAAACTGGTCCATATGGGTTTGGTGGCTGGCAATATAACGGCATCGATTTCTCGGGGTACAAATACTTGGTAGCCAGGCTGGGAAGTGAAAATAATGCCAGTGCCGATTTCCGACTTTTTGATGGCGCAAGCTATTGGGGGTCTCCGGCAATTTTTCCTTTTAATTCTAATCGCGAAGTGGTGCTTGTATTAAATGATGTTGTTAAAGAAGATGGAACTCCGCTTAATTCAGAACACATCTATATTGCAGGTTTTTGGTCAAATGGAAGCAACCCCTTTGTAATTGATTCGGTATTCGTAACCAATTCAAATGAATACGCTCCGCGCGGAATTTATGTGAATGATTTTAAACTAAAGAAAATTACAACTCTGGATGGGCTTAATTATTTTGCAGAATCAGGCCCTTCTGAAAGCCAGTCTTTGATTGTGTCGGGTTTTAAACTTGATGGTGATATAACAATTACAGCTCCTGAAAACTTTGAAATTTCAACCGATTCTATTGGTGATTATGTGTCGAATATTACCCTTTCGGATAACGAAGGGACGGTTGACGAAACAATCGTTTTTGTGCGTTTGAAATCCGGACTTGAAAAAGGTACGTACAGTGGCGATATCATAGTCAGTTCAGATGGTGTTGCTTCAAAAAGAATAGCGCTTTCGGGAATGGTTGAATATACAACAAATGTGAACTCTTTTGCTAAAGCTGATCTTAATGTTATATCGACCAGGTATTTTTCGATAACAGGACAAAGGGTCGATAATATCGAGAATGAGAGGGGACTGTTTGTTAAAATGAACCTGATGTCTGATGGATCAACACAGACAAGTAAAATTATTAGGTATTAATATTAATTTAAACTATGTACTTTTTAAAATTAAGAATATACCGATAACTTAAAAATAAAGAGAGATGAAAAAAACAAATTTTATATGCTCGCTTTTGTCCTGTTAATAATAGGCATACATTGCAATGGCCAGGCCTATCAAAAAACAGACACCGGAATTAAAACAACCGTAAAATCAATCAATTATGAGATTGATTTCTATTCTTCCTCCATTATCAGGGTTAAAAAATGGCCCGAAAATGCATGTTTTTTGAAAGAAAGCCTTTCGGTTGTTCAAAAACCCGGCGAAACAAATATTAAAGTTAAACAAAAGGGAAGCACTTTACTGCTGAGTAGCGAAGAGGTTCAGGTTTCGCTCGATTTAAATAATGGAGCCCTGTCTTTTACTTCAGCTTCGGGTAAAACCCTTTTGAATGAAAAAGAATCAGGTTCAGCATTTACGCCATATAACGATGCCGGGGACGAAACCTACAGTGTGTCTCAATCATTTATTTTAGATAAAGAGGAGGCCATTTATGGTTTAGGGATTTTGCAAAACGGCAAAATGGTTCAACGCGACCTTGAAATACACATGGTTCAGAATAACACACAGGATTTTGTTCCGTTTTTCCAGTCGGCTAAAGGTTATGGCCTGTTCTGGGATAATTATTCACCAACTACCTTTAGCGACAACCAGGAGCAGACGAAATTTAGCTCGGAGGTTGGCGATGGCATCGACTATTATTTTATGTATGGCGAAAATGCCGACGGGGTAGTTGCCCAAATGCGCGAACTTACCGGGCAGGTGCCCATGTTTCCCTTGTGGACTTATGGTTACTGGCAAAGCAGGGAGCGCTACAAAACTCAGGATGAAACCGTTGGTGTTGTCCGCAAATATCGCGATCTGGGCGTGCCGCTCGATGGCATTATCCAGGACTGGCGTTATTGGGGCAACAACTACCTCTGGAATGCCATGGAATTCCTCAATGAAGAATTTTACGATCCACAAAAGATGATCAACGATGTGCATAACATGAATGCACACATGATTATTTCAATATGGAATTCGTTTGGGCCACATACCAAGCAGTATAGGGAACTCGATAGTATTGATGCCCTTTTCGATTTTAAAACATGGCCCGAATCGGGTTCATTTAAATGGCCACCAAACCCCGATTATCCGTCAGGTGTACGTGTTTATGACGCTTATAATCCTGAAGCACGCGAAATTTACTGGAAATATTTAAATGAAGGCATTTTTTCACTTGGTATCGATGGATTTTGGATAGACTCATCAGAGCCAGACCATTTCGATCCTAAGCCTTCCGATTTTGATAATCAAAGTTACCTTGGCTCGTTTCGTAAGGTACGTAATGCCTATCCGCTAATGACAGTAGGCGGTGTTTACAAACATCAGCGCGAAGTAACTTCCGATAAGCGTGTTTTCATATTAACCCGTTCGGTATTTGCAGGGCAGCAACGTTATGGTGCCAATACTTGGTCGGGCGATGTTGTAGCATCATGGGATGCCTTACGCAAGCAAATATCAGGTGGCTTAAATTTATCACTTTGTGGAATTCCGCATTACAACAGCGATATAGGCGGTTTCTTCCTTTGGGATTTTCAAAACCCGCTTCAAAATGCCGATTATCGCGAATTGTATGCACGGTGGATCCAGTTTGGCGCATTTTGCCCGATGATGCGTTCACATGGTGCCGATGCCCCACGCGAAATATACCAGTTTGGGCAAAAAGGTGAACCCGTGTACGATGCCATCGAAAAATACATCAAGCTGCGCTACAGCTTATTGCCTTACATTTACTCAACTTCGTGGGACGTAACAGAAAACCAGTCGAGCATGATGCGTGCCCTCGTTATGGATTTCCCATCCGATAAGAAAGCACTCGATATTGATGACCAGTACATGTTTGGCAAGTCAATTTTGGTTTGCCCGGTAACCGAAAGCATGTATAATCAAGATGGAGAGGAAGATTTTGGTGCTATTAAGAAGCGGAAGCTTTATTTGCCAGCCGGTGCCAATTGGATTGATTTCTGGACAGGTGAGGCGCTGGAAGGCGGACAAACCGTCACAAAAGAAACCCCAATTGATATCATGCCAATCTACGCTAAAGCAGGTGCTATTATCCCAATTGGACCTGATGTTCAATATGCTGAAGAAAAATCCTGGGACAATCTTGAAATTAGAATTTACGAAGGTGCCGATGGTGAATTTACTTTGTATGAAGATGAAAACGACAACTACAATTACGAAGATGGCCAATATTCAACCATCAGGTTTAGTTGGGACGACTCGAAAAAAGTTTTAACGATTGATAAACGTGAAGGTTCATTCCCCGGTATGATTGAAAGCAGACAGTTTGATGTAAAAATTATCGGTCAAATGGACAATGTTGAAACCGTAGAATACAGTGGTGGGAAAGAAACTGTGAAATTCTAAAAAAATAAAAATTACAAAAGATGAGAAAATATTTATTTTCGATAATTGTATGTATAATGGTGGTGGCATTAAATTTTTCTGCTGTAGCCCAAAACAACGTTCCGGAACAATTCCCGGTAATTCATACAAAATACACAGCCGACCCGGCCCCAATGGTGTATAACGACACGGTGTTCCTTTACACCAGTCACGATGAAGATGATGCCATGGGCTTTAAAATAGAAAATTGGTTGCTCTATTCTTCTACCGATATGGTAAATTGGACCGAACACGGCATTGTAGCTTCTCTTGATGATTTCGATTGGGTGCCTTATGACAATGGGGCCTGGGCGGTGCAATGTGTTGAGCGAAACGGTAAATTTTACCTCTATTGCCCCATGCCCGGAGGAGTCGGCATTGGTGTTTTAGTTGCCGATAGTCCTTACGGCCCATTTAAAGATCCCATTGGAAAACCTTTAATCAGAAACAGCGACCACGATATTGATCCGACTGTTTTGATTGACGATGACGGGCAGGCATACATGTACTGGGGCAACCCCAAAGTATATTACGTGAAGCTCAACGAGGATATGGTTTCCTACTCAGGTGAAATTATGCAGGAACCTACAACGCCCGATAATTACCAGGAAGGCCCATGGGTATGGAAACGTAACAGCCATTATTATTTGACTTATGCATCTACCTGTTGTCCCGAGGGGATTGGATATGCAATGAGCAGCTCTCCAACCGGTCCCTGGGAGTATAAAGGCATGATTGTCGATGCAACGGAACTCACCCGTGGTAATCACCCGGGAATTGTCGAATACAAAGGAAAATCGTATTGCTTTGGTCATAGCTACGATTTGCTGAAAAAAACCACACCAAAATTTTACGAGCGCCGCTCAGTCGACATGGATGAAATGGTTTACAACCCCGATGGTACCATCCAAAACCGCCATTACTGGTCGGTAGAAGGTCCTGAGCAAGTAGAGGCACTGGATCCGTTTAAGCGGGTTGAAGCCGAAACTATGGCTTGGAGCGAAGGCGTTAAAACAAGATTTGAAACCGAGTGGGAAGGCGACTTTGACTGGGCACGTGGTAAACGAATTGCCGACCGTTTATTTGTAACTGAAATTAATCATGGCGATTTTATTAAAGTAAGTGGCGTTGATTTTTCCAATGGTGCTAAGTCGGTCGAAGTGAGTGTGTCCCCAATTTATGGAGGTGAAATTGAAATACATGCCGATAAAATTGACGGTCCTGTAATTGCAACGGTTGACATAAATACCACAAGGCGGGAAGGCATTTTCAGCACATTTTCTGCACCGGTAAACAAAATCAAAGGAGTTCATGACATATATTTTGTCTTTAAGGGCAAAAAAGACCTGTTCTACTTTGACTGGTGGCAATTTAAATAGATTGTTAGATAAATGAAAATAGGGTTGTTTGTAAAATGCTAAGTGAATTTATGAACATTCCTCATTGCTTCCCCCTAATGAACACTGGGGGAAGCAATTCAAACAACCCGTTACTACTCAAAATTTTGTTATGAAACGAGCATGTAAAACGATCGCAACCAAGAGGATGATTAAATACATGCGAGTTCCATACGATACCATAAAAACAAACAATTTAATCGTATGAAAAACCTAAAGAACCAAACCTTTAAAAGAATTTTATTTGTAGTTTTTGCTGCTGTGCTAAGCTGTTTGCAAACTGTGTCCGCACAGAACGAAGTGTCATTGAGGAGGCCAATTTCTCCTGATCAACCTATGTGGTTGATACATATCGACACCTGGAATTATGCCGATCCTCAAAAAATTATCGACCTTATTCCTGACGATATCAAACCCTTTGTAGTGATGAATATATCCTTGTCGATTAGTCACGATGTTGAAACAAGCCAATTTCAGGTAGCTGAATATGGATATGAAATTGCGAAATCGTGGGTGAGAACCTGTGCCCAGAACCAGATGTGGGCAATCGTACAATTATCGAGTGGAGGTTTTGCTCATTTTTCTGACTTTGATTTATCGGTATATGAAGAGTTTTATCGAGAATATCCAAACTTTTTAGGCTTTAATTATGCCGAACAATTTTGGGGTTTTGATGATCCGAATGATCCCTTATCGGCCAGTTGGCATGATCGGATGTCTCATTTAGCCAACTTGCTTGAATTGTCTAATCATTACGGTGGATATTTAGTTGTGAGTATGTGTTGGAACCAGTGGGGGCCGAGCATCAATCCTATTGGGCAATTAAAACGTAATCCCGAGTTTGCTGAAGCTTGCAGTAAATACACTGAAAATTATATTTTAACTGAAAAATATACGCAACAGGCTTACCAGTCCGACATGGAAAGCATCTGTCTGGGGGCATATTTATCGGGCTATAGTGGCAATTACGGAATCAGGTACGATAGTAGCGGATGGACAGATGCCAGTGGAGAGCATAACAATTTTACAATGGCCACAGCCGGGGCTGTTCATCTCGAACATATTATGCTTACAGGGCAAACGGTAGTTGATGGGCCTGAATTAATATGGACTCAATGTTTTAAAGAAACAAACAGGATGCCCACTACCGATGGATATACAAAACGTAACTGGGAAACTTTTCCTCAATTTGATAATGTAAGTGTCGATCTTTTCAGAAAAATTATCGATGGGACGGTTCGTATTCCTACACGTGAAGAAGTAATTGAACGTACTAAAGTGGTTGTAATTAATGACATAGACTCGGGCTCGGACGATGATGTTTACAGTTCGCCAGAGACATTGTTCCAGGGTTTGTACCGTATGGATGGAGATGGAAATCTTAAAGACAATAAGACCTTCTTTAAAAAGACCGGGCGTTACCCTACTGTCCCTGTGGTTTATAACTTAGACGATTCGCTTGCCAATACTTTTCAACTTCAGGTGAATAAATCGGATTATTCGGACCGGTGGCCTTCAATAGCAGATAAAGTTAATGAATTCAACAGTTTATTCCCATCTGAATATTCCGGCGATATTTATGCCGGGAGGCACGAAAATGCATGGGTAACCTATAATCCGTATAAAACCAGTAAAAATGCAAGTGGTAATTTGCAATTGAAATATAACACCTGTGATTCACTTGGTTTAACGTTTTCACAATATACTGCCGGGGTTGTTACCGAAAAAGCCGATAGCCTTTTAATTTATCTCTCAAATTACGATAACGAATTGAACAGAGGCTTAAAAACCAATGTCATTAAAGTCTTTGGAAGTTCTGTTGAACCAACATTTACATGGCAGGACAGGGGCGATCATCAGCCCAGTATTGTTACCAGCTACTGGGAAGATGGTGTTTTCACTATTACGATAAAACACAATGGGGCTATCGATGTGAAAATAAGCTGCGAAGGGGGTGCTGTTAATCGTCTTTCGGAATACACCCGGTCGTCGATTAAAATTCCCGAAAAGCCTTCAATTTACACAGGCCCTCGTCAGTACGAAGCAGAATGTTTTGACTATAAAAATGTAAACGATGTTATTACGGCAGGCCAGGATTACTGGGTTCGAAATTATACCGGGCAGGGATACTTACGCTTTGGTACCAGTTCGTCGGCAAGTGTGCGCGACACAGTGTATGCATTACGGTCGGGTTTGTATGCACTTGAAACCAGGTATTCAGCAGCCGGGGGCGATGTTAATACCATTGATTTATACGTAAACCACAAAAAAATAGCTACCCCTGTATTTGTGAGTACTGGTTCTGAAAGTACTTGGAAAATTAATACTCAAATGGTCGAGTTGCAGGCCGGTGAAAATGTTATTCAGTTTACTGCAAATAAGTCGGGCGTAAGAAATATCATTTTCGATAATTTGGTGATATCACAGGGAAGTGAAAGTAATGTTTATCATTTTAGTGGTGACGAAGCAGGCACTTCAGCGACAAACCCACCGGCAGAACTTATTGCAATCAAAAGTGGAAGTGCCGGGGTGGTTTCATTTACCGATTTTAATGGTTCTACAAGTAATTCGTTGAAAGCGTATTCAGCCGGAGAACTTAACGAAATTGGAGTGGCCGATTTAGAAATGTTTCCTCATGATGCAAAAAATTATTCAGTTGTCTGGAAAGAAATGTTTTCGGATTCCGGTGCCGAAAAAGGGATATTACTCAGGGCAACAGGACAAAATGGTTCGTGTCCTTATGGCGAAGGAATGAAACAAGGATATCTTTTTACTGTTTTCAATAACGAAGACAATACCCTTACCTTGAAGCAATATATAGCCGATTCTGTCGGGATTTCTTTAAAAACAACATATACAAGTACATTTAATGTAAATGCCAATGAGCCATATTGGCTAAGGGCTATCGCATTGGAAGATGAACTAACTTTTGAATGTTCAGCGGATAGTATAAACTGGGAAGGTGGCAAAACTTCTACATTTACTGATGGAACATATTCTTCAGGAGCATCCCAGGTTGTATGGGGCTTTGGAACAAGTAATTTTGAATGGGTGATGGATAATATCACATACAATTCAAGCATTGTTTCCATGTCGAAAGTTACACTTAGTGATCTCTCGTACACCCAAAGTTTCGGGCCGTCCGATTATCAGGAAATTGATGTTAGCGGTTATGCTTTGATTGATAAATTGTTTGTTGACGTTGCCGGTAACTTCGAAATTTCACTTCATCCTGATTCTACTTATTCTACCTCGCTTGTGCTGGAGCCAATTGAAGGCGAACTGCCCCCGACTACTATTTATGTTCGGTTGAAACCGGGCTTGAATGTTGATAAATACAGTGGCGGGATAGAATTTAAAACGAGCGGTGCAGTAACACGCTTTGTAGATTTGAATGGTAATGTTTCTCCAAAACCCACAACATACCTTTATAATTTTAGTGATGATGTAGCTGCAAACAGGGCCACTACACCCCCATCAATTAATACTTCAATTGGCAATGGCAGCAGTGCCACGGCTGGTGTTGTATCCTACACCGATGCAGGCGGAATCGAAAGTAATGTGTTAACGCCATACAGGGGCGGACAGCGTAATGCTACCGGTGTTGTTAATTTAGATCTTTTTCCGAAAACCAGTACCGATTACTCGGTTACCTGGAAGCAATATTTAGGGTCGTCGGATGCCGGATATAAAGTTGGTGTTTTGCTCAGGGGTGATACAGCCAGGGTTGGCGATGCATCAAAAGGGTATGTTCAGGGAATGATGAATGGATATGTATTTATTGCTTACTCATCAGGCTCTTCAACTGAATTTAGAATTTACCGTTCGACCGATAATTACAATACGCTCGACATGTTAATCTTAACGCATGTAAATTTGGATCCGGATAGAGGGCAGCCTGTATGGTACAGGGCAAGTGTATCGGGAGATTCTAAAGTCGAATTGAAGATAGAGTATTCTACTGATAATATAAACTGGAACATTGGCGCTACAGCTACTGATAATGGGGCAGGAGTTTTTCTTTCGGGAGCAACCCAGCTTGTTTGGGGGCTTGGCTTAGGCGATGTTGATTTTTATGTAGATGATATAATTTATAAGGGCTTTTCTGAAGAATCGAAATTTTTGCCCGAACGGATAACCACATCAACTGACAATATTAGTGAATTAGATTACGTATTTGAAAATGGTCCTTCGGTAAGCAGGCAGTTTACCGTGTGGGTCGATTCGTTATCAGAAGATGTGGTTATTAATTTAACCGGTGGTTTTGAAATGGCCCTTGACACTATACTTGGTTTTAATAGCTCGATTCGAATACCCGAAAACTATGACTTTACAGACGGTATTACGGTGTTCGTTCGAAGCAAAGCAGGGTTGCCGGTTGGTGACTATAACGGAACATTAATTATTTCGTCGGAAGGTGCTTTAAATAGTGTTGTAAACCTCTCAGGCGGTGTAAAAACGCAAACTTCCATTAATGAAATAACATTGGGCGAAGCCAAGGTCGTTTCGGTTGAATATTATTCAATAACCGGTCGCCGTATTAAGAATACAGCTGAATTAAATGGATTTTTCATTGTAAGAAAGCAAATGTCAGATGGAACAGTTGAGGTATCAAAAGTTTATCGAACGAGATAGTTAAACGATAGTAGATTATGAAGTATATTCAACTTTTACTTTTACTTTTCACTGGTTTTGTTATTTCATTATCAGGTGTTTTTGCAAACCCCGCAAGCGATAACTCGCTTACAGAGCTTGATGGTGATCCAAACTTTCATATTTACATCTGCTTTGGGCAGTCGAATATGGAAGGGGCATCGCCTATTGAAGCGAGTGATCGCGAAGCTGTTGACAGCCGTTTCAAAGTAATGGCGGTTTCGGCTGATGATTTTCAGCATTTGGGAAGGTTTGCAGGTGAATGGTACACGGCAAATCCACCTTTGTGCAGGTGGGACAACGGGCTTACACCGGCCGATTATTTTGGGCGGACCTTGGTTGATAGCTTGCCCGATAGTATTGAGGTAGGTGTTATTATGGTTGCAATGGGCGGAAGCGGAATTGATGCCTTCGACAAGCATAACTATACAGAATATTACCACAATGCCGATGCCTGGCAAAAAGGGTTGATGAACATTTATGGAGGAAACCCGTATGCAAAAATCATTGAGATGGCTAAAATTGCACAACAATCAGGTGTGGTAAAAGGTATATTATTGCATCAGGGCGAAACAAACAACGGGCAACCCGATTGGCCACAAAAAGTGCAAAAAATATATTACGATATTCTTAATGACCTCGATATTGAGCCCAATTCAATTCCTTTGCTTGCAGGCGAAATGTTACGCGAGAACCAAGGCGGAATTTGTTGGGGCATGAATAGCATCATTGCTAATTTGCCAAATTACATCCCAAATTCACATGTTATTTCTTCAGAAGGGTGCAGTGGGATTGATGATTTTCACTTTACGAACGAAGGACAAAAAGAATTAGGAACCCGATACGGAATTCAGATGCTATCGCTGCTCGAAACCTATGATAGCGATGAAGGAAAATTCGGGGTCGGGTAACACCAATCATGAATTTTACCGCGATGCAAGCCGGGGTGGATATTTTAGCTACGAAATGAATACAAATTCCGAAACCGATCTTAGTCTTAACGT
>JGI24709J26583_10003574_pt1 | contig 12143 bp, 10 predicted proteins | sample BioPla2DNA1_FD_26583 | JGI IMG/M metagenome (IMG submission 26583) | reverse complement strand
ACCCATCTACCTTAACAGCAGAAGCCTGAAATTACTCATGCAGGTTGATTAGGCGTCGCATCAAAATCAACACAATCGCCATTTTTCAAGAAAAGAACCAAAATTCACCGTAAAAGACGTTGAAATCTTTGCAGATTTCTTCGTGCAACGTCACAGATCGACATGTTCACCGCGGTAGAGGAATGATTTCCTCCTGGCCATAGCCAAATTATCAAGTTTAATGTCAAAACTGACTTAGATTGCCGAGAGATCTTGATTAATGCCCGTGTGAGTCGCATATTTAAGACAGTTTCTCATTTAATTTTAATATTTTGGCAAAAAAGGAGAGTTGTCCTTTTGAAGCTGTTTGAAGCAGGGAGAGTAAGTGAGGCTTTTGTCAAGAGTGGTGTTGGACGCTTTAGCTGACATGCACTATGACATGCACTATATGGAAGCTCAAAGTTTATACTTGATGTAGACCGCGCAGGATAATTCTGTCTTGAATTATATGCCGACTAAAGTAAAGAAGTAAAATAAGAAGATTAAGTATATTTGGAGGCTTGAGAAAATGCTTTTGTTGGACGTGAGGAAAGAGGACGGTTGGCTGTTATCAACCTTTAATCTGACGTTTCCAGTCGGATGGGATAGGATTTGTAAAGCTGTAAGTATGGTATTCGATTACTATGAAGACGCTGAAATTCTAATTGATGGCAAAAAAGCAGAGATTTTGTCTAAAGATGATATTTTGGGGTTTGAAGAAGCAGGTAGCATGACAGTTCGCGGCATGTCGATAATAATTAAAGCTCCAATTACGATAACTTTCTATAATCAGCTACAAGTTGTAAATGTAGCGGTGGCTAGTATGACAGATGAATTTAAGGAAGCAGATTATCAAGAATTTAACATGTCGCTTGGTCAATATATGGACAGTCTGGAATTAGCGATGTATCGGTAGTTCGAAAGATATTTGAACTGTAATTTCCCCTTTACAAATTGCTGTTTTCTCGGTGGACAGTGAACGGAATGACTATGTTTTCAAAAGTAGCAAGCAGTGAACGGAATGACCATGTTTTCAAAAGTAGCGAGCAGTGAACGGAATGACCATGTTTTCAAAAGTAGTGAGCAGTGAAAGAAATAACCATGTGTTCAAAAGCGGCGCGCAATGGCACGTAGATTACATTTTAGGATTTGTTGTGAGAAGTTGCTTGTGCGAGAGTTAGAAAAGATATATCAAACCCTATATTCTCATTACGACGATCTCAAGTGGTGGCCCGCCGCTTCGATTTTTGAGGTGATAGTGGGAGCGATCCTTACACAGAACACGGCTTGGACGAATGTAGAAAAAGCGATGGAGCGGTTTGAAGGGAATTTGTCGCCTAGTCGAATCTTGAACTTGCCCATTGATGAGCTTCAGGAAATCATCCGCCCCGCAGGGTTTTATAGACAAAAATCACAGTACCTAAAAGCTGTCACGGAATGGTTTATGGGTTATGACGGCGACATTGATTTAATTAAAAACTACTCCCTGCAGGATATTCGCGCTGAACTTTTGAAGGTTCGGGGTGTCGGAAACGAGACTGCTGACTCCATTCTCCTCTATGCTTTTGATTTACCGTCATTTGTAGTTGATGCCTATACGATGAGATTATTCAGGCGTTATCCGATAGATGCAGGAAAGACATATCTGGAAGTGAAAACCTTCTGTGAAGAAGCGCTGCCTCGAGATGCGAAGGTCTACAATCACTTTCATGCTTTGATCGTGCATAACGGCAAAGAACACTGCAAAAAAAAAATGGCCTGCTCAGGTTGTCCTTTAGAGGAGTTTTGTCAAAAATTGCCTTAAAGAATATCTGACGCTTGTCGTGTGTTATCAATCCTGACAAGAAGAGCTTCTCGCAATCTCGTTCGGAGTGTCATTTAGCCCCTTTTTCTCTCGTGAAAAAGAGCTGTGTTATGTTGTTGTATTTCAAAAATGGGTATGTTATATTGGCCTATGTTAGCTTGATCTAACCACCACCCAACAGCAATAGTTATTAATCAATAGTTATTAAGGTGAAGAGAAGAAAGATGAAGAATCTTTATCAAATGAGTGATGGAAGCTGCGGTATTGTGCAATCCGCGCCTGCCTCGAAGCTACTAGAAAGTATAGGTGTCTTTGAGGGTGTATTGCTTAAGGTTGGTCATCGCTATGGATTGGGTGGTCCGGTAATTGTTTCCATTGGAACGCGTAATATTGCAATAGGCAAGGATACCGCAAAGAAAATTCTTGTTCAGGAGACATATAATTGACTCATTATGAAATTCCTGGCGATAAGAAAGCCCTCGAATTGGAAGATAAAATTCTGATTATGGGTTCCCCCAACGTGGGTAAGAGTGTTTTCTTCAGCGAATACACCAATATTCATGTCAATAGTTCTAATTATGCCGGTACAACGGTTTCCTACACACACGGCAAGATTGAGATCGGCGACAAGTCTTACAATTTAATCGATGTGCCCGGCACATACTCCTTAACTGCCAGTTCCGAAGCAGAGAGCGTAGCTATACAATTTCTGAAAAGCAGGCCTCGAGCAATCATGTTCATCCTCAATGCTGCCGACTTGACTGGAAGTATCAAGCTGTTACTCGATGTTATGGAATACAACATACCGACCGTCGTTGCACTGAATCTTGTGGATGTCGCAGAACGAAAAGGGCAGGAAATCTCCGCCGAATCTTTAGAAGATAAACTCGGTTTACCGGTTATTCCGACTGTAGCCGTTAAGCGAAAAGGCCTTGATGAGCTCTTAGCCAAGGTCGGAGAAATTCTTGCTACGGAAAAGGAGACGGTAGAGGATGTTGTAACGAAAACGGCAGTAGCTGCCGAGGCGGATTCAGTTGAAGAGACAAATGTTGCTGAAACGACTGACGATGTTGACGAAGCAAAGTCTTTAATTGACCGCCAACGATGGCAGAAAGCTGCGGATATCGTTGCATACTGTGTTAGGGATACAGACGCCGACCCCAGCAGGCTGGATCGTTTCGGCGATCTTCTCCTGAAACCATGGCCCGGAGTTCTCTTCGCTGTTCTTATCGTCTTAGCCAGCTTGGGTATCATCGTCGGTGTAGGCGAGGCGCTTAGATCAATCGCCTTATTGCCTTTGGTTAATCAGGTTATCGTCCCTTTCTTTGAGAAAATTATTCTGCGCCTCAATTTATCCGATATTTTGCATAATGTCCTGATCGGAGAATACGGTATTTTCCGCATCAGTTTTGAATGGATCATCGCCCTTATTTTGCCCTACGTCTTGCTTTTCCAGCTCGTCTTCTCTTTTTTGGAGGATAGCGGCATCTTGCCCCGTCTAGCCGTTCTTTTCGACAACTTGATGCGCAAATTGGGCATTCAGGGCGGCAGCCTCATCAGCATCATGTTGGGCTTCGGTTGCTCCGTGCCGGCCATCATCGGTACTCGAACAGCTACAACAAGGAAAGAGCGCTTAGTGGTTACCGCCATCATTTGTTTTTCGATACCTTGTATTTCGCAAACGGGTGCTCTGGTATCTTTGCTTTCATCTTATTCCTACTGGTTGTTGTTAGCTGTTCTCCTCACCGACGTAATCATTTTTATTGTTGCCGCTAAGATCAGCAGCAAGCTAATCAAAGGTCATATTGACCCGCTACTGATCGAGGTGCCAAACTTGCTTATGCCGGATCGCCGTACATATTTTAAGAAATTCGGTATGCGCATGAAGGCTTTTCTCGTTGAAGCAGAGGGTCCCATGCTGATCGCCGTTTTTGTCGCGGCTCTTCTGGCCGAGACAGGATTGCTGAATGGTGTCAGCGGCTTCCTTAAGCCGCTCGTTTCCGACTGGTTGGGTCTGCCTGAGGAAGCAGCTCTTTCTCTTATTCTTGGGATTATCCGCCGCGAGATGTCGGTGGCGCCTCTGTTGTCAATGAATTTGACCGGATTGCAGATGTTTGTCGGGGCAGTCGTCTCTTTGCTCTACATCCCTTGTCTGTCCGTCTTCGGCATCGTGACCAAGGAATTTAACCTAAAGGTGGGTTTAGCGATTACAGCCGGAACGGTTGTTACGGCGATCCTCGTTGGTGGTATCCTGAACCACACCATCCGTTTGCTCATGCTCGTTTTCTAGCTGCGAGGCCCGGGCATCGTTCATTTAACATGACAACAGAATCGTTTCGGCAATAAAGAGAAGGCTTGACTGTGTGTTTCCGATAATGCAGGAAAGTGTATTATCGGGGCTATTCCGGAGTTATTTCAGGGCTATTTCGGCCATTTTATGAGCAGGAACACGGTTTTTTTAGCGTTCGAGGAAATTGTATCGATTTGCCCGAACGTATGGTGTTAAAATCAAATGGACGTATTTGCTTGATGATATCCGTTGAGCAAGAGATGATGGAGAACAATGTTTTTCCTTTAAGTAAATTAAGCGATGCTTTTTCTTAAGCAAATTAAATGTAAAATAGTTTGATGTATAAAGGAGAAAATGGTCAAAAAAGGAGATCATAAAAATACCATGGATATTAAGAAAATTTTAGCAGCTACGGATCATACACTGCTTTCACCGACGGCGACATGGGAAGAAATCGTTCAGATTCTGGATGACGCTATGGCTTTTCGTTGTGCCTCAGCATGTATACCTGCTTCTTACGTTGAAGATGCTGCTGATTACGTAGACAACGTATTTCCGGACTTATACGGTGCTGCGTCGCTAGGAAATGCAGATAAGAAACTGCCGATTTGCACTGTGATCGGTTTTCCGAACGGCTACGATACGACGGCGTCGAAGATGTTTATGGCGGATGACGCGTTGGAAAACGGTGCTGGTGAAATTGATATGGTGATCAATCTTGGCTGGGTCAAGGATAGACTCTGGGATCTAATTGAAGATGAAATTGAGTCGATACGAGATGTCACGGAAGATGCGATTTTAAAAGTCATTATTGAGACAGCTTTACTTGATCAGAAAGAAAAAATACATCTGTGTCAGATCGTGTCAAACAGCGGCGCCGATTTTATAAAAACATCGACAGGTTTTGCCTCCGGCGGGGCAACGTTTGAGGATGTGCAGCTCATGCGTGAACATGTGGCCAAACACGTCGGCGTTAAAGCGTCGGGAGGTATTCGATCGCTTGAAGACGCAGAACGTTTCCTTGCCCTAGGCGCAACGCGTCTTGGTACGAGTCGCCTTGTCTCACTGGCAAAAGAAATGTCCTCATAACTTTGTAATTCAACTAGAAAAAAGACATAATGAATGATCAATCTGACAGTAGCCGAAAGTCTCGTTTCCGGCAAAAACAAGAACAAAAGCAGAATGATTCGAAAAAATCAACGCGTGGTGTAGGTACGATGTTAAAACGATTCGCGTCGTACTACAAACCCTATCGCGGACTTTTCACCGCGGATCTTTTCTTTGCGCTTATTCAAGGACTGACGGCGATCGTATTCCCATATCTTATTCGTTATCTCATTAACGAGGTGTTTACCATGCCGGATCTGTCGCTGATCGGATCCATTCTATCGCGCACGGCTATCCTAATGTTTGTACTTTATATTGTCGAAGCCGTCGCGACATACTTTGTGTCGTCGTGGGGACATATTCTGGGAGCGCGTATTGAGTCGGATATGCGTCGCGATCTTTTTATGCATATGGAGCGTCTATCGTTTTCCTTCTTTGACAAAACGAGCACGGGTTACATGGTGTCGCGTTTGATTTCAGATTTGTCTGATATCACGGAATTAGCACATCACGGGCCTGAAAACATCCTGCTGTCGTTCGTGCAGGTTATCGGCGCGCTTTCTATACTTTCGACCATCCACATCCCAATGACGCTGATTCTCTTTTTCTTTACGACGCTGATGCTCGTGGTGACAGCGTCCTATCGACGCAGGATGAACAGTGTATTCATGGACAATCGGCGCAAAATAGCGGAAGTAAACGCTATTGTTCAGGACAGTCTTTCCGGCATTCGGACGGTACAGTCGTTTGGCAGTGAAGATGTAGAACTGGAAAAATTCCATGTCGGCAATGAGGCGTTTTATGATTCAAAGAGCCGCATGTACAAGGTCATGGGTCGATTTTTCACGATCAACAAATTCTCGGAAGGGATGCTCTATCTTACGACGCTAATCGCCGGCGGCATATTCATTATTCGAGGCACACTGCTGCCGGGTGATGTCATTGCATATGTCCTTTACATCAATACATTCCTGCAACCGATACGCCGCATCATTATGTTCAGCGAACAGGTGCGCAAAGGGATGACCGGCTTTGAGCGCATGGTCGAAGTGCTCGACACTGAGCCCGACGTCCAAGATCTGCCGGGCGCAGTTGACGCCGGCGAGCTCAAAGGCGAGATCGTTTTTGATAACGTTTCCTTCACCTACGGAAACGACATGGTTTTAAAAAATTTGTCGTTTAAGATTGAGGAAGGGAAGACGGTGGCACTTGTCGGACCTTCCGGCGTCGGAAAAACAACCGTGTGTTCCCTGATTCCCCGATTTTATGATGTCACGGAAGGAAGTGTTCGCATTGACGGGCGCGATGTCCGAGAGATGACACTGAAATCACTGCGGCGGAATATTGCCGTTGTGCAACAGGATGTGTATCTATTTAACAGCAGTATCCGCGACAACATCTGTTATGGCGATTGGCATGCGTCGGAAGAAGACATCCGGGAGGCTGCCGATGCGGCGAACATTGACGATTTTGTCATGTCGCTTCCCGATGGTTACGATACTGTTGCGGGAGAGCGCGGAGCACGACTTTCCGGCGGCGAGCGCCAGCGCATATCGATTGCTCGCGCCTTCCTCAGGAATCCGTCGATTCTCATTCTGGACGAGGCCACTTCTTCGCTTGACAACATCAGCGAGCGCATCGTTCAAGAAGCCTTGTCTAAATTGTCTGAGGGACGCACGACTCTCGTGATCGCGCATCGTCTGTCGACTATTCGGAACGCCGATGAAATTCTGGTCTTGGCCGAACACGGCGTTGCCGAAAGAGGCGTTCACGAAGAACTCATGGAAAAAGATGGCCTTTATGCGACCCTTTACCGAAGCCAATTCGAACAAACGGCGTATTGAGCGCGCGGTGACAGGAATCACTCATACAGCACCTTTATATATAACACTGGACAAACGCTGAAAGTCCTGCTATTATCGTTCTTCAGTGGTCCGCCATGCGGGCCGCTTTTTGAGAAAACAAGAAAGGAGGTGTGTTGATGCCTACGTTCAACCAGTTGGTAAGACAGGGGAGGAAGTCGAAGAAATCAAAATCGCACGTGCCTGCCCTATCCGTCGGACTGAATACGCTGAAGCGGCGTCCCTCAAGATATCCGTCACCGCAAAAACGCGGCGTTTGTACGGTAGTGAGGACGACAACGCCGAAAAAGCCGAACTCAGCTTTGCGTAAAGTCGCACGTGTCCGCCTGACCAATCAGCAAGAGGTTTATGCGTACATCCCCGGTATCGGTCACAATTTGCAAGAGCACAGTGTGGTCTTGATTCGCGGTGGACGTGTTCGTGACCTTCCGGGTGTGCGTTATCACGTCATTCGTGGAACGCTGGATACAGCCGGTGTTGCTAACAGAAAACAGAGCAGGTCTAAGTACGGTGCGAAACGCCCGAGGGTCGCCAAGACTCGTTAAACCAGCGGTTGGATAAAACATGCCATCAAGACACGCCTTTTTTACGGCCTGTTCTTGTCGCATGACACGTGTCCATATCGTGAGTACCTGTGGTTTCGGGTTCAGAAGAACCCGCATAATCATGAAAGGAGGGAAGACCATTGCCAAGGAAAGGTCATATCGCTAAGCGAGTTATCCTGCCTGATCCCGTCTATAACGACGTCCGCATCGCCAAACTGATTAATCAGGTGATGAAGGATGGAAAAAAAGATTTAGCGCGCCGCATTGTCTACGGTTCTTTCGATCTGATTGAAGAACGCGGACAATCTCCGTTTGACGTTTTTAACAAAGCGCTGGAAAACGTGATGCCGGTGCTTGAAGTCAAGGCGAGGCGCGTCGGCGGATCCAACTATCAGGTTCCGATCGAAGTCCGTCCGGAAAGAAGGCAGACACTGGCGCTTCGTTGGATCGTGGCAGCTGCGCGCGCGCGTGGCGAGCGCACGATGATCGAGCGTCTGGCATACGAACTAATGGATGCGTCGAATCAAACCGGCGCTGCATTCAGAAGGAAAGAAGAAATCCACCGCATGGCGGAGGCAAACCGCGCGTTTGCTCACTATCGGTGGTAAACATGGCTTGAGAACACGTAAGGTCACTGAAAGCTGTTGGCGAGAAGGTAAAGAATCAACGCGGATGACAAGCGTGAACACTTGCCATGTGTTTGAAAGCTAACCAATTAATCGTTAATTAACCAACAAAAGACGATTAGTGTGATAAGGAAACAAGGAAACAACAGGAGAAAAGACGATGCCACGGGAATTTTCGCTTAATAATGTGAGAAATATCGGCATCATGGCCCACATCGACGCCGGCAAGACGACGACGACAGAACGTATCCTTTACTACACCGGACGCATTCACCGCATGGGCGAGACGCACGAAGGCGCCGCGACCATGGACTGGATGTCGGTTGAGCAGGATCGCGGTATTACCATTACATCTGCCGCGACGACTGCCTATTGGAAAGGCTGCCGCATTAACATCATCGATACGCCGGGTCACGTTGATTTTACAGTTGAGGTCGAGCGTTCACTGCGCATTTTGGATGGTGCTGTCGTTGTACTCTGCGCCAAGAGCGGCGTTGAACCGCAGACGGAAACCGTGTGGCGTCAAGCCGATACCTATGGTGTACCGCGCATCGCTTATATCAACAAGATGGATATCATCGGGGCTGATTACTATCGTGTCGTCGAGAAGATGAGAGAACGACTTGGTACGAATGCAGTGCCGATTCAAATTCCAATCGGTAAAGAAGAATCATTCATCGGCATCATCGATCTCTTGACGATGAAAGCCGAAATTTATGAAGGCGATGATCTCGGCAACACAATCGTAGAGGTTGACATTAATCCTGAACAGTTGGAAGAGGCAGAGCACTGGCGTGCCCTTATGGTGGAAGCGATTTCCGAAACGGACGATACTCTCACTGAAAAATTCCTTTCAGAGGAGGAAATCACCGTTGAAGAGCTCATGGCTGCCCTTAGACAGGCAACTATTGACACTAAAATTACGCCGGTGACGTGCGGTTCTTCTTATAGAAATAAGGGTGTTCAGATGTTGATGGATGCCATGATCAATTATCTTCCGTCTCCCGTTGATATTCCCTCGGTTGTCGGCATCGATCCGAAAACGGAAAATCAAATCGAACGTCCTGCAGACGACGATGCTCCTTTTTCCGCGCTTGTCTTTAAGATCATGTCCGATCCCTATGTCGGCCAGTTGAGCTTTTTCCGTGTCTACAGCGGAACGCTGAAAGCGGGAACATATGTGTGGAATGCGTCGAAGGAAGAACGCGAACGCATTGGTCGTATCCTTTTGATGCATGCCAATCATCGCACAGATTTAGATGCTGTATACGCAGGAGATATCGCGGCGGCGGTCGGTCTTCGTTCAACAACGACGGGCGACACGCTCTGTGATGCTGACGCGCCGATTCTGCTCGAAAGCATGGAGTTCCCCGAACCTGTTATTGCTGTGGCGATTGAGCCGAAATCTAAAGCGAGTCAAGAGAAATTGGACGTCGCTCTAATGAAGCTTGCCGAGGAAGATCCGACGTTTAGGACAAGGGTAGATAAGGAGACCGGTCAGATGATCGTGTCCGGAATGGGCGAACTTCACTTAGAAGTCATTGTTGAGAGATTGCTTCGTGAATTCAAGGTGGAAGCCAATGTCGGCCATCCGCAGGTCGCCTATCGCGAAACGATCACAAATAAAGCGCGCGGAGAAGGTCGTTTTGTGCGTCAGACCGGCGGTCACGGTCAATACGGTCACGTGATCGTTGAGATTGAACCCCGCGAATCAGGCGAAGGCATACTCATTGAAGATAAGACGGTGGGCGGTGTCATTCCTAAAGAATTTATTCGTCCGGCGGAGAACGGCATCCGTGATGCGTTGAATACGGGCGTTGTTGCGGGTTTTCCTGTAGTCGATGTCTATGTTGCGATTGTGGATGGCTCCTACCACGAGGTTGACTCGTCGGAGATCTCGTTTCAGATTGCCGGTTCCATGGCCATTCGAGATGCACTCGAGAAGGCGTCTCCGGTTCTTTTGGAGCCCATCATGAAAGTCGATATCATTACTCCGAGCGATTATCTCGGTGACGTGCTCGCCGATATCAGTGCCCGTCGCGGACAAATTCAAGGCATGGATGCTGCCAGCAATGCGCAAATCATACATGCGTTTGTCTCGCTCTCGGAAATGTTCGGTTACGCAACATCTCTTCGATCGAAAACGCAAGGTCGCGGTGTTTTTACGATGCAGACCAGCCATTTCGATCCCGTTCCCGAAAGCGTTCGGGAAAGAATAGCAGGAATGTAGTCTCCAATATCGGGAAACGCCTAGTAACAGGGCGTCCCCATGAGGATACATTGCCAAGATAACGTTTTTATGAGAAAATTAGTAGGCTCATTTAATAAAAATCAATTAATAGGATCCAAAAAAGAGATCTTAAAACAGGAGGAAAGCTAATGGGTAAGCAAAAATTTGAAAGAACAAAACCCCACATTAACGTTGGCACGATCGGCCACGTCGACCACGGTAAAACGACGTTGACGGCGGCCATCACGAAGGTTCTAGCTAGCGAAGCCAGCGAAGGCTTGGCTAAATTTACAGATTACGCCGCGATTGACAAGGCGCCGGAAGAGCGCGCGCGCGGTATCACCATTAACGCGTCACACGTGGAGTACGAAACGAAAAATCGTCACTACGCGCACGTTGACTGTCCCGGACACGCCGACTACGTCAAAAATATGATCACCGGTGCGGCGCAGATGGACGGTGCGATTCTGGTCGTTTCCGCTGCGGACGGTCCGATGCCGCAGACTTATGAGCACATCCTGCTCGCTCGTCAGGTTGGCGTTCCCGCCATCGTGGTTTTCATGAATAAATGCGACCAAGTGGACGACGAGGAGCTTCTTGACCTCGTGGATATGGAACTTCGCGAGATTCTCGACCAATACGGATTCCCCGGCGATGATACTCCGATCATTCGCGGTTCTGCTCTGGAGGCGCTCGAGTGTGAAGACACGGATTTGTCGAATCCTGTCTATCAACCAATTCTTGAGCTGATGGATGCGGTCGATGAATTTATTCCTGAGCCGGCTCGCCCGACAGATCAGCCCTTCTCATGCCCGATCGAAGACGTCATGTCGATCACCGGTCGCGGTACTGTCGTTACGGGACGTGTTGATCGCGGCAAAATCAACCTCAATACACAGGTTGAAGTGGTCGGTCTTAATGAAAAGCCGCTGAAGACCGTCGTAACAGGTATCGAAATGTTCCGCAAGACACTCGACGAAGCGCGTGCGGGTGACAACGTCGGTCTCCTTCTTCGCGGTGTGTCACGTGATGACGTGCGTCGTGGCCAAGTCGTTGCTGCGCCGGGATCAATTCTTCCCCACACTAAGTTTGTCGGTCAAGTCTACGTCCTGACAAGAGAGGAAGGCGGTCGTCATAAGCCGTTCTTCTCCGGCTATCGTCCACAGTTCTATTTCCGTACGACTGACGTCACCGGCTCGCTCGAACTGCCTGAAGGCCGCGAAATGTGTATGCCCGGCGACCACGTCTCGATCACTGTTGAGCTGATCGATCCTATCGCTATTGAAAAGGGTCTGAAGTTCGCGATTCGTGAAGGCGGAAGAACGGTCGGTTCCGGCACCGTCACGGAAATCATCGAATAAAATAAGCTCATCTCCTCTTGCGCTCCAAGTGCAAGAAGAATGAACTGAAGGCAACTTCACAAGCCAATAGAAACAGGGCTATGCATTTTAGCAAAGCCCTGTTTTAGTTTTTTGCCATATTTGCCATATCTGATAGAAACTCTTTTCAAATACGGAAGGTCAGAGGGAAAGGCGGCTTTTCGCCGCCTTTCCATTCATTTGAATCGTTATATGCTGGTGCCGTATGTATGCGCCATCTCGTCCGTGATTCGAAGCTTCCGGCAGTCCTCGCAAAGAGTCGGCACGGGTTGACCGCTATGT
>JGI24709J26583_10003573_pt1 | contig 12144 bp, 12 predicted proteins | sample BioPla2DNA1_FD_26583 | JGI IMG/M metagenome (IMG submission 26583) | reverse complement strand
TTTTGTCCATAATCAGAACTGATAAATTTATATCAATTAGTATAATTAGGATTTATAGTATAATAGTAGGAAGAAGAAGTTTTGTTCCAAGAAGAACTAGTAGATGTCCTATAATAAACATCGAATTTAACCCTGTTAGTATAATTGGTTAGAATATTATTATTGCTATTTCTAGCTTTTATAGTCAAGTCAACTCGCTGAGAGGTGTTTGGGTTAGTCTTATTTGTAGATAAATAGAAATTGTTTAAATTTGTGTTTTCATACACAACATTTCACCAACTTCAAGCAGAAAAATTATAATTTCTCTCTACTGTTTTTTGAGTATCATTTAATTGAGCATAAATTTTTACTAATCATTGGCTAGATCAATTCCAGGTAAAATCTCCATTACAAGCTCAAACTTCTCTTAATGTGTTGTCTGGTAATAATATCTTACAAGAAAGTGAGCATCATCCTCAAGGACAAGTTATATCCCTTGATAGGGTATATGTGTTTCAATTTTTGTTTATACTTATGCAAATACTGTTTCATCAAGCATAACTTATTGACTGACAATCGCTTGTAGTAGCATTTGAAAATCAAACAAAACACAACAATCACAATACAGATAGTGTAAAAGTTAATAATTTTTTCATTTTTCTTGTTTTAATTTATAAAAACAAATAAGCTTATATATGAAATATAGAGATTTTTAGTTGATATGCAAATGAGAATTTATATAAGATTTATGATTTTTATTTTTTATTAAAATTCAATGAAAATAATATCAAAAATTATAGCTTGGATTCTATCTATTATTTTTGTTTTCATAGCACTCAACTTAATTGTTTGACTTATAAAATATGGTGGAATATCAAATTATTCTGACTTTTTAAATAAAAAGGACCGAAATACTACTATTTCTCAAATATCTATAAAAGATCCGAAATCCATTTTTAGTTTGTTTTATTGAGAATATACTCCAAAAGACAAAAATACCGAATCTTTAGAGCAAGATTTCACAAATCAACAAGCAGAAGAAGACATTCCAACAGATGAGGAAATAGATACAGTCAACGAAACAAATTTTATTGATGATTTTGATGAGTTTTTTGGTTCTACAGATTTGCAAAAGGATTCACAGGAGTCTTACGATGATACAGAATGAGCTTTTATTGCAAAAGATTCTCCTGATCAACCTAATACAGAGGTTAAAACGGTCTGACAGCAATTGTTAGATAAATTTAATCAATAAAATATTCAATGTTCCAAAATATAAAAACTCAAGAAGATGTAATTTTATCTTGATCCAAAAACTTGCTCCAAGAATGTTTTTCCGAAAACACAAGAAATATTATTACTGTACAAAGAAATACAAATTTTCATTATTTGTTACTAGCTGAAAATAGCCAGTCTGATATCGTTTTTGAAATCCAAGGAGAAAATGTTGTGTGAAATATATATGCAATATATTTTGGATATAATTCCCTAAAATCCAATATACTTGTGAATATATTATCTTCCAATTCTAAAATAAATGTTTTTATGCTATCTTTGCTGACAACTGATAAAGCTTTCGACACGGATTGAAATGTGTTTTTATGAAAAAATATTTCTAATTCTCAATGACATTTATTACAAAAAAGTCTAATTTTATGAGAAAATATCCAAGTTAAATCCGTTCCAAGATTGGATGTTTATTCAAATGATATTCAAGCTTCTCACTGATTTAGTGTTGATAGATTAAATATAGAAAAATTGTTTTATTTAAATAGTAAGTGATTGACAGAATCTATTTCAAAAGATATGATCATAAGAGGNAATNTTGAGGCTATTTTAGATAAGTTTGTTCATTTATCAGATTTTCATAAAAATCAGATAATCCAAAGAGTTCTTAAACTTGAAATTTTATAAAACCAAATAAAGCCTGTTTCAAACAGGCTTTATTTCTTAAATAACAACATGAATATTCAATATTATGATTTTTGTTATTAAAAATCTTCTATTTCGTTCCAAAATCAATCCCTTTCATCTCTGATTTCTTGTTCTTTTTGTTTGACCATAAATTGAACCATTTTTAGAGCTTTTTTAAGAGTGTTTTTTCATGGGTATTTAATTTTTTCTCCTTTTATATCAAAATCTATCAAATTGGGCATAAGTTCAGTAAATTCATCTAAGAGATTTTCCCAAGGTAAGTTTTCAGAATCATTTAAATGTGTAAGCAAAAGCTTGTTTACNTCTTTCATTTTATCCAGTTCTAACTCTTGAGCATTTCTTTCTATAATGTACTCAAAATTTTCTNTTAATGAATTAATCATATCATTTTTTGTTTGAGTAGCCTTCTCCTCTAAATTCTTGCCTTTTAAATAGTTGTCGTTTTCGTCGATATTAAATTTGTTTATCATGATAATGATTTAATAAATAAAATACATTATTAATAATAACTATTTATTAAATTTTTGCAAATTTTGAGTGGTGTATTTAATATGGAGTTAGTTATATTGAATAACAATATCTCAATTTTTAATTAAATTTTCAATTGAAACTAAGATGAAAAAAGATAAACAATAATTACCGTATTCGTACGATAAATTTAAATTTTGTAATTAATTTATTTTTTTTAGAAAAACACGATGTCAAAATCAACAAAATTCAAAAAAGTATTAGTAATTCTAGCTTTAGTAGGATTTCTTTTGTTTACTGCTTTATCAGCAGTTATGTATTTAGCAGAACCTAAACCAGAAATACCAGTAAACTTGGCTATAGAAGAGTGTGAAAATGCAGGATGAATTTGGTCAGAAGAAAATCAAGAATGTGAAGAACAATCTGTTGTAATAGATTCAGAACAAGAGTGTCAAGAACAATGAAAGACACGATATGCAGAAAATGGGGTGTGTATTTAATGAGCTCGCCTTAGTTTCAACACGTAGTACTACGTAGCTCAGCGGGGTGAACTTCGTTCGTGATAAAGTGATAAAATGATAAATACTTGCCCTGCAATAAGCAGGGTGAACTTCGCTCATGATAAAATGATAAAACAACACACTTGAACCTGTAGGCGCGAATTCGAATTCGCGCCTGCAAAAGGGAAAATTGTTGTGCTATATGCCCTGTAAGACTATGGGACACAGGAAGGATAAATCTCCCCAAGGAAAGGAATTCTCTTCTCCCATTTCCTTCCTTCAAAAGATGGAAGATAATAATTGTTGTCTCCCTTCTGTGAAGGGAGTTGGTCCCCCCGATTTATTGGGGTAGAGGGATTTATTTAGAGCCTCCACTCCGTAGTACCGGAGTTAAAAAAGGAGGATAGAATTAAAATTTTAGTCTTTTAAGTTAATATAATGAAATTAATAGTAGATTCAGCTCAAAGATTTTCGAAAATGAGATCTCATACTGCTACACATCTTTTGCATGCTGAACTTACAAAAATATTCCCAAGCACAAAACAAGCATGATCTTTGGTAGATGATGATCTTTTGAGATTTGATTTTTATGCTGATAGATTGCTTACAGTAGAAGAATTACAGACAATAGAAGAAAATATTAATATTTTGATTTATCAATCATTATCAGTTATTTGTGAAGAAATGTCCATGAAAGAAGCACAGGAACTTTGAGCAAAAGCATTTTTTGATGAAAAATATTGAGAAGTAGTTCGTGTTGTTCAAGTTTTAGCTTCTAATCTACTAGATGAAAATAATAAAAAGGATTTTGTTTCTATAGAACTTTGTGGTGGTACTCATGTTCAAAACACAAAGGATGTTTGAGCATTTGTAATCGTAAATCAAGAAGCGGTAGCTAGTGGGATCAAAAGAATTACAGCATTTACAGGCCCAAAAGTCATGAAAAGATTACGAGAAACAAGAGATATTCTTTATCAGGTAGCAGAAAAGCTTTGAGTAAAAGCAGAAAATCAGATATTGGACAAACTAGAAAAAGAACTAAAAGAAAAAGAAGAAATGAATTCTAAATTTGAGTCCATAAATACAAAATTAATTGTAGATACCTTAAGATCTGGTGAGTTTCCTTCTGATAAGGGGTTTGATAAAATAATAAATGTTTCCCAAAATGATGTTTTGAAAGATTTGGAATTCAAAAATATTATTTTCCAAGCAAAATGAGTTTTTGAAGGTTCTATAATTCTTATACTCAATAATGAGTGATGATTTGCCTTAATAAATTCAAAAGAAAATAGTTCAGCAAAAGATATCGCTCAAAATTTATGACTCAAATGAGGATGAAATGAAAATATTGTTCAATGAAAAGATCCAAAAGTTTTAGAGCTTTTTAAATATTAACAATATCATGAAAACAATACTAGTCGATGCACGAAAAACATTTATCACTCAAGAAGGTATTAATGTTGATATGAAAAAACTTCTTGATACGTATAAGAACAGAAAAATAGTTGTTACAAACGCAACTATAGAAGAGCAAGAAAAATTGTGAATTGTAAATATGCCTTATGAGGTATTTAGTTTAGAACATAACCCAGATAAAATAGATCCCCAATATTTTTCTACATTACTTGACAAGTTCTCACTTACACCCAACGATGTACTTTATTTTGAACATAATGAAAATGCAGTAAATAGCGCGAGATCCTTGGGAATTGTAGCGTATCATTATGACAAAGATAAGAAGAATATTGATGAATTAAAACAATTTCTTGATAAAAACATATAAGTTATGATGGTTTTTATAAATTAAATGTCTAATCTCGACTTTAAATTAAGTAATTTAATTATTTACAATAAAAATGACCCCTTTTTTATGAGCTTTAGTTTGAAATATTATTATATGATTATCTTTGGTTATTTTAATATTTATTTTGAGATTTTTCAAAAAACAATTGGTAAAATATATAGATTATTTTGTTGCGATTACAGTTTGAGTTTTACTTTGAGTAGTGTTTCTATGATTCCTACCAGAAATAATAGAATCATGAATGCACTGACATGAAATCGGAATTTATATTTTAATATGACTTTTTGTATTTTATGTGCTAGAATTGGTTTTACACCATCATCACTGTAAAGACCTATCAAATAAAGACGAGCATCATCAAGAACACGAAAACCAAACTTTAATTTTTATTTGAACATTTTTGCATAATATTTTGCATTGAGTTATCTTGTTTTCAGCATTTGCGATTAGTACTGAGTTTGGAATTGCTACTACTATAGCTGTTTTGCTTCATAGTATACCTCAAAATACAGCAAATTATATTATGAATCACAAGAAAGAATCCTTTGTGATTATAGCAGCACTTGGAGGAATCATCGGAGCGATAATTCTATTCCCGTTCAAAGAGTTTTTACTAACAAATAAATTTATTATAATTGCTATGATGGCTTGAGCATTGTCATATTTAGCACTCACCGACATCTTACCAGAAGTGAAAAATAAATGATGACTCAAAATAAAATTACTTTATCTTTTATTTATGTTATTAGGTCTGTTGTTTGTGTTTTTATTAAATCATGGTCATTAAAAGGAGTTTGCTTTGCTCACGATGAAATGATAAAATGACGAGGGGCGGGGATAGGTGGGGTTTGTCACCAACAACCCCCAACTATCCCGTAGTACTACGGGAAACAACTTCCCCGTAGGGGAAGAATATCTCACTTGTGGCTAAATCCACTTTTTATCTTAAATCACCCCCTTAATCCCCCTCTTTCTCGTAGCTAGTATGGGACATTGCGAAAAAGAGGGGAAATGATGAGAAAAGCTGGGGAAGCCCCTCTTCGCTTGTTACGGAGAACTCCGTAATCGAAGAGGGGTTTGGGGTGATTTAAGAAATAAGTAGTAAACAACCTATCAGCAAAGCAAAGGAGAACAGACCGTACTTTTACAATCAATCCCTTTAATGTAAATACTTTATAAACTTACCAACTCACTATGAAAATAACTTCACGAAATGTAAACTGAATCAGAGCAGTAATAAATAAATGATTTGATGAGCGATTCAAAAAAGACAATCCAGATATTTTATGTATTCAAGAACCAAAAGCATTTGAACATCAAATTCCAGCAGAATTGAAATTTATTACAAAAGATTACAATTATATCCGACATTCTGGGATAAAACCATGATATGCTGGTACAGCTATTTTTTACAAAAAAGATTTAAAAGTAATTTCCACAAAAAATCATTTTTGAGAATTGGAACAATTTCATGAAGATGGTAGAGTAGTAGAGATAAAATTTCACGGGAAAGATAATAAAGATTCCGTTTTCACTCTTTTGAATATTTATTTCCCCAATTGATGAACTAAGGCAGATGGTACGGAAATGCTAACCTACAAGCTAGAATTTTATGAAAATTTTATTCAGTACATCAACAATCTTAAAGCAAATTGAGAAAATATAATTACGACATGAGATTTCAATATTTGTCATCATCCTATAGATATAGCAAGACCAGAGGAAAATAAGGATTCTATATGATTCCTTCCTATAGAAAGAAAAAAGCTGGACAAACTACAAGCAAACTGATATGTGGATGTTTTTCGTCATTTTAATCCAGATTTGAAAGATAAATATACTCGGCGATCTTATCGTGCATGAGCTAGACCAAGAAATGTTTGACGGAGATTGGATTATTTCCGAGTATCAGAAAATATTTTACCATTGATTACTCGTATTGATCATCAGGATCTTGTGATGTGATCTGATCACTGTCCAATTAGTTTAGAAGGTAATTTATAATGGAAGTATCCAATTTTCTCTGATTTGTTATTTGTATAGAAAGAACTTTCCAATAAGTTTTTTATTGTTTCAAAATGAGGTGCTTACTAAATAATAGTATATTATCTGTTATAAAGTCTATTTCTTTTAAGTAGTTTCTTATTTTTTCTTCCGTTGTATCACCTTTACATAGTTCTAATCTATATTCATAAACGATATTGAATTCTACATTTTTATTAAGTTTGGCTTGAATTAATTGTACTATTGCTTTTAAAATTTGTTTGCTATATTTGTTATTGTTAGTTATTGGATAATGATCTTCACTATGTTCTCCAAGTGTGTGAATATGAATGTTTTTTGTTTTTGTAATTAACTCCCTACTTAAAGGTGTTATTTCCCTACACTTATCTATAGCATGTCCTATATCAAAACAAAAAAAGATGTCTTTATTTTCTAAAACTATATCTTGGATATCTTTTACACCCAATCTAATCTTACCTCTTATATCATTTAGGTTTTCAAGTGTAATCATTATTCTTTCACTATCAATATTTTGAATTATTGTATTTAAGTATTCTGTTGTTTGCTTTTTTGAAAGTTCTTTATTTTTGTTATATATAGGGTGCAGTGTATATTTTATTTTTTGATTTATTGTTTTTGAAAAATTTTCTAGTATTTTGAGATATTCAATTTGTTTTTTAAGTGGTAAGGTTATTTCTCCATGAATTTGAAGTATAAGTTTATGCTCTTTGATGAAAGGAATCATTTTTTTTAAGTATTCTAGTTCTTTAGCATTATTGTAATCAATATATACTTCAAAACCTTGAGTATGTTGTGTTGCTAAAATTAACTCTATTAATTTTTGGGCTTCTGTTTTCATAAACTTATCGTTTATGCTTATTAATGCTTTCATATTATTATTTTCTTTTAAAAATATTTCTATTTAGCTCCATTCCCATCATTTAACTGTTAATAAACCATGATGAAATTATTGTGATAATCTAGTTGAAAAATGTTCAAATGATATCAGATAGATTTAATATCTAAAGATATTTTAAGAGTAATTTTTACTCAATCCAGTACTGATATAAGTTTTCTTTTTTAAACTTATCAGTAATTTCCAGAATATCTTCCAGTTTCATATTTCTGTATATTTCTAATATTTCATCTAAAGTTTTTATTTCTCAATACAAAAGGTACTGACTTCACATAAAATCTGCCATATTGTCGCTCGATTCTATTCACATTTGAAGTTGTCAAATATTGTATCCAATTGCTTTTTCAAATTCTTCTTTACTTATATCTCATTTTGNTATACTTTCTAGTTCTTCATAAATTTTTTCTACTCCAAAATCAAATCTTCCTTTTTCCAATCATGCTCTAATANCAAAAACTCCACTATCTGGGTCACTTATATGTCTTGATCTAATATAATAACAAAGTCATTGTTTTTCTCTTATNTTTTGAAATAATCTAGATGACATATTTCATCCAAGTATCGTAGACAAAACATTAGCAGCAAATCTTTTTGTATCATGACCATCAAATCATTTTGCAGAAATTATAATATGGTTTTGTTCTGTTTTTTTGGAATAAAAATCTTTTTGTTTGCTTGGTAAAATATCTTTGAATTCTGGCTTTTCTATGCTACTTTTTTCAGGTAAGTTTTGGAAAGTATCAGCAATAATATTTTCAAGTTTTTTCTGATTTTCAATGTTTCCAGCTATTACTAAAATTAAATTATCTTTGGTATAAAGACCATTTTTATGCTTTATCAAATCTTCTCTAGTAAATTTTTTTATATTTTCTACTGGTCATAAAGTGCTTCGTCCATAACTATTATCTCAGTAAAAAAAATTCTTCCATTTGTCTATCACTAATATTGGAGGGTTGTCTTCATACATCATAATTTCTTGAATTACTACTCACTTTTCTCTTTCCATTTCTTCCTGTGGGAATTGGGCATTTAATATCATATCTCATAAAACATCAAGAGATTTTTCTACAAATTCTGGAGCAGATTTTACATAATATCAAGCATACTCATCTCATGTATATGCATTAAATCATCCTCCAAAACCATCTACAGCTTCCGCAACTTCTTTTGGAGTTTTGTATTTTTTTCATCATTTGAAAAACAAATGTTCCAAAAAATGACTTATTCCGTTAGTTTCTCTTGTTTCGTATATNCTACCAGCNTTAGCTANTACTTGAACTGTAGTAGAATTGGAATCTTTCATGGGTACAAATAAGCAATCCAATCATTTGATTTTTTTTATTTCGTATTTCATAAGAAAGAATAATTAAAAATTAAATGCCTTATCATACTAATAAAATAATTTTGAAAATAAAGATAATATACAAAGTTCGCTTCGCTCGTGATAAAGTGTTAAAGTGATAAAATAAACATTTTGGCAGGCGCGCCCCGTAGTCCTACGGGGTCGCGCCTACAAGCAATGGGGAAAAAGAGAGTTATCGATTTTGCTTTGCGAGGAAAGAATGTGGTAGAATATCATACAAACCTTTAACTTTATAACTTGTAACTTGATAAACTCGCCGTAGGCTAACTTTATTAACTTTTTTACTCAATAGGCCAGTCTTTATCTGACTAAACTTTGAATTGCAATGAAGCATTTTTCAAAATAGGGTTGACAAATTAAAAAAAAGATATATAATACACGCGTCCATTTAGATTAATATAACAAAAACAAATGGAAACAAACAGAAACAAAAGATTAATAAAAAGAATGTGTTTCATTTTAATTTGGGGAATGATTCACATGGTAAATGCGAGCATAACTGTAGTAAGCAATAAGGCTTTCGCAGTAGAAGTGCCCTTTACCGAATTTCAAGAAACCCAAAGAGAAAATTCCACCAGGATCAGAGAATCGTTGTCAGATGCTATTTTTAAGTTTGTAGATTTTATAAAAACAAAAGCATCAAAAAGTACTTCTGAAACTTCATCTTCATCAAACATTACAGTTAATACTCCTGTAAAAGATGAATTAGTTCTACAAGAATACTTTTCCGATATTTTGTACAACAAAGACAGATTTTATATCAATTACCTAGCAAAAGAAAAAATTGTTTCTACAAACCAAGAAAAATTTTATCCAGACAATTTTATTCGTTTAAATGAGTTATCAAAAATTCTAGTAAATTCATATCGTTACAAAATATGATATAAATTAGATTGAAATGTTGGATTATCCAATAAAAACTATTTTGACAAACTTATGCCAAAGTACTATAATACAGCATACGAAATNTGATTGTTAAATTGATTGGATAATATAGATGATTATGAGAGATTTGTCTCTTATGATGATTTAGATCAAATTCTACAAAACTTCAAAAGACAGTATCCAGAATTGATAAACTTATACTATGTGGATATTGATAAATCGATTCTTACTATTAAAAGAGGAGATGTTGCTAGAATAGTATTTAGAACTTTGATGTTAGATAGTGACAAGAATGTAGATATAGCTTATCAAGACATTTACTATAATACAAACTTTGATGCTATCCAAACTTTAGCATCTTTGGGGATTACTAATACTGAAAATTCTAGATTTTATCCAGATNATAATATATCTCGTTGAGATTTTATAGTGATGTTTGTTAAGTCNTACTTAAAAAAGACNAANAAGACNTTGGAAGTNTCAAANATTGATTTTGATATAGAGGATTTNGATTATAATTCAATTTATGCACCTTATGTNCTNTATGCAAAAGAACATGGTCTTGTAGATTANCTTTTGGAAATTGTTAGGACTAAAAAATATATTAATCTTGAAAAACTGATAACAAAACACGAAGCATACTATATAGTTTCAAACATTGCTAATGTTAGTTTTGATTACAATATTTTGGAAGCAGATAAAGAATTTATTTCTAGATGAGAGTCTGCGCAACTCATGGTCGACGCTTTTGCTTTCTCTTCTAAGTCATGATGATTAAAAAACAATCCAGATAAAAATGATGTTCCCAATAGTCAATTGGAAAAATTTGTTACAAATGTTAGATGACTCATGAAATCTCCAAAGTTATCTTGGATTTGGAACCAAACATCTTAAAATAAATTTTTTTATTAAACTTCTTAATCCAAAAAGTTACTTTAAATTTAGATTAATTTTGATAATCCCTCTTATAAAGGGGGATTTTTTAATTAAAATTACCTTGTTTTTCATAGTTAAATAAATATCTTACACCCAAGTATTATTTTATTTATATAAAGTTTTTTAATATGAAAAANTTTTCACTTATTACTTTTGTTCTGTCTCTCACAATGCTTTTATTTTTAAGTGCTTGTAGTCTCACTTGAAACATTTCACAAAATTCAACAGATTGAACCACAAATTTACCAGAAAATGAAGTTACTAGTATTGTAAAAGATTTTGCAAAACAATTAAAAATAAAAGAGTCTGATATACAAGCAGAAACTTTCAAATGGTACAATCATGCAAGTCAAAATTATGAATGATATGATATAGATGGATATACCATTTCTACGGTATGAATCAAAAATGATGAGATACCTTCTGCTACCAAGTATTTTGATGGATGGATAACTGATTATCTTGGAGATAGTGTTGCTGGATGACTAATCTCATATACAAAAGATGACATTGTTTGTTATTTCTCTACATTTTATGAGCAGGAAATTCCTGAAGAATTAATTGCCCGAGAATGAGATTTGGATGATGAAGAATATAATAAAGCTCGAGAAGCTTTCTACGACACAGCTACAAATAAAGTAACCTTAACTTGCGGGTTTTTACCAGAATGAATCGCATCATTTCAAGATTTATATTTTGATGCTATGGGACAAGAACCATTTCGAAATGCATCTATTAGATGAAATCATATTGCACGATTTGATACAAATTGAGCAAACGATTATTATTTAGGTGAATTGCAAGCTCAATGAAATAATTTAGTTTTTGGCTGATGAGATGAGTTAAAATGAATAATCAAAAAAGCTAATTGTGTAGATGATGCCATTTGAGAACAACACGACTACCAAGTCACATTTACAATTGAATGAGATATGGTATTTCAATGATGTGCAGATAAAGTAAATTTAGATTCAGATTTAAAGATATGAGAGGAATGAACTTTAAGTAGTCTAGCAAAAAAAGTAAATTATAAATACCAATGAAGTCATAATATAAATGATATGACTTATATGGTTTTGGATATAGTAAATAATTATTTTTATCTTGATGTTTTTGTCCAACCAAAAGATTGAGATTTTGAGTCATATAGACTCGTATTAGAAAAAGCAGAATCAGGTCGAAATGTGATATATGAATGAGGTGATGAAGTTGATCATGAAACTTGCGAAGAATTAAATCAATATGATAGTAATTTAATGGAAATGTTTTTCTTTTTGAATTGTCCTAGAGGATAAAAGCAATTTAAAATAAATTTTTAGAAAAGAAAAAAAGCGCTTCGTTAAAATATGAAGCG
>JGI24709J26583_10003572_pt1 | contig 12145 bp, 10 predicted proteins | sample BioPla2DNA1_FD_26583 | JGI IMG/M metagenome (IMG submission 26583) | reverse complement strand
CACAGAATTCAATCCAAGAAAGAGAAGAGTTATTGGTAATCGTAAGCAGTTAATTTTAGCTGAAAAAGCTGTGCTTAAGAAAGAACTCTTCGAGAAAATTGAAATTGGTATGACCGTAGAAGGAACAGTGAAAAACATTACTGACTTTGGTGCATTTATTGATCTTGGAGGAGCTGATGGACTACTTCATATTTCAGAAATGTCCTGGGGCCGTGTTGAAAATCCTAAGAAGCTCTTTAAAATTGGTGATAAGCTTACAACCTTTATTAAGGATATTCAAGGAGAAAAGATTGCACTTAGCTTAAAGTTTGATGACAAGAATCCATGGGTTTCAGCAGAGGAAAAATACGCTAATGGTAACATTGTAACTGGTAAGGTTGCTAGAATGACAGATTTCGGTGCATTTATTGAATTAGAGCCAGGAATTGATGCTCTACTTCATGTGTCTCAGATTTCTAAAGACCATGTTGAGAAGCCATCTAATGTTTTATCTATAGGTGAAGAAGTTACTTCTAAAGTAGTAGAGTTTAATAAAGAGGATAGAAAAATCAGCCTGAGTATTAAAGCTATGGAGATGAGTGATAATGATGAGTCTTCAGTTGAAGTTGCTGATACCGAGGAAACTACAGACATACAAGAGACTACATTAGAAGTTAAAGACCAAGAGGAAAACCTATCAGAGACAGAAACAACTTCAGATGAAGCATAAACTGGATTATATAATAACTTTCAAAGGACAAAGGAGATACCGATGTGCTAGGAAGCTACGAAGCATTTAAAGATTCTATTTATGATTTAGCTACAATTGATTTAAGTTCATATAAAGAACGACAGATGAAGAGGCGGATTGATTCATTAATTAATAGACATGGAATCAAATCATATAAAGACTATGTAGAAAGATTAAGAACCGATAAGTTGATATATAATGAATTTATAAATTATATAACTATTAATGTATCGGAATTTTATCGAAATCCGGATCAGTGGAAGATTTTGGAAGAAGATGCGTTTCCCTTTCTTTTTAGTAATTTCGGTGAGGAATTAAAGATATGGAGTGCTGCATGCTCAACTGGAGATGAACCATATTCTATAGTTATGCTATTATCCAAATATATTCCATTAAATAAGATAAAGATTATTGCGACGGATATTGATAGGCTAGTAATTGAAAAGGCTAAAATTGGCATATATGATGAAAAAAGTCTAAAATCTCTTCCTAAGGAATATGTGGATAAGTATTTTACCAAGCTAGATCATAAGACATATCAGATAGATGATAAAGTCAAAGCATGTGTTGAATTTAGGCATCATGATTTACTAAAGGATTCCTATCCTTCAGATTGCCATTTAATTGTATGTCGTAATGTATTGATTTATTTTACTGATGAAGCTAAGAACAATATTTATTTAGGATTTCAAAATGCTTTAAAAAAGGATGGCATATTGTTTGTAGGCAATACTGAACAGATGCTTTGGGCTAGTGATTTGGGCTATCGCATATTTAAGTCATTNTTCTACATTAAGTCATAATTTTTTAAGTAATAGGAAACACGTCCTATTAGATTGAAACATAATACATTAATTGTAAAGGAGGTTAAGGTTCTTGGAAGTAAGAGAACTTAACCTCCATCTCTTATGTATACCTATAAGTATTATAATTTAATGTTGATTTTTCATATGATATCTAGTATATTGATTTATAGATTAGCCATAGGAATATATTACACCTTGTTTTATGGCTAATGTAATACAAAAGCATAATATATGCAGATAGGAGTTAATATGCAAAAAACGATTACTGTTGCTGTTGACGCAATGGGAGGTGACAATGCTCCTCATGAAATTGTTAAGGGGGCTGTGCTTGCTGTACAAGATAAAAAAGATATACTAGTAAAGCTAGTTGGCAAAGAAGATGTCATTAGTAAGGAACTTAGTGGATATGATTATGATAAAGAAAGAATAATTATTGTAAATGCAGAGGATAATATCTCCAATAATGAGCCACCTGTCATAGCTATTCGCCGAAAGAAGAACTCCTCAATCGTTGTTGCATTAAATCTGGTGAAGAATGGTGAGGCTGATGCCTTTGTTTCAGCGGGAAGTACAGGTGCAGTCTTGGCTGGAGGTCAGCTTATTATTGGAAGGATAAAGGGTGTTGAACGCCCTCCTCTTGCTCCAGTTATTCCCACAATGGCTGGTGCATCCTTACTAATAGACTGTGGTGCAAATGTTGATGCCAGGCCATCCCATCTTGTGCAATTTGCAAAAATGGGTTCCATTTATATGGAGAATATTATGGGAGTTAAAAACCCAAGGGTTGCAATTGTAAATATTGGTGCTGAAGAAGAAAAGGGTAATGCATTAGTCAAGGAGACCTTTCCCCTACTTAAAGATCTGACTGATATTAATTTTATTGGAAGTATAGAGTCCAGAGATATTCCCCATGGCTATGCAGATGTAATTGTTTGCGAAGCTTTTGTTGGTAATGTAATACTTAAACTATATGAGGGACTTGGTGAAGGTCTAATTAAGAAGGTCAAGGAAGGGCTTATGAGCACTACAAAGAGCAAGATAGGAGCTCTATTAAGTAAATCAGCCCTAAAGAAAACCTTAAAGGCCTTTGATTATTCCCAGTATGGAGGAGCCCCTCTATTGGGACTTAAAGGGCTAGTAGTAAAAACTCACGGGAGCTCAAAGAGTAATGAGATAAGAAACTCCATTCTCCAATGTGTAAGTTTTACTGAACAAAATATTAAAGAGAAAATTGAAGAGAATTTAAAGGTGTATGAATAAATAAAAAGAAGGGTGAATGAATATGGAATTTGAAAAGTTGCAAAAAATCATCAGTGAGGTTTTGAATGTTGATACTGGCGATATTACCATGGAGACTACATTTGTGGATGATCTTGGAGCAGATTCTCTTGATTTGTTTCAAATTATTATGGGCATTGAAGAGGAATTCGATATTGAAATCGAAAATGAAGACGCTGAAAACATTAAAACAGTTGGGGATGCCGTAGAACAAATCAAAAATGCAACTAACTAACATTTATATTAGTGCTAGGTAAAAGCCCTACGAATAAGGTTTNCCTTATTTTATGGGCTTTTCTTGCTTATTTGCAGGTTGGCTAAAACCTTATAAGCATATTTATCAAGAGGAGGATTAGACTTAATGAGTATGAGACACATATCAGATATATCCTTTCCTTTATTGGAGGATAAAATCGGGTATTATTTTAAAGATCCTAAACTTCTTATCCATAGCTTAACTCATAGTTCATATGCAAATGAAATGAGAATGAATAAGGAAGATAGTAACGAGCGACTTGAGTTTCTCGGAGATGCAGTTTTGGAGCTTGTAACAAGCGAATATGTGTTTGAAATTCATCAACATGTATCTGAGGGAGACCTAACTAAGCTTAGAGCAAGCATTGTTTGTGAACAAACCCTATCATCCTGTGCTAAGGACATGAATATAGGTGACTTTCTCTTGTTAGGCAAGGGTGAAGATGCCTCTGGAGGACGGGAACGTAAATCAATTCTTTCGGATGCCTTAGAAGCAATAATCGGGGCTATATATCTTGATGGTGGTTTTACTAGTGCAAAAGAGTTTATCCATAAAATAATCTTAAGTAATGCAAANTTAGAGGAGCTCTTTTTCGATAGCAAGACTATCTTACAAGAAATAGTTCAAAATGAAAACAACAAGCAAAAAATACGTTACAAGCTTATATCTGAAGAAGGTCCAGACCATAATAAATCATTTACTATGGCTTTATTTGTTGGAAATGAGCAGGTAGGTTGCGGTGTTGGTAGAACAAAAAAAGCAGCTGAGCAAAAGGCTGCACAAGAAGCAATTAAAATACTAAAAAAAAGATATAAATAGGTGTGATAAAGCCACTCCTATGTTCAATAAACGAATGGAGACAAAAAATGTATTTAAAAAGTATAGAAATACATGGTTTTAAGTCCTTTGCTAATAAAATGCTACTAGAATTTAATGATGGTATAACAGCAATTGTAGGACCTAATGGTAGTGGTAAAAGCAACATAGCAGATGCAGTCCGTTGGGTATTAGGAGAACAAAGTGCAAAGCAGCTAAGAGGTTCAAAGATGGAGGATGTTATTTTCTCTGGTACAGAGATGAGAAAGCCTCTAGGCTACGCCTATGTTACCCTAACAATGGATAATTCAGACCATAAGTTAGCTATTGATTTTGAAGAGGTAACTGTAACAAGAAAGGTATATCGTTCAGGTGAAAGTGAATACATGATTAATGGTTCATCTTGCAGATTAAAGGATATACAGGAATTATTTATGGATACTGGTATCGGCAAGGAAGGCTATTCTATTATTGGACAAGGCCAGATAGATAAAATACTGAGCGGAAAACCTGAAGACAGAAGAGAACTTTTTGATGAGGCGGCGGGAATTGTAAAATTCAAAAAGAGAAAATATACTGCTGAAAAAAATCTTGAGGAAGAGAGACTAAATCTTTCTAGGGTATCTGATATTATAGTTGAAATAGAAAGGCAACTAGGGCCCCTTGAGAAGCAATCTGAGACAGCAAAGGTTTACCTAGAATATAAGGAAGAACTAAAGGATCTTGAGGTGGCCTTGTTTTTAAAGGAATACGATAAGATCAATAAATCAAAAGAGGACAATCAAAACAAGCTTGATATAGCCACTCAAAATATGGAATCTATAAAGCTTGAATATGAGAACACTAAGGAAGAGTATAAAAAATTAGAACTAGAGCTAGAGAAGGCTGGTTTAAAGATTGAAGCTGATAGATCCTNTTACAATGAGCTCTTACTTAAAAAGGAAAAGGCAGAGGGTGAAATAAAGCTATTAAATGAGCAAATTAATTCACTTCTCCAAAATGATGAGTATTATCAAGAAAGAATTCATGCAAGTGAACAGGAAATACTTTCAAAAAAGACAGAGGAGCAAGAATATTTCAGTCAAAAAGAAGAAATAGACNTTAATCTCTCTAAAATTGATGATAAGTTAGTTAATGCTTTACTTGAATTAGATANGATAAAAGAAAATATTGCAAGGTATACAGGGGAGATAGAATCCTGTAGCAATTCCATATTTGAGTATCTAAATTCGAATTCAGCTATTAAAAGTAATATCCAAAGATATGAAACCATGCTAGAGCAAAACACAATACGAAAGTCTCAGCTAAATCAAAAAATAATTCATAATAAAAGCGAAGAGGATATTCATGATGAAGAAATCAGAAAATCCAAGGAGCATTTGAATGATGTTTCAGATGAAATTATTAGCTATAACAATAATTGCTCTATTATTAATAAAGATATTCAAGAAACTCAAGACAACATTGAGAAAATCAATCATAAACTAAATGAGCTTCAGAGAACCTATCATGTTGAAAAATCTAAGCTAGAATCCTTAATAAACCTTACAGAAAGATATGAAGGATATGGCAATAGTATTAAGAGAGTTATGGAACAAAAGCCACATAAACCTGGAGTTGTTGGGGTAGTTGCTGATATCATCAAGACTGTTAAGGAATATGAAACAGCAATTGAAACAGCCTTAGGTAGTACCATACAAAACATAGTAACAGAGGATGAAGCTACTGCTAAAGACTTAATTGCTTATTTGAAAAAGAATAGGTATGGAAGGGCAACATTTCTACCCCTTACCAACATAAGCTCAGGTAAAAGTCTACATAATCATCAAGCATTAAAGGAAAATGGAGTTATTGGAATCGCTAGTAAGCTTGTGGAGGNTGATTCAAAATATAATGCATTAATTGAGTATTTACTTGGTAGAATAATTGTTGTAGATAATATTGATAATGCTAGCATGATTGCCAGAAAATTTAATTATACTCTTCGTATCGTAACCAAGGAAGGAGAATCCCTTACACCGGGAGGCTCTATATCAGGTGGAGCTTATAGAAATGTAAGCAATCTATTGGGAAGACGGAGGGAAATTGAAGGCTTAGAGGCAAGGATTAAGAAACTTCAAAAGCAGGCTAAGGACCTTAATGAAGATAAGGAAAAGGAAGATAAAAAAAGGGCCGACTTACTTATCAAACTTGAAGAAGCTAAAACAATTCTTCAGGAAAAATATCTCTTGCAAAACACAGCAAAGATAAGCCTAGAACAAGCAGAAACTAAAAAGCTTGAAGCAAAAGCAGTATATGAGGATTATGTAAAAGAGCTAGAGGAAATAGAAAGTCAGGCAATAGAGTTAAAGCAAAACCTTGATGACTTAAGTAAAGCTCTGGAAGATAATCTGTCTAAAAATTCCGAGATGGAGAAAAGAATTGAAGAACTTAATATACTTCTTTCAAAAGAAAGACAAGCAGAAAGTATAGCAAGTGACAAGGCTTCATCCTTAAAAATGGAATTATCATCCTTAGAGCAAAGCAATCATTATATTATGGAGAATATTAGTCGATTAAAAAGAGAGATTGAACGAATATATAATGATCAGGCATCCATCAAATTGGATATGGAGAGGACTTATAAGACTGTTGAAGAAAAGAAACTTAGCATTAGTAATACAGAGTCTATTGTTAACGAAACAAATGATGCTCTAGAAAAACTAAATGAGCTTATAGAGAGTCAGATAAAAGAAAGAGACCAGACCACTAAAATTCATAAGAATTTCTTTGAAAAGAGAGATGACCTGTCTGGACGAATCCATGATTTGGATAAGGAGTGTATAAGACTTACTAATCAAAAAGAAAAACTTATAGACCAGCTTGACCAAGAGATGAATTATATGTGGAACGAATATGGACTAACTCTTACTACAGCAGTAGAATACACTGGTGATAAAGAATTAAGTCTAACTAGTGCCAAAAAATCCATACAGGAAATTCGTCACAAGATAAAAGAGCTTGGCGATGTAAATGTAAATGCTATAGAAGATTTTAAAATATGTCTGAACGCTATGTTTTCCTCACAGCCCAAAGAGAGGATTTGATTAAGGCAGAAGAAGCACTCCTTGAAATAATCAAAGAATTAGATGAGGAAATGAAGCTACAGTTTAAAAAACAGTTTGAAGCAATTAATCAAGAGTTTGAAAGGGTTTTCAAAGAGTTATTCGGTGGAGGAAAGGCTAGCTTACAGTTAACAGATAATGAGGATGTCTTAGAGGCTGGTATCCATATTAATGCACAGCCTCCTGGGAAAAAGCTACAAAACATGATGCAGCTATCAGGTGGAGAGAAAGCCTTAACAGCTATAAGCCTATTATTTGCAATATTAAACCTAAAACCATCTCCTTTTTGTCTATTGGATGAGATAGAAGCGGCACTCGATGACTCCAATGTAAAACGGTTTGCAAAATATCTTAGAAAACTTTCTAATGAAACACAATTTATAATAATAACACATAGAAGAAACACAATGGCTGCTGCAGATATACTATATGGAATTACAATGCAAGAAAAGGGTATATCAACCCTAGTATCTGTCAGCTTAATTGAAAATGAACTTGATAAATAACAAAAATCATAGATATTTAACGGAGGTTACAATGGGAGAAAGCAAAACCGGTTTTTTCGGTAAATTAGTTAAAGGTCTAGCAAAGACCCGAAATAGTATTGCCCAAGGGATAGATGCTATTTTTAGCGGGTTTTCTAGTATTGATGAGGATTTTTATGAAGAATTAGAAGAGACGCTGATAATGGCAGATATAGGTATTAATGCAACCACATCTATTTTGGATAATCTTAGGGCAAGGGTTAAAGAAGATAAAATAAAAGATCCTCAAGAGTGTAGGGAGATTTTAATAAATACCATTAAAGAACAGATGGATGTTAAAGAAACTGCCTATGATTTTGAAAATAAAAAGTCCATCATATTAGTAATGGGTGTTAACGGAGTAGGTAAAACCACTACTGTAGGTAAGTTGGCTGGCCAGCTAAGGGAACAGGGGAAAGAAAGTTATACTTGCTGCAGCTGACACTTTTAGGGCAGCAGCTATAGAACAGTTGACAGAATGGGCACATAGGGCTAATGTTGATATTATATCGGGCAAGGAGGGGTCTGACCCAGCCGCTGTTATATATGATGCGGTTACAGCCTTTAATGCAAGAAAGGCAGATGTACTTATCTGTGACACTGCAGGAAGACTTCATAACAAGAAAAATCTTATGGAAGAGCTAAGAAAGATTAATCGTGTCATAGAGAGAGAATGTCAGGAGGCCCACATAGAAACCCTTGTGGTTCTTGATGGTACTACAGGACAAAATGCACTAGCACAGGCCAAGGAATTCAATGAGGTAGCAGATTTGACCGGTATAGTGCTTACTAAGCTAGATGGAACAGCCAAGGGTGGAATTGCTATAGCCATCCAATCAGAGCTTAGCATACCTGTTAAATATATAGGTATAGGGGAACAAATTGATGATTTACAGAAATTTAATGCAGAAGATTTTGTGAATGCATTATTTGAGAAAAATGAATAGGAGACGATAATATGAACTTGGATAAGTTCGAGGAAGCAAGTGAAGCTGTCAAAAAAGTAATACTTCGTACTAAGCTAATGTATAGTGAGTATTTTAGTGAAGTATCAGGAAACAAAGTTTATCTAAAGCCAGAAAATATGCAGTTTACTGGAGCATATAAGGTTAGGGGTGCCTACTATAAAATAAGCACCCTATCAAGCAAGGAAAGAAATAAGGGACTTATCACTGCCTCGGCTGGAAATCATGCTCAGGGTGTTGCCTATGCTGCAAAGCTTTACAATGCCAAGGCAATAATTGTAATGCCAAATACTACGCCCCTAATTAAGGTAAATCGGACCAAGAGTTATGGTGCAGAAGTGATTCTTTATGGTGACGTATATGATGAGGCATGTAATTATGCTTATCAGTTGGCAAAGGAAAAGGGCTATACTTTTATACATCCCTTTAATGATGAAGATGTAGCAACCGGCCAGGGAACCATAGCTATGGAAATCTTTAAGGACCTTCCCACAGTAGATATTATTCTTGCGCCTGTGGGAGGAGGTGGATTACTTGCTGGAGTTGCGACACTTGCTAAGCAGCTAAATCCTAATATTAAGGTTATAGGTGTGGAGCCTGCTAATGCGGCCTGTATGAAAGAATCCTTAAAGACTGGGCAAGTAGTTACAATAGACAATGTAGATACTATAGCTGATGGTACAGCAGTAAAGACACCTGGAGATGTTGTTTTCCCATATATTCAAAAATATGTGGATGAAATAATAACAGTAGATGATAGTGAATTAATTGTTAATTTTCTTGATATGATAGAAAACCACAAAATGGTGGTTGAAAATTCTGGACTCTTAACTGTAGCTGCTCTTAAGCATTTGAAATGTAAAAATAAAAAGGTTGCGGCTATATTAAGTGGCGGTAACATGGACATAATTACAGTTTCTTCAGTTGTACAGCATGGACTTATTCAAAGAGGACGGGTATTTACTGTATCTATATTGCTTCCTGACCGTCCTGGTGAGCTTTTGAATGTCGCTTCTATTATTGCAAAGGAGCAGGGTAATGTTATTAGGCTTGATCATAATCAGTTTGTAAGCCTCAACAGAAATAGTGCTGTTGAACTTACAATAACTATGGAGACCTTTGGACATGACCATAAGCAACAGATCGTAGACGCACTATCTGATGCTGGTTATAATCCAAAAGTATGTCAGCCATGTAAAATATATGATTAAAGCTACTTCCTAACCACTGGTTAATTTACATAGCAAATAGAATAATTTTTGGATAGTATTTTAAGGTGGAAGTTATTTACAAGGGACTTAAGAATTGATATAATACAGATATCTTCATTTTCTGTGCTATATACTGAACTATTTCTATTTATGTTCTGAATAATTCTAAGTATATTTTTTCCCATATACATTCCAAAATGAGTTGACATTATAGATGTTATACGTTATCATGAATATTAGAACATTCGTTCGAAAACATATTTCTTGTGAGATGAGTTCATTAACAAGTAATATTATATATTAGGTATATAGCATATAGGTGGATTTAATAATATCTAGATGTATTAATTGCATCTCATAATTAGAGGTAGGCTTATAATTCGTATGTAAAATTGTGGTCTACAAGCCATGGTAACTATACTATTAATTTACATATTCATGGATTAAGCTTGTAGGCTCTAAGAAAGGTGAGGTTTTTATATGTCAAAGGATAACAAAATAAGAGCTTTAGAATCTGCATTAGCTCAGATTGAGAAGCAGTATGGTAAGGGTTCTGTTATGAAGCTGGGTGATACATCATCTACTATGAATATTGAAACAGTACCTACAGGATCCATCAGTCTAGATATTGCACTTGGACTTGGTGGATTGCCTAAGGGACGTATAATTGAAATATATGGCCCTGAATCTTCTGGTAAGACAACTGTAGCATTACACGTAGTAGCAGAGGTNCAGAAGATGGGTGGTATAGCTGGCTTTATTGATGCAGAGCATGCATTAGATCCTGTATATGCTAAGAATATTGGGGTAGATATTGATAATCTATATATATCACAGCCTGATAACGGAGAACAGGCCTTAGAGATAACCGAGACCATGGTAAGGTCTGGAGCAGTTGATATTGTAATTGTAGACTCAGTTGCTGCTTTAGTTCCNAANGCAGAAATTGATGGGGATATGGGTGAGTCCCACATGGGACTTCAAGCAAGATTAATGTCACAGGCATTAAGAAAACTAACTGCTATTATTGGCAAATCCCAATGTATCGTTATATTTATAAACCAGCTACGTGAGAAAATAGGTGTAATGTTTGGTAATCCTGAGACTACCACTGGAGGAAGAGCACTTAAGTTCTATTCATCNGTCCGTCTAGATGTACGTCGAATTGAATCACTTAAGCAGGCTGGTGAGGTTACAGGCAATCGGACCCGTATTAAAGTAGTAAAGAACAAGGTAGCACCTCCCTTTAAAGAAGCCGAGTTTGACATTATGTTTGGTAAAGGTATTTCCAAGGAAGGAGATATTCTTGATTTGGCATCAGAGGTTGATATAATTAACAAAAGTGGTGCATGGTATTCTTACAAGGATGCTAAGATAGGACAGGGAAGAGAGAATGCTAAGCAATATCTTTTAGCTAATCCCGAAATATTTGAAGAAATTTATACACAGGTTAGGGAAAAGTTCAACATAGCACCCAGCAAAAAATATGTTGAAGGAATTGAAGAATAAACATATAGGTTTTTAGGCTGTCAAAATAATTGGATAATAATAATCCTGATATTATGGACAGCCTTTATAATTGATTAAAAGTTATTTTATAAAACATAAGTATAAAAAGATGTTTATAGCAGAATTATAAAGAAGGGACTTTTTATGTTTATTACAGATATTGAAGAAATAANTATAGGTTATAGTAAAAGGAAAACTGCTTATAAGATATACATTGACGATGTTTTTGCATTCTTATTATACTATCAAGATATAAAGAAATATAAGCTGTCCAAGGGAATGGAGATATCCTCCAGTTTATNTGATGAAGTCATAGAAGATACGGTTTTTCGCCGTGCAAAGCAGAAGGCCTTAGCTATACTTAAGTATATGGATAGAACTGAAAAAGAATTATATACAAAGCTTCAGGATGCCTATTATAACTACGATATAATTGTAAGAACCATAGACTACCTTAAGGACTATAATTATATAGATGATGAGCGATATGCTTCTAATTATATACGTAGTAAAAAAACAAGTTATAGTAAACTTTACCTTAAAACTAAGCTTATAAAAAAAGGTATAAATAAAGAAGTTTTAGAAAAAGTTATTGATATTGAATATAATTCTCCTACAGAAAGTATAGATCCAGAAATACTGGCTATAAACAAGGCGATAGAGAAAAAGGTTATAGATACTAGTAGTCTAGTGTGGGAGGAGAAGCAGAAGCTGATTTCATCTTTATACCGTAAAGGTTTTAATCTGGATAAAATTCTCAAATGCATAGGTGATTATTAATTATTTATAGAAATTGGAAAAAAATGAAGAGTATCTTATTAATGCAAAACAAAATTATAAAAAAATTCATAAATAGTCTGATGTTACTTGCCTTTTAATTTTAAATATAATACAATTAGAATTGGCAGAAAATTGGTTTTCTACTACATTTAGAAAAATGGAGGGC
>JGI24709J26583_10003571_pt1 | contig 12149 bp, 10 predicted proteins | sample BioPla2DNA1_FD_26583 | JGI IMG/M metagenome (IMG submission 26583) | reverse complement strand
AAAAAAACAAAAGATAATTTACTAAGGAGACAAGTTAAAATGAAGAAAAAGGGCATATTCAATATTATAACCCTCTCGGTCAGCCTGATAATCTTAACTGTCGTCTTTTATATTGTTGTTAAAAATAACAATCTAAGCTCTGGGCGTGATTGTGAGAAAACGATATATACCGAACCCGTTTCTGAGGCCATAGCCTCTGATGTTACGTATGATATAAAAAATAATGAGTACGCTGTGACAGATACTCCTGACAATAACGGCTTAGATATAACGGATGAGCATGATGACATCAGCATAGAGGAAAATGATACAGACGAAGCAGCCATAGACGAAGCTTACACAGATAAAATCGGCATGGACGATACTTACATAGAAGAAAGCGATTTGAATGAAACGAATACTGAAGATGAAGCGGAAATTATAACCCAGGATATATATGATACTATTACAATCAGCGCTGCAGGTGATGTTACCTTAGGCAGAGACGAGAATTTCGGATGGGAAAGAACCTTTGACCATGAACTGAAAAAACAGAACGGAGATTATGGGTATTTCTTTAGGAATGTAAAGGGTATATTTGAAGCAGACGATCTGACCATTGTAAATCTGGAGACTACTTTGACAACGGCTACTAAGAAGGCAGATAAGAAGTTTAGATTTAAAGCCGATCCCTCCTATGTGGAGATCCTTAAGCAAGGAAATATCGAGGCTGTCAGTATTGCAAACAATCATACCCTCGATTATCTTGAAAAAGGATATGAGGACACCTTGGAGACCTTAGAAAAAGCCGGGATAGGATATTTCGGATATGAGCATAAATATATCACACAGGTGAGGGATATCAAGATAGGGGTACTCGGTTATTACTGTATGAAGATAACCGATAAGCAAAAGGATGATATAAAGAATGCAATCGATGAACTTAAAAGCCAGGATACCGATCTGGTTATTATCATGTTTCACTGGGGAATCGAAAGAGATTACTGGCCCAATTCAACTCAGAAGGAACTGGCTTATTATTCGATAGATAACGGAGCAGATTTGGTGCTTGGAGCACATCCCCATGTTATTCAGGGTATAGAGGAATATAAGGGAAAGCAGATTGTATATAGTCTTGCGAACTTCTGCTTTGGAGGCAATAAGAATCCTAAGGATAAGGATACCATGATATATATTCAAAGGTTTAATTTTAAAAATGGTGAGCTCATATCCCAGGAATATGAGGTAATTCCCTGTTCGATTTCCTCGGTAAGCAACAGAAATAATTATCAGCCTACACCTTTGGAGGGTAAGGAAGCAGAGAGGGTTATGAATAAGATAAAGAAATATAGTGATTTTTAAGAAAGATAGTTATCCTTTTTTAAAAAAGGATAACTATCTTTTATATTAAACCGGCAGTAAACTGCCAAGTGCTAAACAGATTATATGTTATTGATTCGGATTGCTACCCACAGGAATTCCACCGGTGTATATACCAAGGCTCTCACGGATAGAAATCAGGGTATTTATCTGTTCATCATTAAGTATTATCTGCTTGCCTAAAATATTACGTGTATACATTGATACCGTGGCATAAAATTCAAGAGATTCCAAGCGATAGTAGGCTTCAAAAGGATCCCTGCCCCATGTTAATGCTCCATGGTTTTGCAGCAGTACACCGTTATGAGTTTTGCAAAATGGTGCTATAGAATCAGGCACTTCCTTCGTTCCGGGACTGGCATACTTTGTCACCGGCACTACTCCTAAATTAACGACAGCTTCAGGCAAAATCGCCTGATCCAAAGCAATACCTGCTATGGCAAAAGCAGTCGCAACTGGTGGATGAGCATGAGTAACCGCATATACATCCGGGTTTTCCTTATAGACACGAAGATGCATCTTAAGCTCGGATGAAGGCTTTAAACTGCCCTCCAGAATATTTCCATCCAAATCCACTTTAACCAACATATCCTCTGTCATGTATCCCTTAGACACCAGTGTCGGAGTCGACCAAAGAGTGTTATCGGAAACCTTGACGCTTATATTACCATCATTGGCAGCAACGAATCCCTTCGCAAACATTCTTTTGCCAATCTCAATTATTGCCTCTTTTGCCTGTTCATCATTTAAATATTTCCTCATGCACCCTCCTTTAGTATCTCTTTATTCCATGTTTATCGACTCTGGCAATGATAATCGGCTTAGTCTCAACAGGTTTGTCACTATATCGATATGCCGTCGCCAGTACTTTGCGAGCCTCATCAAATTTTGATGCATCCGTAGCTGACAGTGTTGCCAATACATCGCCTTTACTTACCTTCATTCCTGTCTTCTTATGAAGATATATACCAGCCTTATAATCTATCTTATCATCCTTTGTCTTTCTTCCGGATCCGAGTAACATGCTGGCTTTACCAAGAGCTTCTGTATCCATGCTTTGAATATAACCGTCTTCACTTGCTACAAGTTCCTGTGTGATAACCTCTTCATCATTAACAGGCTCAAGTACAGATATATCACCACCTTGGTTCTTTACAAGCTCAATAAACTTCGCCTTAGCCTTACCGGAGGCAACTGCCTCCTTGGCGGCCTGATAACATTCATCATAGCTGCCATATCCTGCAAGCTTTAGCATCTCAGCAGAAAGAACCAGGCATATTTCCATTAAATCAGAGGGTCCCTGACCCAGAACGTTCTGATAAGCCTCCCGAACTTCGTTTAGATTACCGATTGCATAACCTAGCGGTGTATCCATATCAGTAAGGAGCGCTATTGTCTCTTTGCCGTTACGCTCACCTATTTGAATCATAATCTCAGCGAGTTCTTCAGCCTCTTCCTGTGTTTTTAAAAGAGCTCCGCTTCCTACCTTAATGTCCAAGACCATCTTATCCGCACCCGATGCAAGCTTCTTACTCATGATACTGCTGGCAATAAGCGGTATGGACTCAACAGTTCCTGTAACATCACGCAGGGCATATATCTTTTTATCAGCAGGTGCAATATTACCTGTCTGACCGGCAATACAACAGCCAATACGATTAACATTCTCAATAAACTCTTCCTCGGTTAGCTCAGTCTTAAATCCGGGAATAGACTCTAATTTGTCAATTGTTCCTCCGGCATGTCCTAATGCACGACCGGACATCTTCGCAACCTTCTTACCACAGGCTGCTACAATTGAAGTAATTACTAATGTCGTTTTATCACCGACGCCTCCGGTGGAGTGCTTGTCTACCTTAATTCCATCGATACCTGACAGATCAATTATATCTCCTGATTTAGCCATAATATCAGTAAGCTCTGCTATTTCCTGATGTGTCATACCCTTTAACAGCATGGCCATAAGCAGTGCACTTGCCTGATAATCGGGAATACTGCCATCACAATAACCATCGACAAAGGTCTTTAAGGCATCATAATTCAATTCCTTGCCATCTCGTTTTGTAGCAATAATGTCATACATTCGCATATTGGAATCCTCCTATTCGTACACAGGTGCTCCGGCATAAAGCTTAAGCTCCTCGCTGAACTGAGGGTACTGTGCAATTAACTCTTCCAGAATTCCGTCCTCATAGTCTACTTCCTTAAAGCCGGGGGCCATAACGGTTCCTAATAATGCCCATTTGCTGCCGGGTGCCAATCTGGTTCCCTGCCATACTCCTCTACGGACCGTAACCTGAACTTTTTCTCCCTCTAGGATATTGTGTCCCATTCTGATTATTTCGCCTGTACCGTCGGGATATAACTGAAGCATTTCCACGGGTTCACCCATATAAAAATGGAAAATCTCATCAGTAGGTAAGCGATGCATACGAGAATAGGTCTCCCCACTAAGTAAATATATTATTGCTGAGCCAACGGTATGATCACCCTCTCTTCCTGGAATTACAGAAGCAGGAAGTATCTCATCGCTGATATAAGACTGATGAAATACGCCACCCTCATCTTGAAGAGGTACCATGTTGTAATGCTTTTTAATTTGCTCCGGTGTGATATTAGGTTTCATAATAATTCTCCTTTCCTATATAGAAATCCATTTTCCTGAATTAGTTGCACTCTCATAGATAGCATTGCATATTAATACATTACGCATACCATCATATAGAGTTGGGTAGATTGAGTTCTCGTCCGCATAACCGCGTTCGATATCTGCATAGAATGTGGCAAATAATCCCCTTAAAGTATCTCTAAACCCTCCGCTGAAGGGGAATACCCAAGTATTAACACCCTGATTCTTATTACCGATATTTAACCTGTTATTTTCCTCTGAGTGCCACCATACATTCTGTTTTTGTCCGGTGACTTCGATAGACAGATGATTCACTCGACCGGCGGATGCTTCGCTTAATACAACGCTTCCGACAACTCCATCCTCAAACTGAAAATGAACAAGGGCGGCGTCCTCCGAGTTAATTGTAACTTCTTCGCTTCCCGGCTTACTTCCGGGAGCATACATCATACCATCCATCAGATCTCTGGTAGGTGTGAAATTTGAGAAGAGTGCTGACACCGCAGTGATACGCTTCCCTGATATAAATTCAGCCAGATCTGACCAGTGTGAGCCTATCTCTGTAACGGCTCTCATACGTCCGGCCAGCTTCTCATTATATCTCCAATCATAGGGAGCAGGGAACACATGATATTCCTGAAGATAAGTTCCATGTATCAATTTAACAGGGCCAAAATCCGGGCCTGCCACCAATTTCCTGGCCTCCTGAACACCCTTGTGAAAACGTACGTTAAAGCCGACTGCATGTAATCTGTTATTTTCCTTTGCCAGTCTATAAAGTGTTTTCGCCTCTTCATTATCAAAGCATAGAGGTTTTTCACAAAACACATGATAGCCTTTTTCTAGTAGGTTTTTAACCATATCAAAATGCAGATTGGCCGGTGTACACACATGAACACAGTCTGCCTTTGTTTTATAGATATCATCTACATTAGTAGAATAATTCTCAACACCATACTTCTCTGCAAAGGCTTTTGCCCTCTCTTCATTTATGTCTACCACCAGTAGAATCGGGATACCCATCTCACGCAGTACTATGGCATGTGACTTTGCAATATTACCTGCACCGCAAATTGCCGCAGAAATATTTCTTTGCATGACCTTACCTCCTTCGTGTGGTGGTGAAAAGCAGAGAATACTTAAAACAAGCTGGGTTTACAGCTCTTGATATGAAAGAGGAATGGAAATTAGAGAAAGGAAGAGGATACTATATCGAACCATATGCTACCTCCCTGTTTGCTTTTACAATTGGAGAGGACTGGGAGAGCGGGCAGAACTTTCGTATAGCGGCTGCTCATACAGATAATCCAGGCTTTCGAGTAAAACCCAATGCAGACATAAAAAACGGTGCCTATCGTAAATTAAATACAGAAGTCTATGGGGGCCCGATCTTAAATACATGGATAGATCGCCCATTATCACTAGCAGGAAGAGTAGCATTAAGAAGTGAAGATCCATTTCACCCGGAAATGAGACTGTTAGACTTTAAAAAGCCTCTGCTAATTATCCCTAATCTGGCCATCCATGTAAATAAAGAGGTGAATAAAGGAGTTGAATTAAACCGACAGATAGACACTCTCCCCTTAATCTCTATGGCCAATGAAGATATATCGGAAGATCAATTCTTTTTAGATGTACTGGCAAGAGAGCTTGGGATAGATAAATTAAGAATACTGGATTATGATATGTATATCTATAATATAGAAGATGGTTCCTTTGTAGGAGTTAATGACGACTTTTTATCCTGCCCAAGGCTTGATAATCTAACATCTGTATGGTCATTATTAAAGGGAATTCACACCGGTAGAAGAAAGGATGGCATTAATTTAATAGCACTCTTTGATAACGAGGAGATTGGAAGTAGATCAAAGCAGGGGGCAGATTCAGCTTTATTAGCCATCTTACTGGAGAAAATAATTACAAACTTAGGCCTTACAAAAGACAGCCTTTATGATAGACTGACTGATAGTTTTCTTCTATCAGTTGATGTTGCTCATGGTGTTCATCCTAATCATCCGGAGAAATACGACCCGACTAATTATACTGCACTCAATGAAGGAATTGTATTTAAGATAGATAGTAACCAAAAATATACCTTTGATACTGAGGCTATCGCAATTGTTCAGCAGCTTTGCGAAGCCGGAGGAGTAAAATACCAGAAGTTTGTTAATCGTTCAGACATGCCGGGAGGTGGGACGTTAGGACCTATTATCTCTTCCTGGCTACCTATTAAAACAGTGGATATCGGAATTCCTTTACTTGCAATGCACTCCTCTAGAGAACTTATGGGAACAAAGGATCAGGCTTATCTGAATTCCTTAATTAAAACATTTTTTGAAAAATAAAAGGCTTTTTAAAACAACCAGCATCAAAAATGAGCTGTGCGCTTATTCGCTTAGCGCAACAGCTCATATTAATTATTGATATGCAATAGGTAACACTTTATCATAATACTATCATATAAATTTAATAAACTAAAATTCAAAATCAATGGTACCATTTAGGGTTAATTCAAAGGGACCGGGTGTGACATCTGCTTCAGGTCTCTTAATTCCATAAAAATCGGTGTCAAAACGATAGGGTCTACTATCCGGTTCCTCATATTTCATATCGGCGTGATACGTTTTGCCAAGCAGGTCGGTGGTAATTAAGGTTGTAGATGCTCCGCGAAGCAGTTCGGGCTCATTAATCTGAATCTTTACTGTGCTCTGAGCAAGATTAATATCCACCTTTATGCACTTTTGCTCGTAAATCTTAGGATTCGGGTCATGAATACTCGGAACCGCATTGTTAAGGTATATGTTTCCGCCCATAGCTACTGAAAGAACTGCATTTCCAATAAAGAAATCCTTTGCGGCATCTCCAATCTCAGCAATTTCCTCTCTGCTATATTCCCACCATTGCTTATCCTTCGCATTTGGGTGTTTGTTGTATGCCCCTAGTCCCACAGGATGCAGATAACAAATAGAATCGTCCGGAACACCATCCATTACTGTCTTCCCGTCATCTCCAACTATATCTCTGGGTTTTAGCGGAAGATGCTCAAAGAAGGTTATGGGAACAGCTTCCTTATTGGCATCATTATCCCCTAAAAAGATATTGTTGTAGTACCTATCGTCGCCTCCGGTGATATTGGAATAGCCCGCCATCGCCGTCTCGTGAGGGAAATGATAGGGTGTGGTACGAGTAATTTCTGAACGAACTACAAATCTACCTGTAAATAGATTATGGACAAATGCACCACCCTGTGCCATATTTCTAAAATTCATAGGTGACAGGAATAGATTGTGATCAACCATGTAAGGACCATGACACACCTCAACAAAAAGGTCCTCAGAAAGGTTGTCAAATAATACATTCCGGCTGATGCGGGTACCCTGCGCCTGCCAGTCAAGCCAAATCCCTCGGTAACAGCCATAGATTTTATTTTCATATATTTGCGTATCCAAAGCCGCATGCAACTTGATTCCTGCTACTTCGGCGCCGTGTCTAAGCATTTTGTGATGAATATTATAAATACGATTCTGATAAATACGACTGAAGGCTCCACCCATATGACCCGCAATAGCAGCCTGTTCACAATCATGGATTACATTTGATCGAATGATATGACTGCCTACTCTATCCTTATGCCAGCCAGAACGTAAGGCTCTTAAAATAACCTCCTGCTCGCGTTGAGTGCCGCCTTTCATATGCTTACCAAAATACTTTGTATGGCCGGTACTGATTTCTGTACCCAAGCTAATACCAACGTTTTTGGATTCACAGATAATATTGTTTTCAATAATCCATCCCTTGCTCCAGTGAGGTCCAATCAAACCTTCCTGATAGGCAGTAGGCGGTGCCCACCCCGGAGATGCTTGACGAAGTGTAAAGCCACTTACGGTTATATAGTTAAGCCCCGGTTTCTCAGGCCAGAAACAATAAGTACGGACACTTATTTCTACATTTTCCTTACGAGGATCTTTTCCTCCAAAATTGGCCCATATTCTTGTTGTTGCAGGACCAACTTCGGCATACCATTTTAATAGTGAGTCCTTGGGATATTTTGCTTCGGGCCAAACTTCGGGCATTCGTACTTTATCAACACTTTCGCATTCATACAAGGATTTGCCATCCAAATATACATCACCAAGATGAACCGGGAATTCCCCATCAAACAGCCAGTCTCCACTTAACTCCACTTCAAAGGGGTTACGTTCGTCAAATATGGAATTAAATACTTCTGTGGTCCAAACATTGTCTCCTTCAGCGACCCAGTCTGTAATTCGTTCAGCACCTGTAATAACTACTTCCCCGTCTCCTGCCGATCGATATATTATTCTATGCTCTTTAGTTCCTCCATTTACCGGATTAACCCATTCCCTGTATACTCCTGCATGAACAATAACTGTATCACCGGGCATTGCAAGAGTTGCAGCCCGCGAAATTGTACGAAAAGGTTGAGTGGCATTTCCTTTTGCCTGATCATTTCCCTGTATTGATACATGATATTCCATAGAACATCTCCTCTCCCATCCTCAAAATCTATAATATTCATTTCTTGGAAAGTTTCTGTTTTGATAAATCCATAAAACTCACCTTGCTCCCATTTTTGCTTTTCTGCTTCTTCTTTGGGATAATTAACTTATTTACATACTACCATGTTTTACATAATCCCGCAATTAGCTTTGCATTACGTCATAAAAAAGCCATATATACAACGAATAGCATTTTTGCATTATTCAATATTATAAAAAAACCGGGAGCATTTATTATCCCCCAGTTAGTTTTAATATGTTTTTTATTTCTTTTATATTACTCTTTTACTTTTCCATTTTATATCTATATAATCCTTTGTCTCTTATAATTATTATAGATACATAATTACCTACTTCTTATGCTGCCTTCCCTCATGGTCAATAGTGTATTCTCCTCTATGTATAAGCTGTGATATGGGTACCAACTCATAGCCTTTCTCTTTAAGTCCTAAGATGATTCTCTCCAAAGCCTCAGGAGTATGCTTTGCCCCATTGTGTAGAAGTATAATTGAGCCTTTGCCAAGCTTCTTATGCTCGGTACATTTCTTTACTATGCTGTCAGCACCGTAGTCCTTCCAGTCTAGGGAGTCACCGTACGCAATAACTTGAAATGCAATGTTCATAAGAGTTTTATGTATTATCTAAGTTAGTAAATCTACTCTTTTATCTATGTATTTTTTAATCACATTATAAAATAATTCTGCATCCTTTATTTGTTTCTCTGTTTCTTCTTTAGAAGCAATAAACATATCATCGTAATCCGATGCATTTCTAATTTCAGATGCTAGACCAATCAGTGTAGACAATTCTTTGTTAAATATTCCAGTCTTAATATATGATTTACGGAACTCAGCAATTATCCCGCTATGTTTCTTACTATCAAATCCATCAAAAGCAAGAACAGCCCTCATTGCATGAAAGATTGAGTAATATGCTCTGTTATTAGCAACTCTATATCGATTAGTTTGAAACATAGCTTTGGCTGCATCCAAATCCTCTTTTGATCTTTCTATTCGATATTTAGCATATTCGATCTTTACTCTTAATGAATCATTCAATGATTAATCCCTCTCTCTCAACATTTTGGTAAAATCCTGAAGCATCCTTATATTCATTAAATACTTGATAATTCTGAAAAACTGCTGATATCACTACATCATACTTAAGATCAAGCATATCAGCAATTGGCCTCATTTTCCTTCTAGCTTCAGGTAATCTCTCTGGAGATAGGTCAAGTAAGACCAATATATCAATATCACTTTCATTATCATAATCGCCTCTTGCACAAGAGCCAAATAAAATTATAGCTTTAAGGGAAGACCCAAATAGCCGCTTTGCTTCTATAGAATAATGTTTTAAAACTTTATCTATATTCTCTTTTAGCATGAAAGTCCCTCCCAACAGAGTACATCTGTAAATCAATTACTATTATATCTTTATAAAGATATTATATCAAGTAAGTATCCTACTTTCTTCACTAACATTGTGACTTTATATTATATATTATGTTTATATATGCTCTATCGCTAATTTACCACAGACACTGTAGGCCTTAGAACTGCCATATCATCGGTCTAAGCAAAGAATTAAATACTTCCTCAAAATCCTTAAGCAGATAAAGTCAGAAGTATACACCGTTGCACATTATTGATTTATATAAAGTAAGAAATTATAAGAATGTCATTTGCTCACTTCTATAAAATCCATGCTCAATAGCTTCATTACCTTCATGAGTTAGCATTTCAATGTTTGAATACTTCAAGGGCTTAATTACTGCCTTGATGAAGTTATCGAAGCAAGCAGTAATATCTGCTTTATTAATATCTGACAGGCAAATCAGCTGAACTCTGAAATGCTTAGCTATTTCAAACATAGGTTTAAGTAAATGTCCGGATGACACCGCACCAAACGGATTGTCAAGAATCAATACACTGGTCAGGCTCTTATCATTGATGTCTCCGTAATCACTTCTTGAATAATTAAGCAGTGACAATATAAGTGTAAAATATGAAACCAGCTTTTCTCCACCGGAGCTGTTAATCTGCGTTTCTCTCCAGGTTCGATACTTGGCATTCTCGGGATTCAAATCAATCTTATATACATATACTCTTATATTATCCTTACCTACATATTTTCTGAGTAGTGTCTGACTTCCTATAACTCTATCAGCTGTTCTCCTAATATCTGCTTCGCTGCTGTCTTTATTCAGCAATTCAACAAGTTCCTGAATTCCAGTATCAAGCTCAGCATCAATAGTTGCTTCCGCAACATTTGTATCAATCTCATCTGGTATGTCAATTCTTATCATATGCTTCTTTGGTCTTCCCTCAACTATAGACACAGCAGAGCTCTTAGCCATCGAACGAAGTCCTTCGTATACTCGTCTTCCCTGAAATACACATTGACGTAGTAAATCGGATTTACTCTTGTTAAACTCTTCTAAATCTGTCTCAATTTGAGAAAATCTAAGCTTTGTCGCTATAATTACACCTTCTACCTGCTCTGAAAGTGTGAAGTATTTATCTCCCTTGAAATCATCATTATTAATCATTTTCAAGAAGCTTTTAAGCGCATGAAGCTCATTAAACCGATATACACTCTCCTTTAATACTTCTTCCTGTAAAATCTTAGTCAAAGTACCCCTTTCCTTTTTATAAGAATCAAAAGAATCCTTTAAGCTACTGGAAAACTTCTTATATTGGCTCTCAATACTCTCTTCAAGCTTTACTTCAATAGTTGGTGTTGTTATCTTATACACTATAAGAGCATCATGGGTTCGGTCCATAAATCGAATGACTTCTCCCATTGTTTTGTTCCCATCTTTTTCCTGACTGTTCAAGTCACTAAGAGCTATTCTTGTATCTTTTCTTCGTTCACTATAATTGCCTTGAATCTTCTCCTTTTCAAGTGGTACTCCGTTATACTCCGATAACTTTTTTTGAGCTGAACTATATTCCGCCTCACAGCCCCCAAGTATCTGATTGACTTTCTTGGATTCTGTATGCAAATAATCTTGTTTTTCAGTCAACCCCTTTTGGGTTTCTTTTAATTTCTCAAATGTATTATCATCATATACCAATGTGATATAAGCATTTTCTGACAGACCATACTTATTAAGCTCGGTTCTTTTTTCACCAATTCTTACTAAGCAGCTTTTTTCTCGTTCGTAAAGTACAGCGATCTCTTCATTCTGGGAATTCTTTAGTTCACGGTATTCTTCGAGCAATCTCTCCCATTCACCTTCAACTACTACTCCAGAAGAAATATCTCCAAGTTCAGTTTTAGCCACTTCTATCTTATCGATGAATGCTGCCTTCTCTCTTATTATCTCTCCCAATTCATCATGACTTACCTCTAATGTCTGGGCTTCTTTATAACACCTATCTAATTCGCGATTCGCATTCTCAAGCTCCTGGTATGCTTTTGCTTTATCCTCCCGCTTTCCTGCCTCCTCATCCAGACGTGATAACAATTCTTCGTACTTTTCTAGCCATCTTTGGAGATTACTAACCTGTGTATTATAGTTCTCAATTTCTAAGGTAATCTCATCAATAGCTAACGCATTTGACTCTTTTTCCTTGCCTAAACCATCAAGCTTATTTGTGATTCTAGAAATCTCATCATCTATGCGCTTACACTCC
>JGI24709J26583_10003570_pt1 | contig 12150 bp, 12 predicted proteins | sample BioPla2DNA1_FD_26583 | JGI IMG/M metagenome (IMG submission 26583) | reverse complement strand
AGTCTGGTACCTTCTCCTCCCGCCATGATAACTGCTTTCATCTAATTCATCCTTTCTTAGATTTCTTGCATAAACTTTACAAAACTATTTATAATAGTTATGATTACAAAATAAAATTTTTGATTAATAAAAAATATAGCTTTCGTATAAAGCTTTTGTAATAAACGCAAGTTTAATTCATTTTAATTTTAATCAAGTTTGTAATTTTCTGTTTTTACTTTTAGATTTTATTCCATTTTTATTTTTATCCAAATATTAATATTCATTCACTACACCAGCTTGAAATACTAGCATTTCCTAAATATGCAAAATAAATAAGAACAAATTACACATTTTCTATTAATTGATAATATAATAAGATAAGGAGGTATCTGCCCTATGCTATTAAACAATCGAAGAATGTACATAAACAGGTATTGCAACTCAAAGGCTCAGACAGAACATATAAACAGCAACCGCAAGGAAAGTAAAGATGAGCAAAAAGATGTAAAAGATTTGATAATTGACTCTTTAAAAAGCATTTCGGAAAACATTAGCAAAATTAAAGAATCAATTGCTACCCTAAATGAAAAGGTTGAAAAACTCGAAACCAAGCAAAATGCATTAGAACAACAATTAGAACAACAAATTGATAATGATTACCCGGAGAGAAGAACATTTTTTCCATCAGAGCTTTCCAATGATAAAAAGGGAGAAAATGTGTTTGAAATCAACAGCATCGACACGCCTCAAGCAAAAAAAGAAAACATGTACAATAAAGCAATAATGCCGGGATCGGGGTTTTCGAACATCACACCGGACTTTCTCAGAAATCTAAATAAAAAGTATTAGGCTTTAGGGGTATAATACCCTTTTTTTTTGCAAAATAAGGCACCCTTCAATTCGCAGAATTGATTCAAATTTAAAGTAACATAAATTTAGTTTATGAATATTATGTTAAGAGAAAGCTATTATTCTACTTTACATGTTTTGCAGTAATACATTTATGCAGTATTTTGATAAAGGATAATCATGATTTTGATAAGGGATAATCATGTATCCTCATTTATGATTGCACAAATCCTTGCGTAAAGGATTAGGTACAATTCATATGATCCTACAAAATTTAATCAGTATTATGGAAGTGATTTTATGAGAGTAATGCTTGTAACAGGCGGTTCAGGCTTTATAGGAAGTAACTTTATCAGGTTCTTCCTTCGGCGAAATAAAAATTTCATAATTGTTAATTTGGATAACCTAAGCAATGCGTCAAGCCTTGACAATCTCAAAGTTCTAGAGAGATCTCCTAGATACCACTTTGTAAAAGGCAGCATAGTAAACCAGGATCTTGTCAACTATGTAATCAAACGACACCGGCCGGATTACATAATTCATTTTGCCTCGGAGTCGGGTGTGGAAAAAAATATTAAAAATCCTCTTTCAATTACACAGACAAATGTGCTGGGTACTCAATCGTTACTTGAGAGTGCCCTCTACTTTTGGGGAAAACATCAATTTGAAGGCAACCGCTTTATTCATGTATCAACGGATGAGGTTTATGGCTACACCACGGACAAAGAGATTTTCTTTTCGGAAGAATCTCCTATTTTGCCGCTTAATCCTTACTCTGCCTCGAAAGCAGGTGCAGACCTTCTGGTAAAATCCTTTGTAGAAGCCTACGATTTTCCTGCAATAATTACCCGGTGCTGTCCAAACTATGGGCCTCATCAAAAAATTGAGAATTTTATCCCCAGCTGTATAAAAAATGCCCTTTCCAACACCCCCATAGACTTACACGACAATTCTTCCGATATAAAGGAATGGATATACGTCCTTGATCATTGTATAGCCCTAATTAGAGCTTTATTCTATGGCAGAACAGGCGAAATTTATAATATCGGTTCCGGAGAAGAGATATCCAACCGGGATCTGGCAAAAATGGTTTTGAGACTTCTTAGAAAGCCTGAGGACAGAATTGAATTTTCTGACAACAAGCTGCTTACACAAAACCGTTGTGCTCTTAATAGCTATAAGCTCAGAAATAATCTTAGCTGGAGCAGCAAATTCAAACTTGAGGACGGATTGAGGGAGACAATAGACTGGTTAAAAAAATCATTAACAATTGAAAACGAATAATCTAATTGATTTTATTTAGAAAACTCAAGGAATAAACTCCTTGAGTTTGTATTTTGACAATAAGACTAAAAAAGTAATTGCCTATAATGGAACCTCGTGGTAGTAACACCTGTCAGGTCTTTTAATTTCCCTGAACAATCTGAGTCCGGATAATCCTAAACTTCGCAAAACCCTAATTGCTTGAGTCAATTCCCTTTCCTTAAACCGTACTCCCATATTGCATAAATCTGTCATTATGTCCCTGGGCATAAAAGTAATCTCACAGGTTGTCACACCCCCATTTTTCATTCTATGTTCAAGGAAAAACACGTAAGTTCTCGACACTAAACCAACATAATAATATTCCATATAAACCACTCCAGCACCTTTAATAAAAGCTCTGGGTGCATCGAGCCCCCATCGCTTTTTGGTCATTTCACTTCGTGAAATCCCACTAATAAGCACACAGAACTGCAGTTTAATTGCAGTCCTGTGCACTTTAAGATTTAACCGTTTCTTTTATCTAGAGGATTCCATTTCTGATCAGGAAAAAACTTTTTGGGAAACGGTGTCTTGTTTTTGTCATTGAAGGTTTTACAGTTCTGTACAGCCGGATTAGATTGTTCCGGTGGAACTGGGCAGTAACCGTATGAAGGAATAAGCAGCTGTACAACACATTCGCATTTAACGATGAAGAATACACCAATATCAAGGGTCAACATACCAGTATTGGGATTAATGGCATCATTGAAAGCTTCTGCCAAAGCCTCAACCTTTATCAAGGTTCCATCGATATCTTTGGTCATGCTAGAACCGTCACAGAAATTATCATTTGATTTAATAACCCCAACCTGTGCCACGCAATTCGGACAATAAATTTCGTTTATTGTAAGATTAAAGGTAGCCTCATCTGCTTGGGTAAGCTGTTCTGTACCATCGGAATAGTGTATCTTGTACCTTATTCTTACAAACAGTTTAAGTTTCTTATAACCGGGTTTAGACAAGGAATCAGTCTTTGAAATCACCTTGACCTCAACAATATCAAAGTCAGTTGCACCTTCAAAAGCATAGACAGGATGGCAGTGTTCCGAACACTTTTTTAAACACACCGTTCTTGTCACACAATCCCTCAAAGCTACCTGATCAAATACCTTTGGCACTTGTATACATACCAATTCATTTGGTGGTGGAAAGCAGTCAGGATTTAAAATCTGACCAGCTTCAATTTTGGATCCATGTTCATGCATAGAATAATCCTCCTTTTAACATAATACCTAATACAAATTTAAATCATCATGTAACTAATCCATTTTTTTATCTTTAGAGTTATTTACACTATCATTATATTTACGAATATATAAAAGGGTTACACATTACATGTATTATGGTAAAAAAATTAACATAAAAAAAGACTGTCTCAAAGAAACAGTCTTTTTCCTTTAATTATGACACTAACTTTTTCTTGGTTCAACAATAAGTTTAATTGCTGTTTTTTCTGTTCCGTCGATCTCAACATCTGTAAATGCCGGGATGCAAATCAATTCTATTCCCGACGGGGCAACAAAACCTCTTGCTATAGCTATCGCCTTTATCGCCTGATTTAACGCTCCGGCTCCGATTGCTTGAATCTCAGCTGTCCCATTTTCTCTGATAAAACCTGCCAATGCTCCTGCAATAGAGTTTGGATTGGATTTTGCTGAAACCTTTAAGATATTCATGGCTTTTTACCCCCTTTTCTTATTGGACCATAGAACATACCTTATATTATAAAGATTCTACAAAAAAACTATAAATCCTCTTTTTGTAGACAATATATAGTAATTCTTTCTGTAAACCAATTTATATCGACTCATACATCCATGACCTGATGTATTCTTTCGATACTCATAGTTTTACCAGTCTTCTCATCAATATCCATATACACAGCATTAAACTGTACCGGTCCATGGGCAACCTCAAACCTAACAGGCATATGTGTTATAAACTTCTCTATAATTATATCCCTCTTTACACCAATAATTCCATCATAGGGTCCGGTCATACCCACATCTGAAATATAGGCCGTTCCAAAAGGCAGTATCCTTTCATCGGCAGTCTGAACATGGGTATGGGTTCCCAATACACAGCTTACCCTACCATCAAGATGCCAAGCAAGAGCATGTTTTTCCGAAGTTGCCTCCGCATGCATATCAACAACAACCACCTTAACAAAGGCTTTTAGATATTCCAGTTCCCTATCAGCTGCCTTAAACGGACAATCTATACTATCCATATAAACCCTTCCCATGAGATTAAGTATGCCTATTTTCCCTTTCTCGCCCTCAAGAATCGCAGATCCCTTTCCTAGAAGTTCTGATGGATAATTTGCTGGTCTTACAATATTGCTATCGGAGTCAATGAAGTTAGTTACCTCTCTTTTTGACCATGTATGGTTCCCAAGGGTTATTCCATCAACTCCGGCTCTATACAGCTCCTGTGCAACCACATATGTAATACCGCTTCCACCTGCAGCATTCTCTCCATTGGCAATACAAAAATCAATCTGCCTCTCTTTTTTTAGTTTATGAATCATTTCTTTCACAGCTTTTCTGCCGGGATTACCAAAAACGTCACCAATAAACAGAACTTTCAAACCACGTCCTCCGTTTCATTGTATATACATCGAGCTCCCATCGCTTTTTGGTCATTTCACTTCGTGAACTCCCACTAAATAACATAAAAAGCGTGATTTCACGCTTTTTTATGCAAACTATCAAATATACACCTATTTAGCATATTCGATATATCTGGTTTCCCTTATAACATTCACCTTAATCTGACCCGGATAATCAAGCTCATTTTCAATCTTCTTGACTATATCTCTAGCTATTAATGAAATATCCGAATCCGATACATCCTCAGGTTTAACCATTATACGAATCTCTCTACCTGCCTGAATAGCAAAGCACTTATCTACTCCCTCAAAGGAATTTGCTATTTCTTCAAGCTTTTCCAATCTCTTAATGTAAGACTCCAGACTCTCTCTTCTTGCACCAGGTCTTGCCGCTGATATTGAATCGGCCGCCTGTATAAGCACAGCAATTATTGATGTAGCTTCTATATCGCCATGATGTGAAGCAATTGCACTAATAATCTCATTGCTTTCCTTATACTTTCTGGCAATATCAGCTCCGATAGTAACATGAGATCCCTCCATCTCATGATCTACCGCCTTACCAATGTCATGCAATAATCCAGCTCTTTTGGCTAAATTAACATCGGCACCAAGCTCTGCAGCCATGATTCCCGCGAGATGTGAAACCTCAATAGAATGATTGAGTACATTCTGACCATAACTGGTCCTAAACTTAAGCTTTCCAAGCAGCTTAATAATCTCCGGATGCAATCCATGCACCCCTGTTTCGAACGTAGCGTTTTCTCCCTCTTGGCGAATGGTGTTTTCAACCTCTTTTTTAGCCTTGTCAACCATTTCCTCAATTCTTGCAGGATGAATTCTTCCATCAAGAATAAGTTTCTCCAGTGTAATTCTAGCTACCTCTCTTCTTACGGGATCAAACCCTGACAGTATAACAGCCTCTGGTGTGTCATCAATAATCAGGTCAATTCCGGTCAATGTTTCGAGGGTTCTTATATTTCTACCCTCGCGTCCAATTATTCTTCCTTTCATTTCATCATTTGGAAGCGGAACTACAGAAACAGTAACTTCGGAAACATGATCAGCAGCACACTTTTGAATTGACATGGCCACAATATTCTTCGCCTTCGCATCTGCCTCTTCTTTAGCCTTTGCTTCAATGTCCTTAATAAGAATTGCCATCTCATGTCTTACTTCACTTTCCACATTCTTAAGAAGAACTTCCTTTGCTTCTTCAACAGACAGCCCCGATATTCTTTCGAGTTCTTCCAATTGCTGTTTCTGGAGCTCTGCCGTCTTTTCATGAAGTTCCTGGATTTCCTTTGTCTTCTTGCTGAGAACCTCTTCTTTTTGCTCTAAGGATTCGACTTTCCTGTCTAAAGTTTCTTCCTTTTGAACAAGTCTTCTTTCCTGTCTTTGAATCTCATTTCTTCTGTCTTTGATTTCCCTATCAAGTTCCATCCTGCTTTTATGAATCTCTTCCTTAGCTTCCAGCAGCACTTCCCGCTTTTTGCTTTCCGCCATCTTTTGTGCCTCACTAATTATCTTCTTCGCTTCCTGTTCGGCACTGCCAATCTCAGCCTCTGCCTTTCTTTTTCTAAACTCAATACCTCTTCGGAAACTTATTACTGAAGCAATAATTGAAGCAATAATCGTAGCAATTACTGCAATTACTATACCTATTAACAATCCACTAGTAAAGTTAATAGCACACACCTCCTTATTCAGTTTTCAATGGTCAAATTAAATACTTAATAAACAAACAATATTCAAGTACCATTTAATTTTAATCTTTTTTAAATTTTATGTCAAGAATCAGTTTTCCAGCTTTGCTGGCTTTCATCATTACCTGAAACAAGACTAACGCTATCAACCAACTCTACCCTGTACCATTTATCGGACATTTCACTGAGATGCCGGTTATGCGTCACCATTATAACCTGCCTGTTAAACATATAGGTAACCTGCTTCAAAAACTCTGCAACCTGTGTAATGTAATCGTCACTTACATGCTTAGCCGGTTCATCAAGTATAATAGGGCCTTTAATATCCAAATTGCTGCATTCGAGCATAGCAATCCTTATAGCAAGAGAAATAATATCAATTACTCCTCCGCCCCTTGCTTCCTGTGGCTTTGTCTTAATGGTTGTTCCATCAAAGTTGCTAACTACATAAAACTCTGCTTCCGGTCTTCCCCTTACCTCGCTTATTTCAATTTTAAACTCAATATTTGAGTCAAATATATACTGAAGACAATTTGTTACCAACGACTCTATTTGCACCCGGGACTGTTCTCTGGCATACTCGGATACTTTTTGGAGCAGCATTCTCACCTTCTCTAAAACATCTATATTGTCAAGAGTTTTCTGCAGTAGTTGTTCAAGAGCAGTTTTCTGCTCTTTTAGTTGATCCATCTTACCCTTTTGATTGTAATAGTATATTTTTGCTTTCTCATACCTGAGTTTTACAATATCAATCTCGTTGCGGTATTTTGAAAGATTGAACGGCTCCATTTTTCCCCTTCTTTCTTTCATGATTTCAAGCTTCAATATAAGATAAACTTACCTTATAAGATAAAACTTCCCTTTGTAACTTCTGCAAAACTAGGATCCCACATACAAGCTCCTAAACAATCTTCAGTTGAACGGGTTTTATTTAGAGCACTAATTCTTAGGATGCTTGAGACTGAAGTTTTGCGGCCTTAACTGTGTTTTTCATAAGCATTGCAATGGTCATGGGCCCTACTCCTCCGGGAACGGGAGTTATTGCCGAGGCAATAGTTTTTGCCGATTCGAATTCCACATCTCCAACAAGCTTTTTGTTTTCTAGCCTATTGACCCCAACATCTATCACAACAGCACCGGGCTTTATGCAATTACCCTTTATAATTTCAGGTTTGCCGACTGCTACAACAAGTATATCAGCTCTCTTGCATACCTCTTCAATGCATTTTGTTCTAGAATGACATACCGTTACAGTCCCATTTTGGGCTAATAAAAGCATAGCCATGGGTTTTCCAACTATATTACTCCTTCCCACAACCACACATTCCTTACCCGCCACATCAATGCCACTCTCCCGGATAAGCTCCATTATCCCGGAAGGCGTACAAGGAAGAAACTGAGGATTACCGGTCATAAGCCTTCCGACATTGACAGGATGGAAAGCATCCACATCTTTTTGAACATCAATAGCAAAGATTACCTTGTCTTCATCTATATGTTTTGGAAGCGGCAGCTGTACAAGTATACCGTTAACCCTATCATCCCTGTTCAACTTATGTATCAGATCAATCAATTCTTCCTCACTGGTATTTTCATCAAGAGCATATTCAAAAGATTTAATTCCAACTTCCTCACAGGCTTTCTTTTTTGAATTAACATATACCCTTGATGCCGGATCGTTTCCAACGATTATTACAGCTAAACCGGGATTTATATTATTTCTTTTTAATTCCTCAACCTCTAGCTTCAACTCCTCCTTTATTTTTGTTGCCAATTCTTTGCCGTTTAATACCTTTACTTCCATATTGCCCCACCTTTCTAAATCATCTTTTGTAATAAGACAGTTTTGTTGTATACTTTATTGTATTATATTTACTTGCATTACTATTGATCGTTTTTCATGTTCATTTCCTGAAGCTGCTGCTTCGTAATCAGAACCTGTCTTGGCTTACTGCCTTCGAACCCCCCTACTATTCCTCTTTCCTCCATCTGATCAACAATCCTCGCTGCCCGGGCATACCCAACCTTAAACTTCCTTTGTATTAAGGACACCGATGCCTGTCCTGCTTCAACAACAAGCTCTATGGCTTGAGGCAGCAGTTCATCGTTATCTCCCGAATCATTGTTCATTGGCTCTTTTTCTGAGTTAATTTCTTCAATAATGCTTTCATTGTATTCTGCATTCCCTTGGGATTTTATAAACTCGACAACCCGTTCCACCTCTTTATCGGTTACAAAAGCTCCCTTAACCCTTATCGGTTTTGGTTCCCCCACAGGATAAAAAAGCATATCCCCCTTGCCAAGAAGCTTTTCGGCTCCTGCCATATCAATTATGGTTCTTGAATCCACCTGGGAAGACACAGAAAAAGCAATTCTCGAAGGAATATTAGCCTTAATTACCCCGGTTATTACATCAACCGACGGTCTTTGGGTAGCTATTACAAGGTGCATACCGGCAGCCCTAGCCATCTGTGCCAAACGACAGACAGCATCCTCAACATCATTAGGTGCGGCCATCATAAGATCCGCAAGTTCATCGATTATTATAACAATCTGAGGCAGCAACTCTTCCTCGCCTTTTTCAGCCAACAGAGCGTTATAACTCTTTAGATCCCTCACACCTCTATCGGCAAACAACTTGTACCGGTTTACCATTTCCTGCACAGCCCAATTCAATGCCCCGGCAGCCTTTTTCGGATCCGTTACCACCGGTATCAAAAGGTGAGGTATGCCATTATATATGCCCAGCTCAACCACCTTGGGGTCAACCATCAACAGCTTGACATCTTTGGGTGATGCCTTAAACAAAAGGCTTATGATAATACTGTTAATACAGACACTCTTTCCAGAACCGGTGGCACCTGCCACAAGTAAATGCGGCATTTTAGCTATATCCGCCACCATGTTCTTGCCCGATATATCCTTTCCCAGTGCAAAGGCAAGCTTGGATTCATTTTCTTTAAATTCTTTGGAATCCAGAACATCCTTTAAAAAAACCGGTACAATCTCCTTGTTGGGAACTTCAATTCCAATAGCTGCCTTGCCGGGTATGGGTGCCTCTATCCTAACTCCCGATGCCGCCAGATTTAACGATATGTCATCGGAAAGATTTACAATCTTGCTTACCTTAACCCCCGGACTAGGCTGGAGCTCATACCGGGTAACTGCCGGTCCCATGCTTACATTTACAACCTTCGCATCCACTCCAAAGCTTTTCAGAGTCTCTTTAAGCTTTTTTGCTCCCTTTATGGCAGCATTCCTGTAATCCAACTCGTTTTTTGTGCTCTGCCGGTTTTCATCTAATAGTCCAGTGTGGGGATAAACATACTCAAAATCCAATTTGGGCATTGAGGAAACTTCCTGATTGACACTGTCTATCATTATTTCTACATTACTGCTTTCCCTATCTTTTTTCTTTGAATCTTTTGCAACAAAATCAGAGGATTTCTCTACAACCCCATTATTATCTATATTCACATTATTAGGGCTCACATCCTGCTGTTCTTTAGCCTTTTCATCCTTTTTTTCTTTTAAGCTTACAACCTTAGAAAGCTTTTTTCCATTCATTACAATATCTATTTCAGCCTCGGGATCCTCTTCCCCCTCTTCAATAATCTTTTCTTTGATTTCGCCGCTGCTAATCTCCAATCTGTCTCGAATTTTTCTGATAATTCCGCTTATATCATCCTTAAGCCTTAAAAGGATTCCGGCTATTGAGACATTTGTGATTAAAATAATGTCAATTATTGCAATTGTTGTAAGGATAATTATTGTCCCCAGGTTTTTGAACACAAGTAAAAAGGGTATGCTTATTACTCCACCTAGAATCCCCCCGCCACGCATGGCAATACCATCATTATAAAACTTCTTTATGCATCCTGCAATGCCCATATTTACATAATCTTGTTCGTTGTAATAGAATGTCTGCAACATTGCAGTCATTATTAGAAGCAAACTCATAAGGTAAATCGCTTTCATATTCACTTTTTGAGTGTTTTTTTTAAAAATTACAAGCACCGAATAGACAATAAAAAAAGGAGGAATTATGTAGCCCGGTAAACCCACAAGCCCCATAATAAATCTTTTTATAAATGCACCGAATATACCGATGGAGTTTTCAAGAATAAAGCCCAATAGAGCCATAATACTGATTGCCAGCATTATAATTCCTATTATTTCATTGTTGTATTTACCGATGGTACTTTTCTTTTTAGTAAACTTCTTCTTCTGTACTTTTTTTACTTTCAATTTGACACCCCCACATACCGCCCTCATAAACCACAGCTTATACAATATATCAAACAGGTTGTGTTTAGTATTTTATTGATATTTTATTTATCCGCTACTTAATAAATATAACATATCACAGCGGCGGCTGCAATGGATTCCAGATTCTTACGACTAATAATTCCCTTATATAACCTATCAATCCCTTTCCAATGTTATTGGAAATTCAGCGAAACCTCTGCTTCATTCTTCGATAGATACTGCCGCTCCAAATATGCCGTTTTAGCGGAAGGACAACTCGTTCCCCAGGATTATGCTTCCAGGCATGAGCTTTGGATTCAAATAAGCCTTTGGTGAAGTGCTGATAACCCTTTCAATTCTATATCTGTTGTTGGAAAGAGGCACTACCACAACCTTTTCCCCCAAATAATTCAACTCAAGATTATTTTGATCAGCCCATTCGAAAAAATCCTTAAACACCACTTCAGGGGGTACAATTGAGTATAGAATCATTGCAATTCCTCCAATTCCTTCTCATATACCTTCTCTTTTTTTTTGCTTCTTTCCTCTTCTATAAACTCATACAACTTATTCAAAGCGTCATGGAGACCGCCGGTTTCGTCAATAAGGCCATGCTTAACCGCTTCATCCCCGAACAGTATTGTACCAACGTCATTTGCCAGTTCACCAGTCTTTAACATAAGGCTTCTGAAGTTGTCCTTTGATATTTTTGAGTTTTTCGCCACGAACTGTACCACTCTCTCTTGCATCCTGTCAAAATATTCATAGGTCTGGGGCACACCAATGACCATTCCGTTCAGTCTTATAGGGTGTATTGTCATTGTAGCGGACGGAGCAATAAAGCAATACTTCGTAGCAACAGCCATAGGTACACCAATGCTGTGCCCTCCTCCTAAAACCAAGGATACGGTCGGCTTTGACATGCTTGCAATCATCTCAGCTATGGCAAGCCCTGCTTCCACATCCCCACCTACAGTGTTTAATATAAGCAGCAACCCATCAATTTCTTCATTCTCTTCTATGGCAACAAGCTGCGGTATAACATGCTCGTATTTAGTAGTCTTGTTCTGCGGAGGAAGAACCATATGCCCCTCTATTTGACCTATCACTGTAAGGCAGTGAATATTACCTTTTTTATTCTTTATAGATGCCTTCCCCAGTTCCTTTATCTCATCTATACTCGTCTTGTTTTCTGTTTGGGTATCGGGTGTTGAAACCGATGCATTTCCAAAAGTAACCCTGTCTTCTTCCCTCAAATCACCACATCCTTAGATTTTTAAGATACACTTTCTTTATTAGTATTATTTTAACCAAAGGAAAATATAACAGGGAATAATTAAGTTATAAATAGCATCGGGTAGGAGGTAAATAATTATTTTATTTACCGACCTCCCACACCACCGTACGTACGGTTCACGTATACGGCGGTTTCATAGTTTACACTCTAAC
>JGI24709J26583_10003569_pt1 | contig 12152 bp, 14 predicted proteins | sample BioPla2DNA1_FD_26583 | JGI IMG/M metagenome (IMG submission 26583) | reverse complement strand
ACGGTGCGACATTTTTTGCAAATGGAGCAAACCCCGGTGGCGTATTGGAACACCCCGGTGTAATCAAGGATATCCAGCGGGTCAAAGATAGCTGGAACACTGCCTATCAAGGAAGTGGTAACGCACACAAAGTTGCCGTACTGGAAGAAGGAATGAAATTCCAGCCCATTGGTATCCCACCAGAGCAGGCACAATTCCTTGAGACACGGAAGTTTCAGATTAACGAAATTGCACGTATCTTCCGTGTGCCGCCACACATGGTGGGTGACCTCGAAAAATCAAGTTTNTCAAACATCGAACAACAATCATTAGAGTTCGTAAAATACACTCTCGACCCGTGGGTAGTTCGATGGGAGCAGAGCCTTCANCAATCGCTGCTCTTGCCTTCCGAGAAAGCATCTATATTCATCAAGTTTAACGTGGATGGTCTGCTTCGTGGTGACTATCAGAGCCGAATGAACGGATATTCTGTTGCTCGGCAGAACGGTTGGATGTCTGCTAATGACATCCGTGAACTGGAGGATATGAACCGTATCCCTGCCGAGGAAGGTGGCGATTTATATCTTGTCAACGGCAATATGCTCCCTCTCTCACAGGCAGGCAATTTCTATGAAAAGGAGGCTAAAGGCCAATGAAAAAATTTTGGAACTGGGTACGAGATGAAAGCACGCAGGAACGTACCCTCTATCTCAACGGAGAGATCTCCGACGAGACCTGGTGGGGTGACGAAGTAACACCAAAGCTTTTCAAGGACGAATTGATGGCTGGTTCTGGCAATATAACAGTTTGGATTAACTCTCCCGGCGGTGATGTGTTCGCTGCCGCACAGATTTATAACATGCTGATGGATTACGAAGGAAATGTGACTGTTAAGATTGACGGGCTTGCTGCAAGTGCTGCGTCAGTCATTGCAATGGCAGGTGGAGATGTGTATATGTCTCCTGTATCCATGATAATGATCCATAATCCTTCGACTATTGCCATCGGTGATAGCGAAGAAATGCTCCGTGCTAAGGCTTTGTTGGATGAGGTAAAGGAAAGCATCATCAATGCATATGAGCTGAAAACCGGATTATCCCGTACAAAGCTCTCACATCTCATGGATGCGGAAACATGGATGAATGCAAACAAAGCTATTGAGCTTGGCTTCGCTGACAAAATCCTGTTTACAGAGGTTGAAGATCGTGTTCCATTTAATACAGGACAAAGCCTAATATTCTCTCGTGCAGCNGTNTGTAATTCATTGCTCTCAAAAATACCCAAAAAACCAAANCCAAAAAAAGGTACCCCGATTGAGTCGCTGGATAAGCGGCTTTCTTTAATTNTGCACTAATTTNAAGGAGGAATTTCAATGAGTAAGATTCTTGAACTGCGTGAAAAGCGCGCTAAAGCCTGGGATGCAGCGAAAGCATTCCTTGATAGTAAACGTGGTGGTGACGGACTACTGTCCGCAGAGGATACCGCTACTTATGAGAAGATGGAGAACGATGTAATAGCACTGGGTAAAGAAATCGAGCGTCTTGAACGTCAGGCTTCCATCGACCTGGAACTTTCCAAAGCAACCAGCAACCCCATTACAAATGCTCCTTCCAAGGCAGCTGNNGAAAAGACTGGTCGTGCATCCGATGAGTACAAAAAAGCGTTCTGGAGTGCTATGCGTACTCGTGCAGGAGAAGGGCTTGACCCAAATGTAAAAAATGCTCTGCAAATCGGTACAGAATCAGAAGGAGGTTATCTGGTTCCCGATGAATTTGAACGCACNCTTGTAGAAGCACTTGAGGATGAAAANATCTTNCGNTCACTGGCCAAAGTTATCACCACTTCTTCCGGTGACAGAAAAATCCCAGTCGTTGCCACCAAAGGCACTGCCTCCTGGGTCGACGAGGAAGGGACTATCACAGATAGCGACGACAGTTTTGGTCAGGTGTCTATCGGGGCGTATAAACTAGCAACTTTGATTAAGGTTTCCGAGGAGTTACTTAACGACTCTGCATTTGATATGGAAGCGTACATTTCCAGAGAGTTTGCAAGACGTATCGGAAATAAAGAGGAGGAAGCCTTTTTTACCGGCGATGGCTCTGGCAAACCAACTGGTATCCTCGCCACTACAGGTGGAGCACAAGTTGGTGTTACAACTGCAAGTGCTACGGCAATCACTATGGATGAGGTGCTTGATCTTTTCTACTCCTTAAAGGCACCTTACCGTAATAAAGCAGTATTTGTTATGAACGATGCTACTATAAAGGCAATTCGCAAACTGAAGGATGGTCATGGGCAGTATTTATGGCAACCTTCGCTACAGGCTGGAACACCTGATACTATTCTCAACCGTCCATTGTACACATCTTCATATGTACCTACCATTGAAGCCGCAGCTAAGACCATTGCCTTTGGTGATTTTAGTTACTATTGGGTAGCAGATCGCCAAGGACGTGTATTTAAGAGACTAAACGAGCTCTATGCCGTTACTGGCCAAGTCGGATTTGTTGCAACCCAACGTGTCGATGGCAAATTGATTCTGCCGGAGGCTATCAAGGTTCTCCAGCAGAAAGCGTGATGGAGGTGCAATATGAGCTATAACACTAAGAATTACACCGAACAAGGCGGAGAGAAAACTGTTATAGGCGGAACGCTTGAAATTAAGGAAGGAGCTTCGGTAACAGGGCTCGCCGCTAATCCCCTTCTCGTTGCAACTGAGGAGACTCTCGGCGGTGTTAAAGCTGCAGCAGCGGTGATAGTGACACCGTCGATGTCAAGATTGGCGAAGATGGCAAGCTATATGTGCCAGCACTTGCTATGGCAACAGCTGAAACTTAGGTGGAGTAATAGCTGAAGAGGCAGGTGAGGATGATACTGTAGAAGTTAAGATCGATGAAACCGGTAAGCTCTATGCTCCAGCATATCCCACCGATGCTACAGAACAAGTCTCCGGATTGGTGAAAATGGCTGCAAATCAAGCTGACAGTATAGCTGAGGACACAGCTACGCTTGTAACAGATTTCAATGCGCTTCTCGCAAAACTAAAAGCAGCTGGGTTAATGGCAGCAGACGAAGAATGACCAGAAGGAGGCGGATGGCATGACAACTGATAATCTTTTACCAAAAGTAAAAGCAAACTTAATATTGGAGCATGATGCAGACGATGGCCTTCTACTGCATTACATCAAAGCTGCCGTCTCCTATGCAGAAAGCTACCAGCATATTCCCGAAGGACATTACTCCGAAAACACTATGCCACCTACTACTGAACAGGCTGTAATCATGCTGTCGAGTCATTTCTACGAAACCAGAGATGGCTCGACAGCTGGTTTCTTTGCTGATAGCGTGCAAGCAGGTCAACAGGTTTGGAATACGGTAAACCTACTTCTCAGGCTTGACCGGGATTGGAAGGTGTAGATTATGAGCTTTGGAAAGATGAACACTTTCATTAATATAATCAGCACCAATCCTACTATAGACGAAGAGGGATTTTCTACTGTAGGAGAGACACTACTTGCCTCTGTCCGAGCATACAAGGAGGAGCGGCATGGTAATGAGCGATGGGCAAATATGGCTACATTTTCAACGGCCTCCTCCCTATTTCGATTTAGAAAAATCCCAGGTTTAGAAATAAACTCTGAAATGATTATCGTCTGTGCTGATGACCGATACCGGATACTTAGTTCAGAAGATGTACGCGGACGCAGGATGTATACCGAGGTTCTTACCGAACGAATAGAACCTTCTATGAGGTGATTATATGGCAAAAGTAAATATAAAGATGCCGGAAGATTTTCTTCTGCGTATATCCAGATTAGGCGACCAGATTGATGTAATTGTTCCTCGTGTGCTTGAGGTAGGCGGTGATGTAGTTCTGAAAAAAGTCAAAGACAATCTGCAGGCTGTAATCGGAAAGGATACGAAATATCCTTCAAGAAGTACNGGTGAACTTATTTCATCATTAGGTCTTTCTGATGCTAAGCAGGATAGAAATGGAAACTTCAATGTGAAGGTCGGATTCGCGGAGCCTCGCCCTGATGGTGAAAACAATGCAAAAATTGCAAGTGTCCTTGAATATGGCAAACACGGACAACCCGCTAAACCTTTCATGAAGCCCGCAAGAACTGCATCTCGCAGACCTTGCACTAATGCAATGATTAATAAGCTAGAGGAGGAGATTGGCAAGATATGAGTATTCTATCGGAACTTACTACTATCGTAAGCGCTATACCTCTTCCCGTGGAAACTGGTGTTTTTTCTGACAAAGCTCCGGATGAGTATGTAGTCCTATTACCTCTATCGGACATTTTTGAACTTCATGCGGATAATCTTCCCGGATTTGATGTGCAGGAAGTACGAATTTCACTTTTTTCAAAAGGCAACTACCAACAGAGGAAAAAGCAGATCATTACTGCTTTACTAAGTGATGATTTCACTATAACCGAGCGACGATACATCGGACATGAGGATGATACTGGATATCATCATTACGCCATAGATGTGGCAAAAAACTATGGATTGGAGGAATAACATATGGCAACTATCGGTCTGGATAAACTGTACTATGCAAAAATAACCGAGGACTCTAATGGTGAGGAAACCTATGGTGTGCCTTCGGTGCTTGCCAAAGCCATAACCGCTGAACTATCTGTAGAATTGGTAGAGGCGATTCTGTATGCGGACGACGGTGCCGCAGAAATTGTTAAAGACTTCAGCAGTGGTACCCTCACACTCGGAGTGGATGACATTGGCCCAACAGTTGCGGCAGATCTAACTGGTGCATCAACTGATGACAACGGTGTTCTTATCTCTGCCAGCGAAAATGTTGGCGCTCCGGTCGCTATAGGATTTCGTGCACAGAAGGCCAACGGAACATATCGATATTTTTGGTTGTACCGTGTGGTGTTCGGGCTACCAGCAACAAACCTGCAGACTAAGTCTGATTCTATTACTTTCTCTACACCGACTATTGAAGGAACAGTCACACGAAGAAATAAATTAGATGGNCTGGGCAAGCACCCATGGAAAGCTGAGGTAACCGAAGGCGATGCAGGCGTTCCTGCCGCTGTCATTACCGGGTGGTTCTCAGAAGTTTACGAACCTGTGTACGCACCGGAACCATAGGAGGATAACAATGGATAATGAAAGAACTGCAGCTATCAACATAGGCGGAAAAGAATATGAATTGGTTCTGACCACTCGTGCAACAAAAGCNATTGCAGGCCGATATGGTGGGCTTGANAACCTCGGAGAAAANCTAATGAAATCCAAGAACTTTGAGATGGCATTGGACGAAATTGTTTGGCTAATTACACTGTTGGCAAACCAGTCCATCTTAATACACAACCTTAGAAATAAGGAATCACCTAAAGAATTGCTCACAGAGGAAGAAGTGGAACTTCTCACTTCACCGCATGATTTAGCAGCATATAAAAACGCAATTACTGAGGCGATGTTCAAAGGTACGAAACGCAATGTAGAAAGCGAGGAAGAAGCCCCAAAAAACGCGGAAGTCGGGTAACGGACTCTGAAGTCTTTACCCGGCTTTTATACTATGGAACAGTTCAAATGGGTATGGATTCCGAGGAGTTCTGGCTTATGCCTATAGGACTGTTCTTTGATCTATGGGCCTGCCACAAGCAATGGTATGGTATCGAAAAGCCTAAAAAAATCCATACAATTGACGATATTATTCCTGAAGGGGTATGACTACTTAGCGCATTTTAAATAATGTTCGGAGGTAAAGTTTTGGAAAGGATTATTTTTTTCAGTGGGGGCTGGATGCCATCTTATGATGGAGTCGATAACGAAGAAATCATTAATGGCGGTTCTTACATTACTGAACATGGATTTGGTGGCGAAGTATATAATTTTAGAAACAGTGGTGGCCGAAGCTACGGATATGTAATGACCCAAAGCAATTCTCTCAATTTGGCTCGAATAAACTTTGGCAAAAAAGTTAATGGTGATATGCTTGAGAATGTTTTGTGTGTTTTTGTAGCTACACATCCAAAAGGTGGACGTAAAATTGTAGGTTGGTACCGCAACGCAAAGGTATATGCCGAATATCAAGAATATTTAGGAGTTGACCGCGAAATTAAAACTGCTTATGAAGATTGGAATGACAGCCAAGTAGGATATTATGCTGTCGCTGATAATAAGAATGTAACCCTATTAACAGAAGAAGACAGACTTGGAACTCCCGAATTTCCCAAAGGAAAAGGCGGTATAGGACGAAGCAATGTCTGGTATGCCGATTCCGAAATAGGATATGAATTCAGACAAAAAGTAATTGATTTTATAAAGGAGCACGAAAAGAAAGCAACAAAATTAGCGGAAATCGAGTATAAAAGAAAAAGACAAAGTAAGGTTGATGTTGAGTCAAAAAAGAAAGTTGAAGAAATAGCCATAAAACAAACGATAGAGTATTACGCAGATTACGGTTTCTCGTGTAAACGGGTCGATAAAGAAAATCTCGGGTGGGATTTGGAATTTTCCAAGGGAAAAGTCAAGCTGCTAGTAGAAGTAAAAGGTCTTTCACAGTCATATATATCTGTGCAATTAACCCGAAACGAATACGAGAAAATGCGACATTATAAGGATTGTTACAGGTTGGCGGTTGTGACTAATTGTTATGAGGAAAATCCAAGCATTAATGTTTTTTCTTATGACCGTGATAAAAATGGCTGGTTCGATGAATTTAGAAATGAACTCAGTATTGAGGAAATAGTTGCAGCCCGGTGTGAATTAAAGTAAATACACAAAATATTACAGTTTCTTCAAGAGCAATCGAAAGGTTGCTCTTTTTCATGCCCTTTTTTATGGAGGAGGTGAAGGCATGGCAGACAATTTCGGCTTAAAGATTGGTGTTGAAGGCGAGCGCGAATTTAAGAAAGCTCTTTCTGAAATCAACCAATCATTTAGGGTTCTGGGCAGTGAAATGACCCTTGTAACCAGTCAATTCGATAAAAACGATAAATCGATACAGTCGGTTACCGCTCGGAATGCGGTTCTGAATAAAGAAATCGACGCACAAAAAGAAAAGATTGCAACTCTTAAGGCCGCTTTAGATAATGCCGCCTCCTCGTTCGGTGAGAATGATCGCCGCACGCAAAACTGGCAGATCCAGCTAAACAAGGCACAGGCTCAGCTTAATGATATGGAACGTGAACTTGAACAGTCTGCTGTCGAAGCTAATAATCTCGGTGAAGAATTGGATAATTCGGCTAAAAGTGCAGACGATGCCGGTGGCAAGTTTGGAAAACTTGGTNGTGTCCTCAAGGGCATTGGTGTTGCAATGGGTGCAGTTGCCACTGCTGCAGGGGCTGCGGCTATAAAACTAGGTAAAGAAGTAGTAGCACAATTTGGTGAGTTAGAGCAAAACCTTGGCGGTTCCGAGGCGGTTTTCGGAGCTCACGCTTTAGCTATCCAGAAAAGTGGCGAAGAAGCATATAAAAACCTTGGTATATCACAAAGTGAGTACCTAGCAACTGCAAACAAAATGGGTGCGTTATTCCAAGGCTCTGGTATCCAACAGCAAAAAAGCCTTGAATTGACCGAGAAAGCAATGCAACGTGCCGCAGACATGGCTTCTGTTATGGGCATTGATATGTCTATGGCAATGGACGCAGTCACAGGTGCCGCCAAAGGCAACTTCACAATGATGGACAACTTAGGTGTTGCGATGAACGCTACCAATATTGAGGCATATGCTCTAGCAAAAGGTCTTGATTTCACTTGGAAAACTGCTACACAAGCTGAAAAAGCTGAAGTCGCTATGCAGATGTTTTTCGAGAATACCCAGCAGTATGCCGGGAACTTTGCACGCGAATCCACAGAAACAATTACGGGTTCAATCGGACTGCTTCAAGCTGCACTTGGTTCTTTCACCGCAGGACTTGGTAATGCTAANGCCGATATGACAAACCTCACAGAGAATCTTGTTGATGCTTTCCAAGCGGTTGTCACTAATATCGTACCTGTTTTAGAGAATATCGTANCCGCACTTCCAACGGCAACAGGTGCAATTCTAACAGCGGTTGGTGACTTGTTGCCTATGCTGCTTGAAACTGTCACAAGTATATTCTCACAGGTATTAGAAACCGTTTTGAGCCTACTACCAGAACTTATTCCGGCAGCAGTAAGTGCTGTGATGACAATTGTCGGAGCATTAATTGATAACCTACCCTTACTTATAGATGCAGCAATTGAACTTGTAACTGCACTTGTAGATGGTATTGGCATAGCTTTACCACAGCTCATACCTGCAGCAGTTTCTGCAGTCACTCAGATTGTGGAAGGTTTGATTGATAATCTGCCCAAGCTGTTAGATGCAGCTTTAAAATTGATTATAGGGTTAGCTCAGGGATTGGTTAAGGCAATACCGCAGCTTGTTTCAAGATTACCTGCCATTATAAATGCATTGGTGGACTTTCTGATTGATTCTATTCCGCAGATAATCGATGCAGGAATCCAGTTATTCGTTGCACTAATTGCGAATCTCCCCGAGATTATTGTTGCTATCGTCAAAGCCGTACCTCAAATTATTGCTGGTATTGTAAGAGCTTTCACAGGATCTATCAGCCAAATAGTCCAAGTAGGTGGTAATCTGATTAAAGGACTATGGCAAGGTATCTCGGATGCAGGTGCGTGGTTATGGGATAAGATCTCCGGATTTTTTGGGAATGTGGTATCGAGTATTAAAAATTTCTTTGGCATAAGCTCACCTTCTTCTCTTTTTGCCGGGATTGGCCACAATATGGGTGAAGGTATCGGTGTCGGTTTCGAAGAGGCAATGGCAGCTGTTTCGAGAGATATGCAGAACGCAATACCCACAAATTTCGATTTAAATTACAGAGGTTTATCTGGACAAGGCAGTCCTGCTGGAACAAGTATCATTCAAAATCTTTCTGTGGTAACACCAAAGGCTCTATCCGAAAAAGAACTGGCACGAGAGTTCAGAAACCTATCACGCAAGCTAGCACTTGAGTTTTAAAGGAGGTCTGACTATGGAATTAACATATATCAATGAGGATGGTGTAAGCATAACACTGAAACAAAACCGCCCATACTTTCTTTCTAAGCTAGACGGAACGGGCAACATACGTCAGACCGTTAATACATTCAAAGCGCCAAATCAGGATGGNGCTTTTTATATTTCCTCCACTCTAGATATGCGAAATATCATACTTGAAGGNACAATTGTTGCTGATAATCCTGATGATGCTTATGCAAAAAGACAGCNTTTTCTTCAAGTATTTAGTCCTAAGTTAAACGGAACCCTCNTCTACCGTAATAAGCAAATTTCCTGCGTGGTAGAAGAGGCAGGTTTTACGGTCTCTACCAGGCAGCGNATACCTAACTTCTTTGTAAGCCTGCTGTGNCCTTCTCCTTTCTTTGAGACCCTGGAAGAAGTGCGTGAGGAANTGGCATCTTGGATNCCACTNTTAGAATTTGAATTAGAGATACCAATGACAGGCATGGAGTTTGGAATTCGTCAACCGAGCCAAATTATCACTGTNGACAACATTGGAGATGTTTCCTGTGGCTGTGAGATTGTGTTTCGAGCTCTGGGAACAGTTACAAATCCAGAGCTATTAAATATTGACACTGGTGAGTATGTCCGACTTNTAACTACAATGAGCGCCGGGGACGAACTTCGAGTTTATACACANTTCGCTAGTAAGCGTGTTGTCAGCATCAGCGGATCTGTTATAACAAACGCTTTCTCACTGCTTGATACCNGCTCGGTATTTTTTCAGCTAGCAGCCGGGCTTAACACTCTGCGATATGATGCTTCAGTCAATATGGAACTGCTTGAAGTTAGTATCTACTTTCGTCCGCAGTTTCTGGGGGTGTGAACATGGAACTATATATCTATAATTCAGACAGAGAGCTTACCGGTATTGTAGAGTCTTTCGATTATCTTCGCTGGACTAGGCGTTATTCNCAGTGTGGTTCATTTGAACTNAAGGCCATAGCAACACCGGAAAACACAGAACTCNTAAAAGAAGGGAACATCATTTGGAAGAACGATGATGAGGAGGCNGGNATTATTGAACATCTTGAATTGTCACAGACCGAGCAGGAATTTATCACGGCAAGTGGCCGCTTTGCTACATCCTTTCTCTCCCGTCGTATTTTATGGCAAACTGAGAAACTATCCGGGGATCTTTCTGTCTGTGTTGAGCAGCTAATAAATAACAATCTCATTAGTCCTACCGATACAACACGGCAAATAACAGGAATAGTTTTTACTTCACCAAATTTGGGAGTGCCCGTTAGTACCCAGATATCATACCGAAATCTTATGGATGCAGTAACTGATTTATGTGTGGCTTCAGATATCGGCATAAAAACTGTGTTCAATCCAGCTACTGGTATCTTTACTGTGACGTTATATAACGGAGAAACTTCACAGGCAGTGTTCTCCAAGGAGTACGAGAATATAACGGAACAGATATATAGAGAGAGTACTGCAGAATATGCTAATACCGCGCTAATCGGTGGCGAGGGTGAAGGCGAAGACCGTACATTTGTCGCTATTACAAACGGCTCTGGGGAGACCCGACGTGAGATTTTTGTAGATGCTAAAGATTTAAGGGCTGAGGATTTTGGAGAGGATTACATCAATACACTGACTTATAGAGGCCAAAGTAAGCTAAATGAGCAAGCAAAGCGATATTCTCTTGATACATCGGTTAACCCTCACGGCAATTTGGCCTACAAGGTAGACTTTGATCTCGGGCATATCGTTAAAGTCATCTCTAAGGCATGGGGTGTATCCATGACTACACGCATCACCGAGGTTGAAGAAACATATGACTCTGACGGTCGAAGTGTTAGTGTAGTGTTTGGAAAAGCTGAAGTGACAATAACTCAGAAAATTCAGTCCAATATGAGCGAAGTTAAAACAGCACTATCGGCTCTTCCCTCGGAAATATCCTCAGCCGTAATGAATTTGACTGGAATATTCTGCTCCCACAGGCACTTGAAGAGACCGTTGATAGAGTCGGTATAAATGCTTTCACTTATATACCCCTTGTAATTTACCGTATATGCCCTTACAAAGTCATGATTCATCTTGTCGTACAGTATTGCTGCTTTAGGCTTAACAGGCATGTAATTATAGAATTCTTCACTATGTGAGTCTATAATCCTTTTAATAGACTCAGCTTCACGCGCTCTCTCGGTATAATTCCCCCTGTGGTCTACAAGCCCACGCCCAAATGTCTGTAAGCCCTTTATGAAGGGCTCCCACATCCAATAAACTATCCCTTTAGCGCCCCTGGATATAGCTTCCCAGTTCCACCACCTCAGCTCATGGGGGTACACAGCGCTGATTGGCGTAAACATGGCCTGGCAATGGCTCTGTAATTCAGAAACCCAGAACCGGCCTGTCTTCGCAGCAGAATGAACCGCGGTGAATACCTCACACCTTAAATCAGGTGACATAAAAGGCGGTACATTCTTAGGATAAAAGGATATTCCGTATTCATCTACATTTTCAGCTGTATTCCAATCGTCATGGGGTCTATGGTATTGACCTTCATCAGTAATCATGGAATGAATATTATCCGCGATGACCGGATGATCCGGATCTACCTCCTTGATGATATCGCTCCATTCCTTTAGAAGGATGCCTATGTTTTCCTTTTTGAAACGGTTATAGTCTACCACCGGCATTACACTTGCCCACATCCATTTCGTAAACTCAACCTGTGACCAGTCGTAATAAGCTCTGTCCCAGACCTGATTTAGCATTTCGATAGATTTGTACCGTTTCTTAAGCCATTCTCTGAATAATTGAAGGGTGTATTTATCCTGGGATGAAAACATGGTTTCATTCCAAATATCATAACCGTACAGAGAGGAATACCCCATGTAGTTTGAGGCCGCTTCGGTGAAGTTTTTGTGTATGAGCATCTTAACCTCGGGGTGATTATAGTTCAAATATCCGAAATACCACGTTTGGTTATCCTTATGCCCCTCGTCTGTGATAGCATAGTATTCTTCTTTCATTATGCTGTCTGGTGCATATTCCAGCGAAGTAATCTGACCCGAAAGCTCCATAATAATTTTCAAGCCCAGAGTTTCAGCATATTTCAGTATCTCCCGGCCTGTATTAAAGGGATAATAGGGCAGGCTTCTGTCCTCCCACCAGAACGCAGAAG
>JGI24709J26583_10003561_pt1 | contig 12182 bp, 9 predicted proteins | sample BioPla2DNA1_FD_26583 | JGI IMG/M metagenome (IMG submission 26583) | reverse complement strand
GCCCCATTTAATGAAATAATCGGCAGTATTACTTTTTTTTGCATATTCTGGGTCGTCTGCATAAGCCTTATTCATGTCTAATAGGGAAAAATCCATTTTACCACTCTCAATATAGTGTTTTACTTTCAATATTACAGGAGGCAAATAGACATCGTCATAAAATTCATTATCAAAAACGTCACTACAGCCAACCAATAAAGAACCAAGCAAAACAACTACAAATAACGGAATTTTTTTATTATTCTTAAGCCTCATATCCGTTATTAATTACAAATTTAAAAATCAAACTCATTAAAAAATAATCTCTCATAATTATCCAAAAAGGCGGATTGACAACAATCCATTAACATTTAGATGATTAACTCTACCCCTGTTGCTTGGAGTAAACTCAACAAGCCTGTTTCGGGAATATGACATCGCGGGGATATAACTATGCCATACCGTTAATATGCACTATCTTTGCGGCGTTCAGTTTTTAAGTTAACGACTTGAATCTGGATAGAAGGGAGACGTTCAATGTCACTTACGAGGTGGAGATTGACCGTCCCCCTTCTTGTTTCCAGATAATTATCAGATTACTCTTTCTTTTCTTTAGTTTCTTTCATTTACCACCATTCTATCTCACCATTCTTCCTGACTATGAACGGCCGTTCATTATTGCCTCGAGTGTAGTCACGAAGCCATAACAATGTGTTGAGCGGCACATCATCATAATGCAATGAATTACCTTTTGCCACCTGATAACCCAACGAATTCCAATCTTCTCCGTCAAAGTACAGGAGCTCGTATTCATCACCAGGACATATATCATTGTCATCACTACGGGGTGAAACACTGGCGTATCTTATTTCTGTAGGCTTACTCATATCCATACCCACCCAATTGCCATCGGGCTGGTTAATCTCAAAGTTAGAGAGCAGATTGCCGTCATACGCACGGTCTATGGCATCCTGACCGGCTTCCGGGTTTGCTATTCCCCGGCCAAACAGTTTATTGCCGTTGGCATCATGGAATGAGAGTTCCGATATGCTGCCCCACGAACCGTTTGGAGTAAAGTAACGCCAGTAACGGTATGGTCTTGCGGCATTCAACTCTATCAGATGAGGTATATCTGTAGTTTCAATTGTATAGAGAGTAACCGCATCCTTAAAGTCCGGGCGGTCCGAGCACTGGAACTTACCGCCCAGAATCCTGCGACGCATATCCACTACATTGTATGACTCATAGTATTTACGGCGCAAGTCACGGCTTACAGTCTGCGGCGACTCCTCATCACCTACATACTCAACCTTTCCGTCCTTATGCAAGATGAAAGGATGGCTTATGGGTATAAGGTCTTCGCCGTCAAATCCCAGAACAATGTACAGCATGTTCCGTCCCATATTCTTAAAACAGGCCTTTCTCTTTTTGAGCTTGCCATAATCAAGCACAAACCATTCGAGGCCGAATGAATTGACCGCCATTGCTATGTAGACATACTTCTTGTCTTTAAGGCCTTTTACGGTTTCCGGGTTCGTCTCAATCTCCAGGTCCGATGTCAGATTATAGCGTTCAGTAACATCCACCCGGCAAAGATCAAAAGGATATACATACTTGGCGCGGTTACAATATTCAACCAGATCACGGTTAATGGTGTATGAGCTGCGCCATACCTTGGGTATACGCTCGTAAGGATAGAACTGCTGACCAGCCGGCATTATCAGTGAATTGATAGTTACCTGCTCACGCCCGCAGTCATCCAGGAAAGTGTACCAGCAGTGACCGGCACTGTTCCTACCCCAAATAGGCACCATATCAACAGCTGCAGGCATTGCAAAACTGCGAAAAACGGCTGTTCCCATAATCACATATTCCATACAACTGCCAAATGTCATGCGGGTCCAGGTAGCGGCACTGCGCAGAGGTATACCACTACGATCTTCCCATATCACACGGTGCCCTATAGCATACTGTTTGTATTGTATTTCATTACGCACTATTTCAATTGCTCCGTATATGGTGTTACGCTCATAATCAGTAGGCGGAACTTTACTCAGGCTGTCACTGTAATATGATGACAGGATATCACGCCAAGCATCAAAACTCTGCAGTTCAGCTACCTTATATGGCAAAATCCAGTCGCGGAACTGCTCATAAGTAAGGTGCTGTGCCCACGGTCTTGTTCTCCACTGACGGAATGTGTGGTCTATGTTATATATCAGATAATCGGCCGTTATAACCTTCACATCTGAAATTGTATCTTCAGAAAGTTCCCAGTAATAACAGTCGCTTATTTGGCGCAGGGTGTCACGCTGCCAGTCAGGGCTTGGACCTGTGCCCAATATCTCCAGTGCCTTGCGGTAATAGCTGTTTATTGCTGCCGTATCGCGATAAGAGTAGTGAGCGGGCATATTTGCAATGAGATATTTGGCGGCTTCAAGTTTCTGCGGGTCATTATCTACGGTACGGTAATGTTTCAGGACAGCCTCAAGCTCAGTTCTGTTCTCTCCGGCTGCTTTTAGCGCATCACGCAGATACCTCTTGTCTTCAGAGCAACCTGCAAGCAACAGTATTGTCAGGGCAAATGATAACAGCTTTTTCATAGGGCGTTGTTTTTCCATTTGTCAAGACTTGGTGAACTGACGGTGTCAGCATTCACATATTCTATTCTCTCATCCTTGTGGAGTATGAAAGGATCTGTTATCTGTATAAGAGCATTCCCATCATATCCCATTACCGTATATAGGACTTCACGGCCCATATTATTGAAGCATGCCTTGCCGTTCTTGATTCTTCCAAAATCAACTATCTGCCAGGGATTGCTGTCATCCCTGACCGCGGATGCTATATAGACATACTTGTCTTTCAACTGTTTTCTTTCAGCCCTGTCTATAGGTATGGAAATGTTGCTGGTAAGAAAGTACTGTGATGTAACGTCTTTCCTGCCAAGCTCAAAGGGGTACTGGTATATGGCTTTACGTCTGTACTCTAAGCGCACCTTGTTTATGGCGTATGTGTGACGATATACTTTTGGGCCACGTTCATAGGGGAAGAATCCGCCGCCTATCATGGTGGATAGGTCCCATTCTGATGTAAGCTGCTCTCCGCGGTCAGATATTATCACGAACCACCGGGTGGCGGCTGTGCCGCGGCTGCCTACTGGAGTTTCATCCAATACGGCGGGGATGCCTGCGCTGCGTAACGCCAGAACGGCGGTCAGGGCGTAGTCCGGTATGTTACCGTATGTCTGGTGCGCCAGTAGATAGGCACTGAGTAATGGTAGTCCTGCACGGGTGTATAGGCCGTAACGGTGCAATCCATTGTAGGCATCGTTACGTATCATATCGGCCACACCCATTGTGGTATTGTACTCCACATCATTCTTGATGGGGTTCTTAAGTCCCTGGCCGAAGTGGGCAAGCAGTGTGTCACGCCAATGGTCAAGTTCCTGGAGCTCTACCGCCTTGTATGGCAGCATCCATTCCAGGTACTCATCAAAGGTGACTTGGCTGGCCCAAGGGCAGGTGGTCCACTGGGTGTAGGATTTGTCTATGTTGTCAATCAGGAAGTTCGCTTTGATTATCTGAGCATCTGGGATGGTATGGTTAGGCAGGTCACGGTAGTTGAGGTCTGTTATGTCAAGCAGACTGTCACGCTGCTGCTCCGGAGTTAATGTTGTGTCTGCAAGTATCTGTGCGGCATAATCATAGTACTGATAGACCTCCTTGCCCGCGTATGAGTAATGGGCCGGCATGTTCTCTATCAGGAACTCTGCCGCACGCAGCTTGTCAGGGTTAGGGTCAACTGAACGGTATGATCCAGCACAGAGACAAGTTCAACACGGTTGCTACCGGCAGATTGCAGTACGCGGTTCAGAGCAGCACCCTGACCGCATCCACTGCAAACCACCAATAACACTGGTAGTGCAAAAATGTTATGTAAGTACCTCGATAACATAAACCTATTCTATCTCAAAGTATTCTGTCCACCACTTATCAAAGGCGTAAATCTCTACTACGTATTCACCTGCCGGTACTGAGGTCAGGTCAGCTTGTGCGCTATACGCGGGTGCGTAATTCTGTATGTTGGGGGTTGATACCGAATATACTGCAATACATGAAGCTGGTACATCTGAAAACAAAACAGTAAATACTTGCTCGTCTATTGTGGCTGAAACTGTTACTTCAGTGCGCGATCCGGTGTGCGTTCCGTTTTTTCTAAGTTTAATCTCATTTTCTGCTCCAAAAACAGGAAGAGAAACAATTAATGCTGTGAGCAACGAAAAGATAACCTTTTTACTCATATCAGTTGTGTTTAAAAAATTTTGGCTAAGATATGTGCAGATCAAGCTACAAACCAAGACAAGAGCGTCCCAAGAGCGTCCCAAAAGCGTCCTGGGTGGGGGTTGAGCTGATAATGAATTAGTTATGAAAAAGGAATGGTTTTGTTATATTTTTCCAGTGTGCTCTTCAAAAATGTAATTGAATGTGGATTCCTGTGTTTTGTCTTTTATCCTGTTTTTTAGATTCCGGCATCCGGATTGTGACAGATTGAATAGTCTATGAAAATCCTTCTGTTTGAATCCTAACAATATGAAAAGGCAATAATTAAGTTCATTGCCGTTGAGCCGTGATGATGAGGTGTAAATAAATGACCGGATTCTTTCCAGTTCCGGAGAGGTTTCATAATTATCTATAAAGGTGTTCTTTTCTTTCGTGTCAAGTTCTTTACGCTTATTGATGTTCGTTATCATTTGATTGAACAAATCACTCTGTTTGAACGCTATCAGGTCTTTCTCATAATCCGCAATTGTTTCAGTTTGCAGATTATCATCCACCGGTTGATTAGCCTGCTGCTCTTCATTCATTTGCAGATTGTCCTGTAAATCCACCTCATGCTTTGACTTACTTTGTAAAGATAACAGTATTATAAAGGCAACAAATACAAGTAAATGGACTATTATTATCAATAAGGTGTATCGGTTGATTGGTTTAGATAAGGAGTTTGAATGGTTCAGAGCAGCCCTGAAAATATTATCCGAACCTGTATGTGATGCAATTGTATCCATCCAGGCACTTGGCTTGTTTTGCATAGAATGAAGCTGAATCGGTGTTGCCGATTACAGGATAAATCTCGGACAGACTGCGGTGAACATCACATATTGAATATGCTTGACCATAAGGCTCCTGATGCGCATTCCGGATGAAGGATGTATCAATGTAGTTGAGTGTTTGTTCGTAATCTGAATCATTAAATATGGCAATCTTTGACAACTGAAGTATACCAAGCATAAAAATAGCACAACTTAATGCTATACAGCTGAATTGATTCTGTGTTATTTTTTTACATTGCCTGATACTTGGCCTACTACTTGACATGTCTTAAGTACATAGATAATAAGTTGGAAATTGTTTATCATTGCTTGTACTTTGAAATCAGCGCCGGGCAACAAGTCATGAAGCGCATGATGCAATCCTCATTTCAAAACAAATCCGTTACAAACCAATAAAAAAAGGAGAAATTTGCAAACCGGAGGTTGTAAAAAAATTTTAAATGGGATGAAGTTATAATTATAATGTACGAACTCTAACAAGAGTTCGGTGAACTGCAGGTTCAAAAGTTTATGATTAAAGCTTCCATCGTCAAAAAATAATGAGGGCTGAACCTGCGTCCAGCCCTCATTATCACAAAATAGTTTTAAAAGAGAGTATTAGCGGCCGCGGAGGATCTTTTTGATTTCGTTGAGCTTGTTCAGAGCCTCGATGGGGGTCAGATGGTTGATGTCGATTGACAGGATCTGGTCGCGTATCTGTTCCAGTACGGGATCATCGAGCTGGAAGAAACTCATCTGAAAACCTTCGCGGTTCTGGCCGGTCTTCACGCCGGGACGCGATATGCTTTTACCGCTACCGCTCCCTTCCATCTCTTTTAGAATGGTTTCGGCCCGTCTTACTATACTGGGGGGCATGCCGGCCATCTCGGCTACATGGATACCGAATGAGTGTTCGCTGCCGCCGGGTACCAGCTTGCGCAGGAAGAGCACTTTGCCATCCTCCTCCCGAACCGAGACGTTGAAGTTGCGTATGCGGGAGAAAGAGCGGGCCATCTCGTTCAGCTCATGATAATGGGTGGCGAAAAGAGTGCGGGCACGGGCTGTGGGATGCTCATGTATATACTCTACGATAGCCCAGGCAATGGAGATGCCATCGTATGTGGAGGTGCCGCGTCCAAGCTCATCGAACAGGATCAGACTGCGGGGAGTGACGTTGTTCAGTATGTTGGACGCCTCAATCATCTCCACCATAAAGGTCGATTCGCCTGCCGATATGTTGTCGCTGGCGCCCACGCGGGTAAAGATACGGTCCACCACACCTATCCTGGCACTCTCGGCCGGCACGTAACAGCCCATCTGAGCGAGCAGGGTGATGAGTGCGGTCTGCCGGAGCAGGGCGGATTTACCGGCCATATTGGGACCGGTTATGATGAGTATCTGTTGATTGTCGCTGTCTATCAGCACATTGTTCGAAATGTAGCTGTCGCCCGGTGGCATCTGGGTCTCAATAACCGGATGACGTCCCTCGCGTATGTCTATTATGTAACTGTCGTCTATTACAGGACGTATATACTTACGCTCACGGGCTGCCGAGGCAAATGAGAGCAGACAGTCCAGACGGCTCAGCAGTGTGGCATCCTTCTGAATGGCAGGCACATATTTTACGATTGACTGTGCCAGCTCGCCAAATATACGGTTCTCCAGCGCAAGGATCTTCTCTTCTGCTCCCAAGATCTTCTCTTCGTAATCCTTGAGCTCCGGGGTGATGTAACGCTCGGCATTGACCAGAGTCTGTTTGCGTATCCATGTTTCCGGCACCTTGTCCTTAAAGGTGTTGCGCACCTCCAGATAGTAGCCGAAGACATTGTTGTAGGCTATCTTGAGGCTTGTAATGCCGGTGAGTTCGGACTCCCGCTGCTGAATCTGCATAAGGCGGTCCTTGCCTCTGTATGCGAGATTGCGCAGCTCATCAAGCTCAGCATCAACGCCGTCGGCAATCACCCCGCCCTTACTCACCAGCATGGGAGTGTCCGGACGCAGGGTTTTCAGGATATTCTCACGAAGCTCCGGGCAGACGTCCATGCCGTCTCCCATCTTTTGCAACTGCGGGCTATCCGACTCCATACATGTCTGCTTGATGGGCTCCAGCAGTCTAAGAGCCTGTCCCAGTGCCAACACCTCGCGCGGATTGATACGACCTGCCGCAGCTTTGGAGATCAGACGTTCCAGATCACCCATACGCTGCAACGAATCGGCAAGCGCTTCACCCGTATGCGGATAACGGAGCAGATAGTCCACCACATCAAAACGGCGGTTAATTTTGGCGATGTCCTTTAGGGGAAAGAGCATCCAGCGACGCAGCAGGCGCGCTCCCATAGGCGAGCAGGTGCGGTCTATGACCTCAAGCAGGGATGTGCCGTCTTCGTTGTTGGCCGAAATTAACTCCAGATTGCGTACAGTGAACTTGTCTAACCGCATATTGCGCTCATCATCTATCATCTTGATGGACGATATGTGACTTGTGTTGTTGTGCATGGTCTGGGCAAGATACTCCAGTATGGCACCGGCAGCCACCTTGCCGTTGTGCAGATGATCTACGCCAAATCCTTTAAGATTGGGCACCTTGAAATGGCGGTTGAGCTGTTCTCGTGCAAAATCTTCGGTAAAGACCCAGTCGTCAAGCTCATGCAGGTAGTATCGGGAGCCTAACGACTGTTCGAACTGCTGACGGCGGCCCCGTTCTATCAGCACCTCTTTGGGTGCAAAGTTGGAGAGCAGTTTGTCTATATGGTCAGCCGGTCCTTCGGCTATCAGGTACTCGCCGGTTGATATATCCAGGAATGAGAGTCCCCATGCCCCCTTGCCGAAATGTACTGCCGCAAGAAAATTGTTCTCCTTATTTTGGAGCACATTGTCACTCATGGTAACACCGGGGGTGACAAGCTCGGTTATGCCCCGTTTGACAAGCTTCTTGGTCGTTTTGGGGTCTTCAAGCTGATTGCAGATGGCAACGCGGCGACCGGCACGTATTAGTTTGGGCAGATACGTGTCAAGCGCATGATGGGGGAATCCGGCCATCTCAAGCATCTGCGCTTCATTCTTGCCGTTATTGCGGCGTGTAAGGGTTATTCCCAGGATCTTGCTGGCCTCCACCGCATCCTGAGCGTAGGTTTCATAGAAATCGCCGCACTGGAACAGAAGTATTGCATCAGGGTGTTTATCCTTGAGCTTGTAGAACTGTCTCATCATGGGCGTATCAACGCGTTTAGTCTGTGCCATCTCTTTTGGTATGAAAAGGTTATCTTACACGTTTCCTGAACAGGAACAGGTTTACAACCGTAAACAGTACAACCAGTATGCCCAATGTGATCAGGGTGGCGCTTAAATTTTTTGGAGCGAATCCTAAAAGCAGCAGAATGGGGAACCCCATTATCATGGCCGGAATATTCTGAAGTACCAGATTGTTGGCCGCAGGAGTCTCGTATCGGGGGTCAATCTCACGCAGAAGTATCATGCCGTTGCTGGCAGTGCCGGTCAGCATTCCGAACATAGAGAAAAACCCCTCATAACCGTAACTGGGGTATATCCTCATAGATACCTTCTTCACATAGTAGAATGTCGCAATTGCTCCGGCTATGCAGAGTAATGTAAGAGGCAGCCATATAGAGCGAAGATTTTCAAAACAGATTGCAGCGGTACCGGCTACTATCATCAGGTCGAAGGCGGTACCGCCCACACGGTTCAAAAGGTACTCATTCAGATATTCGCGATGCATTAGCCCTTTTTTACGCAGAGACCTTATAAACACCCTTACAAGTGAGGCGAACAGTATTCCCCAGAAGAAGTTGAATCCGTAAACGAGCGGTTTGACTGTTTTTTCACCGAAATCGCCAAGTTCAAGACGTCCGATAAAGGACATGAACAGATACACGAAGAAATAGGTCATAAAGACAATGCTTATAACGATGGTCAGCTTGTCAACCGATTCGGAATGCGGAAGCTCATTGCCCTGATCATAATCGTACAGTGTGTAACGGGTGTCCGTCTCCTGTTCCTTTAATGTCAGTCTGTTTTTGTGGGCAAGTATATTCATATAGATTACACCGACTATGCTGCCTATCAGAAATCCTATAGCTGCAATTGATAGTCCGAAATCTATACCCTGGAAATTTATTCCCTGCTCTGCTGCTACCGACTGATATATGGTGCCGAAGTTCAATGCCTGACCCGGTCCCTGCCCATATCCCATGGGAAGCATAAGACCTCCTGCATAAAAAATGTCGCGCCCTGCTTCGGGATTGCGCCAGAACAGATACATAGGCACTGTTATCAAAAGTCCTACTATTCCCTGTATGATATATGTGCCTACCGTCAGTGTGCCGGTCTCAACAACCGTGCGCGTATTGCTGCGGTTTGACACCTTGGTCGGTCTGAGAGACATTGATATGAAGCCCAGGGCAAGGGCATGATAGGTCATAGTCTCCATGAACCTTTTATCAATGATGTCGTTGAATTTTGGCCAGAACTTAAACAGCAGTATGATCAGACCGCCCAGCAGAGCCGTAGGAATGAGGCTGCGGCGCAGAAATCGCACTTTACGGCGCAGAGTATTGCCTGCCAGCACCGCCAACAAAACCACAAAAACCTGTATAAGCGTACTCCACACCTCCGGCGCGGCAAACGATTTAACCGCTATCCCGCTTGATGAAAGATACATGACAATCTCTTTTCAATAATCCTTTCAAAGATAGGAATTGCCCTATATTTTCACAAATATTTGCCGTAATTACTTTTTAATTACGCAGTAAGGATGTTCCTGTTTCTCCCAAACAGGTCCGATGACTGTCAGATTTCGCGTTTGCCGGATCTGGCGTTTGCCGGATCCCGTGTTTGTCAGATGCCGAATGCCTCTTTTATCCGGTCAACATAGTCCAGCTTTTCCCAGGTGAAGAGTTCAACCTGAATGGTGCGGGCAGGCATGTAGTTTGACCTGAATACCTTTGTTACAGTTTCAGGGGTGCGGCCCATATGTCCGTATGCGGCTGTCTCGCTGTATATGGGACTCCGTAATTTAAGACGTTTCTCTATGGCGTAGGGACGCATGTCAAAGAGTCGGTTCACCTTTTTGGCAATTTGGGAATCGGTCATCTCAACATGCGCCGTGCCGAAGGTGTTTACGAATATATTTATGGGTTCGGCTACGCCTATGGCGTATGACACCTGTACCAGAACCTCGTCGGCTACACCGGCGGCTACCAGATTTTTGGCAATGTGGCGTGTGGCGTAGGCTGCACTGCGGTCCACCTTGGAGGGGTCTTTGCCGCTGAAGGCTCCGCCGCCGTGACCTCCCTTGCCCCCGTAGGTGTCGACAATTATTTTACGGCCGGTAAGACCGGTATCGCCGTGCGGACCGCCAATCACGAATTTGCCGGTGGGATTGACAAAATATTTGATTTCATCGTTGAAAAGGGATTTCACCTTCTCCGAACTTATGCTTTCAACCACCCGTGGTATAAGTATCTCCTTTACATCGGACTCAATCTTTTCGAGCATGTTGCGGTCAGCTTCAAGCTGCGCCTGCTCCGAGGAATCCGCGGGAGCTATGAACTCGTCGTGCTGGGTGGATACAACTATGGTATCTATGCGACAGGGTCTGCCTTCATCGTTGTATTCAACCGTAACCTGACTCTTGGCATCGGGACGCAGGTAGGTCATTGTTTTCCCTTCGCGGCGGATGTCGGCAAGTACCTGCATGATCCTGTGGGCAAGCGCCAGCGATACGGGCAGGTATTCGTCGGTCTCGTTTGTGGCGTAACCGAACATCATGCCCTGATCTCCGGCTCCCTGTTCATCGGGGTTTTTCCGGTCCACACCGCGGTTTATGTCGGCACTCTGTTCATGTATTGCGCTGAAGACTCCGCATGAGTCTCCGTCAAACTTATACTCGGAACGGGTATATCCTATACGGTTGATCACATTGCGGGCTATCTCCTGAAGGTCCACATAAACCCGGGATTTGACCTCGCCTGCAAGCACCACCTGACCGGTGGTGACAAGAGTTTCGCAAGCAACCTTTGAATCGGGGTCAAAGGCAAGAAATTCATCGACTACAGCATCGGAAATCTGGTCCGCTACTTTGTCAGGGTGTCCCTCGGACACCGATTCGGATGTAAATAAGTATGCCATATAATAAAAAAATAAGTCCCACTGTCAATTTGGACAATGGGGCCACAACCTATATATGCAAAGTGTCATGAAGCGTGACTTTTAGCATTTTTTTATGTGGTTGCAAGCTGTCGGGAGCAAATCGCTCTCAAATCTTTCCACATTATCCGTTGCAAAGTTATATATTATTTGCAAACCGGTGCTGCTTTTTTTTGTTTTTATCTGAAAAAAGTTCCTGCTTTCTTCTGCAAAACAGCGTTTACCGATAGAATTTACCGGCAAAGCAGAATAGTACTGTAAAAAAAGCCCACTATTTATTATGGTATTAATAATTGTAATATATTTGCAATAATCAAGGATAGAGATTACACTTTTTGGGATACTACCCAATAAAGGCTGATTATGTCAATTACCAAATGTAAAAACGAAGAAGATCTTCTTCGAGTGAAGGTTTATCTTGGCTCAGATTATTTAAAAGTCCCGTACTTATATACTAACTTATATAAATATGGGACCGGAAATACAAATGTCGAGGTATGGTTTGATATTAATGAAGAACAGATGAGAGGGATATATTTGAGGTATTTTAATTGCCTGCATTTTTACACAAAAGAGACAGATTACTCTCAAAAGTCATTTCTTGAATTTACCGGGCAGATCAATCCGGAAGTAATAATGACAGAGGCTGCATTTGGCGGGCGAATACGGCCTTTTACAAAATCATATTCATTGACTCGTGAATATTCCATTCGGTGTGATCCGGACAGAGCTGAATATTCCAATCTTGCCGGTTATGCAGTCAGGCAGGATATTGAAGAGATTGCAGAGCTCATCATGATGGATAGGATCTATCAGGAAATATATACAGAGGAGAGCTTGTATAACCAATTAATTGAGAGATTTGATGCCGGTTATGGAAAATGCTGTATTATCAGAAGAGATGGGAAAATTGTTGCCAACTATTCAATAAACGGCGAGAATGATA
>JGI24709J26583_10003560_pt1 | contig 12184 bp, 8 predicted proteins | sample BioPla2DNA1_FD_26583 | JGI IMG/M metagenome (IMG submission 26583) | reverse complement strand
ATGTGTTCAGATATATCTGTTCAGGTTTTTTGATAAAATACGGCGGGAAGCTTGTATCTGTAACCAGATATTTGGCGGATGCCAATGCTCTGTCATAATTCTTGGAGAAAATATCTATCATGGTTACATTCTTAATCCCATATCTTTCAAGCAGCTTTCTAAACACAGACTTACAGGAAGGATTAACAGCAAGCTTCACATTATAATTCTTATATTTATCCTTAGACAGCTCTTTAAGAAGTGCAAATATATTACCTGCGATATCCTCTCCATGCTTGGATTCCAATAAAATATCATTAGGCAATATACTCAGTTTTTCATATACATGAGTATAATAAACAGTCCCCTTCCTCATCATCACAGATATGATTGGGAGCTTCTTCTTAATCATTGTCATTTTTTCTTTGCTTTTTGCAAACCTATATAGCTTTGAAATATAATTCCTGATACGCTTTAACAGATTGTATATTCTGTTAGGCATAAGCTCCCGCAGCTTAGTAATACGCACCATCTTCTTTCGGTTAGTAAAAAGCGGNAGTCTCTTCTTCAGCCATCCTGATGAATACAGAAGATAATTGTTGCTTCGCCAGTTAGGCAGTCTGCTGTCAAGGAAGTCCTGAGTCTTGTTGATAATCTCAAGCTTTATATCAAGCTTTCCCTTGCCCCGGTTCTCATTCTTGAAAAGGGTTATATACCGGTACAGGAAATGCCTTGTGCATATGAATTCAAGCTCATTATAATAGTGCTCAAGGTAGTTGTTTTTCTCCATATAATCGAATACCAATTCAAAAGCCCTGATAATATCCAATGTCTGCTTTGAAAATGTATTCAAAAACCCGCCTTGAGTTGTTTTACGGTAATTATATAAGGGTTCATTTACAATACCTATGCTCTTGGCTTTTACTACAACCTGATATACAAAAACTATATCTTCAAATCTCATGTTTAAGGGAAATTCCATACCGGCAAGAAGCTCCCGCTTATATAGCTTGTCCCAGGGAAATGGAAGTATATGTGCAAGCTCATATTTGTGTTCATACAGATTGAAGCTGTGGTTTATCAGCTCAAGCCTGATATGATCACGTTTTAAAACACCGGTATGCATGTCCTCGTATACATTATAGCGGGTACAGATTACAATATCGTTGTTATCGGTAACTGCTTTGTTATAAAGCTTTTCACACATATCCGGTTCAATAAAATCATCACTGTCCACAAAAAGTATATATTCACCGCTTGCTTTTGCCATACCATAATTTCTGGCATGACTTACTCCTTTATTTTCTGTAGTATATATTGTCATAATCTGAGGATTATTTCTTTGGTATTCTTCTAATATTTGAAGGCTATTATCTGTACTGCCGTCATTAACAGCAATTATCTCAATACTTTTCAGAGTCTGGGAGAACAGACTGTCCAGACATTGCCTAAGATACTTCTCTACATTATAGACAGGCATTATAATACTGACTCGTATTTTATGCTCTTCCACTCCACATTCCTCCTTAACACAAAATATTAATCGTTCCTGCCATCCGGGTCAAAAACTGCATTTGCAACCCTTTTGGATGCCTGTCCGTCTTCCCAAGAGCAGAACTTCTCATAAAACACATCATATTTATCCTTGTATTTATTTACTATCTCATCTATATTCCTAAAAGCATCAATAACCTCTTCTGTGGTAAACAACAAAGGTCCGGGAAGCTCTTCTTCTATGTCGATATAAAAGCCCCGCAGTACATCTCTGTATTTTTCCAAATCATAGGTGTAAAACAGCATAGGTCTCTTAAGGTTGGCATAATCAAAGAATACTGATGAATAATCCGTAATCAGATAATCCGATATCAGATACAACTCCGATATATCATCATAGTTACTTAAATTATATGCGAAATCCTCCAACCCGGTAACGTCAATAGAATCTGCTATAAAGTAATGTGTGCGAAGCAGTATCACATATTCATCACCAAGCTCTTTCTTCATAAGCTGAAGATCAAGCTTTAGTGAGAACTTGTATTGACCCTTGGTATAATATTCGTCATCTCTCCATGTTGGAGCGTAAAGGATAGTTTTCTTATCCTTAGGTATGTTAAGCTTATCCCTTATCTTAGCTGCAATCTCTTCCTTATTGTCCCAGTGTAAAATATCATTTCTTGGATAGCCTGTCTCAAGAATGGTTTTATGAAATATAAAACATCTTCTGAATATATCGCTTGAAAATTTGTTGGCAGCTACAAGATAATCCCAAGATCTTGACTGTTTGTAGGTTTGCTTTTTATATCTGGGAGTTGCTGAATTAATGTCTTCAAGGTCAAACACAAGACGCTTAAGCGGTGTTCCATGCCATGTCTGAAGAAATACATTCCCATTTCTTTTCTTAATCCATACAGGCTGTCTGCTGTTAAAAATGTAATATTTGCAGCGGGCCAGATAATAGCAGTATCTGATACTGAATCTCTTCACTCTGGAGTGTTTATACGGTATGACAGTTCCTTTCTTGTCCATAACCCATATGAACCTGTATTTACCCGGATAATTCTTCTGCAGATATTCATATACATACTTAGGGCTGTCAGAATAGTTTTTGCCAAAAAAGCTCTCACAAAATACCCAATTGTCCTTAAGTGACATCTTAAGAAATATCTTTCTGTATAAGAATTTTGGAAACTCTCTTTTGTTTTTAATAAATGACCTGATTTTTCTTCTGGCCAAATGTAAAGTTACGATTCTTACGGCTTTCTTATAATTTCCTTTGTAAAAAGCCTTCAATATCCTCTTTTTATACTTTTTATAAGAACGAATTAACTCCATATCCATCTTTGATATCAGACCATGGAGTATGTTAAAATTATTCGCAACATCTTCGGAATTTTTCATTCTTTTTAATTTTGGAGCAAAATATCTAATGGTATAATGTATTATCTTCCTGTCCAGACGTGTTCTAAGGTCGCTGTCAGGAGCTATAAGTGTCTTGGCATATTCATATGTCTTAACATACTCAGCAAAGCTCTTGCTTCCCTTCATCTGACTTAAGGAAGGAAAATTAATCGAATCATTGTGATTGCGCTTGATATACTGAGACTCCATATTACGGCTGAAGATAAATGCCTTATCAAGAACACGAAGCAAAAACGGATAATCAGACAAGAAAATAATATCTTCATTAAACCTGATATTGTTATCCTCTATCAGCTGTCTTCTCATCAAAACATGAAGCACAGTTATGCTTCTGACACTCTTACGTCTTGAAATCAGCTCATAATAAGCCCGCCTTTTCTTCGAGGCAATATACTCTTCTTCGGATAAATATTCTATGCCTTCTGTTTCCTGCTCACTATCCTTATCACTGTCTTCATCAATTATTGAGCCGTCCTGCAGGGGTCTGCCATCACTGTCTGCACTATCCTGCTCAGAATCCTGAGAATCACCTTCCTTATCACTGTCGCCATCCTCATCACTGTCATCCTCTTCCTCTTCTTCCTGCTCTTCATAAAGCTTTCGCAAAAACAGACTTCTTCGAAACCATGTCCAGGTTTTCTTACCATATACAACATCAGCGTTATCATTATCAGCTGTAGCTACAATTTGCTCCAAAGCATTTTCATCAAGATAGTCATCACTATCAAGAAAATATATATACTCTCCTTTAGCCATGGACAACCCAAGATTTCTGGCTGCAGCCACTCCCGTCCTGTCCTCCAGATGGGCAACCGCCAAAGGAAAATCCTTGCTGTATTCCTCAATGTATTTATCAATATCCTCCTCAATATGATCACATATCAGCAAAACCTCAAAGTCTTTAAAGCTTTGCTCTCTTAGACTTTCCAGAGCATCCTCAAGAAAATGCACTCCTTTGTGAAACGGCATAATTATGCTGACCTTCATATATAATAAACCTCCTACTAAAAATATATTATCTAAATAACCTGTAACGGAGGTTTTAACCTCCTTATTGCGGCATTACCCCAGTATACTATACAACATCAGACTATATTGTATATCCAAGCCACACATAACTAATTATATAACTTTTATAGTTTTTAAACAACACCAACCTTCCATAACAAAAATACACAAGTCTATCACAAAATCAGGGGGGCAGTAATATTCCCATTGATATTTTCCAACAGCCTTGCACATTAATTATGAATTCCTATGTACTCTATCTGGATGAAAACAATCAATTAACCAGAACAACGGCTAAACGTGATAAATTCGAGAGAATCGGTGATTGCTATAATGTATTAAATGCAGACTTTCTATGGGTATCATATAATGACATAATTGATGAGGATAATTTGATATGGATTGAATTCGACTTTACTTTAAGATAAGCCTTGCGGTTTCGGAACTTTCACCCGCTAGATTGCACCCATGTTGGGCACACAAGAAAACGAAAAATGACCATGTTTGGATGGTCATTTTTCGTCTTAACTGGGCTACTAGGATTCGAACCTAGAAATGCTGGAGTCAGAGTCCAGTGCCTTACCGTTTGGCGATAGCCCAATATATTTAATTGTTTGCGGCTGATATATCAGTGCCACGGATGATATTATAACCCATAGCAGCACAGAATTCAAGCACAAATTTTAGAAATTTTCGTATCTATTCTGTGCAATTATCGCTTTTTAATCATCATCCTTTTAGCAAACCCTTCTGTATAGCCATCCCTTATTCCCTGAAAATTTGTATATTACCTTCAAATAATATCCACGAATAATAAACACACTTATCAGACTAAATTAAGCGTATCTAAATGGTATATCTAATTCTTTAAGAACAGAGATTTGCTCATCGTCTAAAAAAAAGAAATGTGTCTTTTCATGTGAGCATATGGAACATACCAATTGATTTTGATTGTAAAACCCCGGATCTTCAAGCATGGTATCATTTTGAAAGCAATTTGTTTTAGTCAATTTTCCATGTTGAATCAAGTAATCGACCATATTCTGATCAAATTTAAGCTCGTATATTTTATAAAGTCCTCCTATTGAACAGTGAGAAAATGCAGTGTGTCTGGATCTTATAAAACTTTCCTCTACTCCTCCGCTATATAGCTGTTCTCCAGAGTAATCACACAATTATATCTGGTATCATGCTTTCTAACCTCATCCACGATTTTCTTCAGAAGTCTTTGCTCATCCTCTATTGTATATGCGTGCGGAATAACCAGATCAAATATCAGATTGATCTGGAATTCTCCGTTAACAACTCTAAAATCATGGATAGATGCCTTCTCATCCAGACTTCTGATAATATGTGTTACCATATCTCTTTTTTCAATAACCATAGCATCATTCATCTCTATGGGATCCATATGGATGACTAGGAATATATCCATTATCTCAAGCACATCACGCTCTATCTTGTCTATTGTCTCATGAGCCATCTCAAAGTCTATGTCATTAGGAACCTCCGCATGAATAGTAGCCATCCGGTGAGAAGGACCGTAGCTGTGAATGATAAGATCATGAGTACCAACTATACCCGGATAATTCTCTACGAAGGAAGACAGTTTCTTATATAGCTCCCTGTCAACAGCCTGGCCAAGCAGTGGTTCCAATGTGTCCTTGACAATCCTTATCCCTGACAGCATAACAAATATCGAAACAACAATACCCATATATCCATCTATTTTCCAGCCTGTAAGTCCTGCAATTATCGCAGATATAACAGTAACCGAGGTAACTAATATGTCTCCCATGGAATCTGCTGCTGCAGCCAGCATAACTGTTGATTTTATTTTCTTTCCGAGCTTTCTGTTAAAAACCATCAGCCATACCTTTACCAATATTGACAGAACCAATATGCCTAAGAGGATGGGATTAAATATTACTGCTTCAGGATTTAGAACCTTTTTAAATGAACTTTTAAATAACGTAAATGCAACCTGAAGAATCAGAAAGGAAACAGCAAGAGCAGTTATATATTCGAGTCTTCCATGCCCGAAGGGATGCTCCTTATCTGCAGGTCGACCGGCCAATTTCACACCTATAAAGCTGATAACTGAGGATGCAGCATCGGATAAATTGTTGAATCCGTCAGCCATAACGGAAACACTGTTTATTATGATTCCTATTATCAGCTTCAATGCAAATAATAAGACATTGCATATAATTCCGACGATACCGGACAAGCTTCCATATGAAGTACGTACCGCCCGATCCTCAATATCATCCTTATTCTTAACAAACAGCTTAACTAAAAGCTCAGTCATAAGATATACTTCCTTTCAAAGCATGAAAGACCTGTTAATACATTAATTTCGATTCCTATCTGTTCTGCATCTGTTCTTATCTGTTCTTCTGTCATTATATGTTCTATTATTTTTATCTGCCAATCTGTCATTACATGTCCTTGTCTTTTTTCTGCTCTAATCTGTTTTATAATGCCAAACGATATATCTGCTCCACATCCTTAGCGGTTAACGGTACAAAGCTCCCTATAGTGCCGGTATCCCCAAGACCAAGCTTTTCTACCATTAAAGGTATGTCTTCTTCCTTTGCTCCAAGCTCTTTGAATGTTGTAGGCATTCCAATAGACTTAAGAAACTGCTTAAATCTCTTAATCCCTTCCTTTGCTGTCTCCTCAGGGTTGGCGAAGTTCATCTCACAGCCCCATACTCTCACAGCAATTTGAGCAAAGCGGTTAATATCATGCTTCATAACATAAGTCATCCATGCCGGGAATATAACAGCCAGACCTGCACCGTGAGCCACATCATAAAGAGCTGACAGCTCATGTTCGATTCCATGGCTTGCCCAATCCTGTTCTCTGCCTACTCCCACCAGATTATTATGTGCTACCATGCCCGCCCACATAATATTTGCTCTGGCGTCATAATTATTCGGATCTGCTATTGCTCTTGGGGTCTCTTTTATCATGGTAAGCAGTACTGCTTCACACAATCTGTCGGTTATCTCGACTTCCTTAGTATTCGTAAAATATCTTTCAAATACATGTGCCATAATATCTGTTGCTCCGCATGCTGTCTGATATGCCGGAAGAGTCTGTGTCAGCTCAGGATTAAGAATGGAAAACACCGGTCTCATAGCTTCACCGCCTGCACCTCTCTTTAGCATGCCCTCTTCCTTAGTAATAACCGAATCACCCGAGCCTTCGCTTCCTGCCGCAGCTATAGTAAGAACAGTGCCTACAGGAAGTGCTTTCTTAATCGGCTTACCTTCAAAGAAATCCCAGAAGTCTCCGTCATACTTAACCCCTACTGCAATTGCCTTGGCAGAATCAATGGAACTTCCTCCTCCTACAGCAAGTATAAAATCTACGGATTCCTTTCTGCAGAGCTCTATTCCTTCATATACCAATCCGCTTCTTGGATTAGGCATAACACCGCCAAGCTCTACGAATTCCAAACCTTCTTTCTTTAAGGATTCCTTTACTCTGTCAAGAAGACCGGATCTGACTACCGAGCCTTTTCCATAATGAATAAGCACCTTGCTTCCGCCAAATCTTTTAACATACTTTCCTGCTTCATTCTCAGTATTCTTTCCAAACACAAAATAAGTCGGACTATAAAAATTAAAGTTATTCATATTATTCTCCCTTCTTTAAAAACATTATTATTAACAGTTCCTTAGAAATCTTAGAATCACTTGTAATTCATTGACACACTATAATCAATCCTTATAATTACTAATATAACGTACTCTCAAAAATTATATAACTATTATAACAAACAGGGATTACCCTGTTTGAGAAAGGCGGTCATATGATAGTAACAACTACACCTTCAGTAGAAGGCAAACACATCGATGCCTATCTTGGCATCGTATTCGGAGAAGTAATCTCCGGTGTTGATTTTATCAAGGATTTTGCTGCCGGTTTGTCCAATTTCTTTGGCGGCAGATCAGGAAGCTACGAAGAAGAATTAATCAGTGCCAGAAAGCAGGCTCTTCAAGAAATGGAACACAGAGCAGCTTCCCTCGGAGCAAATGCAGTAATTGGTGTCGATATAGACTATGAAGTACTTGGAAGCAACAACGGTATGCTTATGGTTACTGCATCAGGTACAGCTGTGCGCGTTTCATAAGCGCACAGCTGCAATTATGTTTTTTATTGAAATGTGGTCAAAACAATTATTGTTATTCCCAATGCTATAAACAGCATGGTTCCGGGATTTAGAATATAATCTCTTTTTCTTACCAGAGGCTTTATTGGTTTATTCAGCCGTATTTTTTTTGCATTTAATATGAACAGCAATGAGCCTACTGTCATTGTACCGAAAAACCATATAGTAACCAAAGCCATTCCTAATATATTTTGGTTGGCAGAAATCAGAGGTACCACCCCGGCTCCAATAAAGTTCATCATCATATGTAATATAATGGCATATATAATCCTATTGGTACGGATAGTGATATATGCAAACATTATTCCAATCACGGTTGCATAAAAGAACTGCAATAAATTAAAGTGAAATATGCCAAATGCAAGACCTGTAATCAGTATGGCCGGCAGATCCCCGAATCTGCGAAGTTTATCAAGAAGAATTTTTCTGAATATTAATTCCTCCACAATCGGTGCAATTATAACAGCATATATCACTACAAGCACCATATTGCTGTTAAAGATAAAATTTTCTAACGGATTTGCAACCTCTATCCCCTTTATCAGCTCAATAAATGCACTTATAAACAGTCCTGCTATATTAGCTATATATGCAAAAGCAACACATATAATAAAATACCCTAATAACTTCACCAATGAGACATTCCTTTTCTCACCAATCTCTGAATCAGGTATCTTCTTCATAAGCTTAACAAATACCGGCAAGCCAACCCCAACAATTCCTACCAGAGTAAGTATCACATTAAACCAGCTTGCTTCTATTGCATCAGGAATAAATATCCTAAATATGGCTGAGAGTAAAAACTGTACAGCAAAGACGGCAACCGTCATCAAGGACAGATACAAGCCGCAATAGGATAAAATTTTTCTGTCAGACATTGTAACAGGCTGTGCATCATATGTTTCATCAACCTGCATTAAATCATTGTTATCATCATTATAATCCCTATAGTCCCCCATGTACTACCTCCATAATTTATCTCGTATTAGTTCTCTAATCCATACTTTAGTAAAGTAGTGGAATCCTCCCATCTTCCTGCGGCATCAGAATTCATAACTACACTGATTACCTCTTTACCGTCTTTTTTTGCTGCAGATATCAAGCATCTTCCTGCCATTGTACTGGTTCCGGTCTTAAGACCTATACAATACGGATAATATCTGCCGCTTTCCTTAACAATCAAAGAATTAGTATTATTCCATGTTACATCATAACCATCTAAGAATACATTCCTTGCACTTGCTTTACTGCAAATCTCTACAATAGTTACATTATCCGCTGCTGCCATGCCAATCATCCCCATGTCATAAGCTGTGGTATACTGACCGATTGCATCATAGCCATCCGGTGTCTTAAATACTGAGTTAACAGCTCCAAGGCTTTTGGCTTTATCATTCATTAATCTGATAAACTCAGGAATTACTTCCTTTAGGTTGGCATCATCATTCCGCAGTGACTTTCTCCCTACATAGGCAGCTAACACATAGGCGGCATCATTTCCCGAAGGAACAAGCATACCCTCTAAAGCGTTCCTTATCGTAAGAACCTGTCCCTTCTTCAATCTTGCCAATGTGGAATCAGAAGCGACCAATTTGATTTCATCACCCACGACCACCTCTTCCTCTTCCATACACCAGTCAAGTGTCACCAACGCTGTCAAAAGCTTTGATGTACTTGCAGGAAATACCGGTACAATAGGCTCCTTATAATACAATACCTTGCCTGTTTTTGCATCAATTAATATTGCTGATTTGGCTTTTATATCCAATATGGGATTTATTATATCCAAATCACTTTCTATCTTACTGTCATATACCATATCGGGGATGTAATTCATATAGTCCACCTGGCTGCTGTCACATATCAACTCCATATCAGGTAATTCTAATATGTCATCTCCAATGGTATTTGTATATTCGATATTATCGGATTCGGAAGCATAATCGGTACTGTCTTGTCCATCGTCTGTTTCATTGTCATCAGGCATNTCTTCATTACTGCCCGAAGTATCTTCATTATCAGATGAATTGGACTCTTCCGAATTTAAGTTACTATNCTCAGGTTCATTTAGGCTGTCCGTCTGCTCTGCATCTGTATCAGAGGAATTGATATCATCAGCATTCACCGGATCCTTACTTATGTCCTGTGAATTAGTATCCGTATTATCTGAATAATACCATTCTTCTTCTGAAATTGAACCTATGGATTGGTCCTGCGAATTGTCATCCTCTTCGATTTCCGGTTCACTATCCTCATTGGCAGCTTCATTGCTAATATCTTGCTGATTTTGACTATAATCCGGATAAGGTTGTTGCCTTATCATAAGCATGGTTCCAAGAAACAACCCGGCTATGACAGCACATGAGAATAGAAAAAGTCCTAGTACACTCTTTTTATTCATTAAAAAACTCCTTATGTGACCTTCTCTTAAGATATCTGCGTAGTTTACAAGAAAGAGTGAGAATTTTTAATGCAATAAGACAAATACTCCTATTGCATAAAAAGGGACGTTATCGCGGATATGAACGTCCCCTGTTATATCTTATTGTAATATTTATAACCAGAGATTGCAAGGTTTATCCCAAATTTCATATTATTTATATATACTATAAATTAATAATAAAAATTGATATTCACATCTCCTATACCGCCATCAATTCTGATTATATTATCTGCCAGATAGTTGTCATAATGCTTTCTGTTTAATTTTCTGCCATTAACCTTAACATTTCCCAAACCGGTATCAGCTCTGAGTATATAATCCTCTCTTGAAGCATTTAGGTTTAAACTGATACTGCCTATTCCACAATCAATCTCTGTTTTCCCTTCAATAATCCCTTCAATACTAATATCCCCTATACCTGATTCTAAATCTACATTTGAAAAATCTATATCTGTAAGCTTCATACTACCGATACCACCGTCGATATTTACCTTCTTAGCTGTTAAGTTATTACCATAGATATCACCGACTCCGGCATTAATTGTCAAACGATCTGCCGTAAGCTTCTCAAGATGTACCTCACCTACTCCGCTGTCAATCTTTATGCTGTCGGCGGTAAAATTCTCAGGTACATATACAGTTATGACTGATTTATTATCGGCATATCCAAAATTAAACCATAGAAATCTTCCTACAAAGAAAGGCTCGTCAATAATAAGAGTCCCATTAACTTCTTTAGTTCTGAAGCTCTCTGATACATTAGTTGCTTCAACTCTGAAGCCTTTGCCGGGTTTTATTATTAGTTTGCCTACTCTATGTTTGATGTCCAGTCGCTCTATGCCGCTATAGTCCATACTATAGTCTGTTCTTTTTTCATCGCTCCACTTAACAACTCCGAATATACTTGAGATTAATCCAACGATTCCTGTTAGGATAGTTACCGTTAGAAATATCGCAAATGCTATAGCCAGATATTTTATAACCCTCTGAAATGTATTCATTTAATATCGATCCCCCCAAACATTGTTGTGGAGTTCAGATAAATAGTATGAGCATTTGGATCTGTAGTCTGCGTTGACTTATTGCTTACCCCTCCAAATATAGGAATATTATTCACCTTTATTGAAACCCCACTTGGAATATAAATATCAATACCCCCAAAAACTGCAGTTGCTGCAATTTCTACATCTCTGTCAATAATTGCGTCCCGAAGGTCAAGCGTTACTCCCCCGAATACTGCATTCAAGGTTGCACCCATAAAATGGTCTGTAATCTTAATCTTATTACCGGCAAATATTGCAGTATATTCTTTCCTGCCATAGCTGCGCACATTATCTTGACCCTCTATGTGTACAGTCTTATCCACATTACGAGGTCTGTTAAATGAACCCTGAAATATAATTTTTATTCCTATGGCAATAAGTATGACGGGAACTATAAGCTTCCAGAAGTTAATGTCTAGATCTACATAATGGGCAGCAAGTAACATTCCGCCTATGAACAATCCGGTAACAGCTCCTACATTAAAACCGGAACGGACTATACTTGCTAGACAAGGAATAATGATGAACAGCGTCCACCATCCGGGGAAAAATATACGGAAATCCCAATTAAAAAGTACATTTCCTGCTATCCCCACGCCAATTACAATA
>JGI24709J26583_10003556_pt1 | contig 12193 bp, 11 predicted proteins | sample BioPla2DNA1_FD_26583 | JGI IMG/M metagenome (IMG submission 26583) | reverse complement strand
TTTTTAGTAGAACTGCGATATTTTCTATCTAAAAAAGAAAAAAGGACTGTAAAGTACTAAGAAGAAAAATTAATTCTTCATTTCTTTACAGCCCCTTAATTTGTTAAGATTAACGGTTGTAGAACTCAACGATTAATTGTTCATTGATTTCTGGTAAGATTTCGTTTCTTTCAGGATATCTAGCAAATGTTCCTAATCCTTTTTCTGCATCCCAAGTAACAAAATCTAAAGTTACATATTGAGCTTCTCTAGCTTCAGTAACAATCTTTAAGTCTTTAGATCTTTCTCTTAAAGCAACAGTTTGACCAGGAATTAAACGATATGATGGAATATCAACTTTATTACCATCAACTAATACGTGTCCGTGGTTAACTAATTGTCTAGCTTGAGCTCTTGTTTTGGCAAGTCCTAAGCGATAAACAACGTTGTCAAGACGAGATTCTAATAACTTTAAGAAATTTTCACCATGAACTCCAGCCATTTTTCTTGCTTCATTAAATGTTTTACGGAATTGTTTTTCTGAAACACCATAAGTATATCTTACTTTTTGTTTTTCAGCTAACTGTTGACCGTAGTCGCTTAACTTAGCGCGTCTTTGACCGTGTTGTCCTGGTGCATAGTTACGTCTTTGAAGTTCTTTTCCAGTTTCAGAAATTGAATATCCTAAACGACGAGAAACTTTCCATGTTGGTCCAGTGTAACGTGACATAATTTTTACCTCCTTTTATATTTTTTAGTGGTAAAAATTGCGATGACTTCTAATAAGTAATCCCGATATCCGCCTCGCTTATAAGCAGTAAATAAGTTACTACGAGCTCCTATAGAGTAGGGATTATTGTTATTAACTGGCATAGCCTGCTTTTTTACCAACGATAGTATTTTATAACATTAATATGTTATTGTCAAATAATAAGTGTATCTAATTATCCTATTTTATTTGTCTATTTCCAACAATCTTATTGCAGTCGCAGCTTTATTAAATGATTGTTGATCGATTTTTCTCATTTTATTCACTGGACCGAGTTTTTTATTACGAAATATTCTTTGTTCTTCAATATCGATTGACTCAATATCTTTTAAAAGAATAGCACAAATTAACATCACATCACATGCATTTTTGTGAGCGGTAATACTATTGAAATTAATCCCATAAATATGATTTTGAATCTTTTGAATTCCACTAAGTAAGTATTTATATTGATCGGGTAAAATCTTTCCGCGTGTATAAATTGATAGTGAAGCATTAAATGTGTCCATTAAACATTCTTCAAAACTCTTGTCAATGCCGCGATATTCTTTTTCTAATTTATGAATATTTTTGTATGTTTCTAACACTTCTTTAAAATTTTCAACTTCTTTTACCAATTGAGCGCAATCAAAAAATTGTTTAATAACCTGAATCGTTTTATCTATTTTTTCGCCATTTTTATCAATCTCATAATATTCAATTCCCGTTGTATTAGGAGCAAATGCGGTAAGTTTATCACCTAAAATAGATTCAGCCGATGGAGTAACAACTTTAAGATTGTCTCCTTCAGTAATTAAAAATTCCATTTTGATTTCTTTAGAAATTGTTTTATGATAATTGTTTTTCTCATAGAGAACATCTAATAATATTGACAGTTCTATTTCACTATATAGAGAATCATAATAAAATTTAAAATGTCTCTTAACTATGCCATTTTTACCTATTCTAATTTGCTCTTCCCTACTTTTAAATGGGTATATTTTAGCCGCCTCATTTAAATAAGGATCAATATCACAATCAGGATCAACCATAATATCTATGTCAGTAGAAAGACGATACGGATTTTCAAGTATTAACATCAAGCACGTCCCTCCCTTAAAAATAAATGGCGTGCCAACTTTAACTAAAGCTTCTAATAATCCAAACGCAAATATCGTTCTTTCTATTACTTGTGGATCTAATTTATTGTATTTTCGTTTAATTTCATTAATATGTTTTATAGAATAAGTAGCGTTAGAAATCATTTGGCCCTCCTTATTTATTTAATGCTTCTAGAACCTTAAGAATAGTATCATAGTTATTTCTTCGTTTAGAATACGCAAGTATAGTATTGGTATTTATAGCATAAGATTTAAACATGATGTCTATAACTTCTTCTTTTTCAACATCATTAATAAATTCATTAATTAAATCTTTAGTATAAAAATCAACAATTAATTTTTCTAAAGTAATCGTTCTTGCAAGTCTATCAATCGGAGCCTGTGTAACAAGTTGATTTATTACAATTATTTCACCATCATACAAATAAAAATCATCTCTCGTAGGATTTAATAATACATTAAAATATTTTTCTTGTATGAGTTTAAAAATATCTATCATAAAGTACTTTTCCACTTCAACAAAAATAACGTTTCTCGATATTTGATGATTCACCCACTCATTTAATATGGTGGATTCATAAATAGCAAATTTGACATCGGGATAGGTTTGATTAATGATGGCCTTAACTTTTTTAGCCAATTCACTAGATAAAGATCCTTTATATATTTTAAGTTTACCTATATAATAGGTCTTCGCATCTAATTTAGTAATAATATTTTTGCGAATAAGACGATAAATGACCCACCCAATTGAACTTTCTTTGTATAATGGTTTGTGCCTTTTTATAATAATAGTCAATTCCTTCTTAGATATCTTTTTTTTATTTAAATTTATAATTTCTTTTTCTATAGACTTCATATTATTCCCTCTTTGCAACTATTATACAACATGTTGTGTAATTTCACAATTTATTTGATTTTTGTGAAAATACACGTTTTTTTAATTTTATATATTTAATATTTAAAAAGGCTTGATTTTTCATGATAAATCAAGCCTTTTATATTATTTTTTATATTGATATTTTTCTAGTCTTTTTTCTTTGGTGAAAGTGGGAATATACCTGAAACAGGAACAGTAAACATAAAGCCAATAGTGCGTTTTCTAGATCTTTCAACAATCTTTTGAACAGCAGCAACTGTTCTTTTTAATGTTTCTTCATCTGGAATTACTGTAAAAATAGTTTTTGAGTATTTTTGTTCTTCATCAGTTCTTCCTTTAAATAGTCCACCCATTAAAAAGTTTAGTCCTTCACTATTTAAAATAGCTGATGCCATTCCTTGAGATTCAATAATGGTTGCCCCTCTAACTTTTAAGTCGACAAATTTTTCTAAAATTTCATCTAAATAAGCTAAATCGTTTAAAACAATAAATAATACGTTCATTTTTACATTCCTCCTTCTTCAAATGGAACTAAATCTTCCACACTTGATAATTCCTCTAACTTGTCAAGACCACCGATTTCTCCAGCTTTAGATATCGCAATCTTAGCGAATATTGGCCCTGAAGTTTCATAAACTAAAATACTTAACATAATTATCGTATAAATTAAACTATACATTGGACTTAATTCTCCTAAAGCACTATCAGGGAACGCCTTTCTAACTAAAACTAAAAGTCCAATTGAAACCCCACCTTGTGGTAAGAGTCCAAGACCTAACCACTTCTTAACACTATCTTCACTCTTCATGATAGTCGCACCAATGAAAGTACCAATATATTTACCAAAGCCGCGGCCAATAATATAAACTAGTGCAATTATCGCAATCAACCATTCTTGTTTGATGATTGCTAAATCTAATCCCGCTCCCGCTAAGGTAAAGAACATCACGAAGAACGGAGCTGTAAAATCGTTAACGGCATTGAAAGTTCTCGTTGGTCTTCTTGTTAAGTTGGCAATCATTGCTCCAGTAATAATATTAGATAATAATGCTGAGAAACTAATACCATATTGACCTAATACTTTTTCGTGGTTAAGAATTGAAATTAAACCAATTGATAACACGACTGCTGATATCGCTAAGACTTGGATATCATCACGTTCACGGTCAAACTTTTTAGCTAAAATTGCTAAAGGATAACCAATAATTGCCCCGATTAACAGTGATCCAAAAACTTCAATGAATGGTTTAGAAATCATTAACCATACTGGTAATTGTTCTCCTTGTGGAACTAATAGTTGCGCAAATGAAATAAAGAATCCAAAGACGACAATTCCGTAAATATCATCCATTGCGGTAATTGGTAAGATCTTTTTCGTAACTGGTCCGTATGCTCTGTATTGTCTAACAACCATTAATGTAGCGGCTGGTGCCGTAGCTGCTGACATACTTGCAAGAATCATCGCGAAAGCGATATTTGGCTTAGCAAACGGATTATAGCCACCAACACCGAAGGCTTGATTAAAACTTTGAGGTTTAGGCATAACCAACATAAATAAGAAGACTAACATCACGGCCCCAGTTACTTCTAATAAGGTAAGTACGTTAACTTCTTTCCCCATCTTTTTAACGCTTACAATGTTAAACTCACTACCAATACTAAAAGCGATAAAGGCTAAGGCAATTTCACTAATAAACTGCAATGTTAGTTGATCTTGTCCCGTAATTAGTCCCTTCCATCCCGGAATAATTAATCCTAGTGATGGTCCTAATAGTAGTCCAAATAGTAAATAGCCTGAAACATTTGGTAATTTTAACTTTCTGGCAACTTGCCCTCCGATAAAGCCAACTATTAAGACAATAGCGACTTTAAATATTAAATTCAATTCCATCTACATCTCTCCCCTTTATAAATAATAAAAAAACGCATAACCAAGTTATACGCTTAATCACTCCTATGAGGTTAGCTGTCGGGTTCGGGCAATTAAGTTGCCCTACTCAAATGAGATTCACCCCAGGAAATGGTTCCCCCACTCAAATGATTCGGAGATCTGCAAGATTAGGTTATCAAATATTCATTCAAAAGTCAATTAATTAAATATAATAATTTAATTACCCAAATTCAAAGAAAAAAGAGTTATAAAAACTCTTTATTTTACAAATATAAATAATGTTTGGAGGAAGGCGTGTCATCTTCCCCAACTCTAACTAACTACACCTTTATTCTGCCATAGCATACCTAGTGATCAAGTAGGTACTAACGCTACCCTTTCGGGACCGTTGCTGTGTCTGACCAATAGATCACTTAAGAGCTATCCCTAGTCGCTTTCAGCAACAGACATCTCGACATAACTGTTATAGCATATCACTATACGTCAACGACCACCTCTGGTTGACATCGTTTGACCGGTGCGTCACTACTCGGTAAACCCAAAGGCCAGTTTCGAGATTGCGATAAAGCATAGTTAATTGTTTTCACCGCCGTCTTTTCCCAGATACATTCCAGTCTGAAGGTGTTCCAACCTCAAGAGCTCTCCCACCGGCGTGCCTTAACCCCGACAAAGGTTTATTCAGCCACAAACAATATTTAACTTGCATTAGTATCTTATCATAAGAAAATATTGGTTGCAAGGCTTTATTATCATTTTAAACTACAAGTTTAATTTGATTAAATCTTTAGTTTTTAAGTAGAAATCTTCGATTGATTTCTACCGTTTTGTTTTGCATGATACATATTATCATCTGCTCTTTTAATAGCGGTCTTAATAGTATCATTTTTTGTTACTAGCGTTCCACCGATAGAGATTGTTACATTAACCATATTATCTTCATCTAGTTGATAACTAGAGGCTTGAACTAATAGTCTTAATCTTTCTGCTATTATTTCTAAATCCTCTATATTTAAAACATCGACAATCGCAATAAATTCTTCGCCACCCCAACGACTGACTAAATCTGTTTTCTTAACATTAGATGTTAAAGTATGGGCGACAATTTTTAAAATTTCATCACCAACTAAATGTCCGTAAGTGTCATTTACATTTTTAAAACGATCAATATCAATCATTAAAATACCAAATGTATTAGAAAATAATTTAGCCGCTTCTAACCTTTTAGTCATTTCAAAATCAAAATAATTCCGATTAGCTACTTGAGTTAATGGATCAATTCGAAGTATGTCTTTTAATTCAATGTTTTCTTGATAAATTTGTTTTTGAAATCTTTCATCGGTAAATACTTCAATAGCTGCAACAATTTTGTTATCTTGATCATAGATTGGGATCGTTTTAACCATAACTGGGATTCTATACCCATCTTTATGTTTTAAAAACACATGAGCCTGTCTAATGATACCATCTTGTAATGTTTTATGAAGTGGACAACCAGAAAGACATAATTGTTTTCCGTTTTCATCGACGTGTTGTAAAAGATTTTGATGACAATAACTATTGGTGACTTCTTCTTTAGAATACCCAGTGATACGTTCACTTCCTTCATTCCAAAAAATGATTTTTCTATTTTGATCTACCACATATACACCCTCAAAAAGATGTGGAATAATATTTTCATCGTATTTTATATCCATAACTTCACCTTTCTTTGCGTTACTTGTAGATGACAAGTAACAAACATTTTTTGTCAATTTCTATTTTATCATATTTCATTACCCCTTTTATCATTAAAAACGATATCATAGTCATCTTCTTTTTTTATACCCTATAAATCTTTTATTTTTTTCTTTTTTCTCTTCTTTTTATTATCTATAATAGCCACCACCCTTTTTTAGCTATACGTATCTTATCATTAAACTATATTTTCTCAGTGTCAAATATAGAAATTTTATAATATAATACTTATAGGAGGATAACTATTATGTGTTAAAAGCATGAATATTATATACTTGATGATGATTCTACCATTTTACGAGTCCCAATTGATTCAGAAGGAAAGAAAAATATTTATCTGCTGGCTGGCCATGGGAAGCATCATCAATTGATGAAGAAACTGCAAAACATGTAATTAGGACAGGCCATTTATATAAATATTAATGATTACACAAAAAAAGATGCAATTTTACTTGCATCTTTTATTTTTAGTTTAAATTATTCAATAATCTTAGTTACTGAACCAGCACCAACTGTTCTACCGCCTTCACGGATAGAGAATTTAGTACCTTGTTCAACAGCGATTGGGTGAATTAATTCAACGATCATTTCAGTGTTGTCTCCTGGCATAACCATTTCAACACCTGGCTTTAAGTGGATAACGCCAGTAACGTCAGTAGTTCTGAAATAGAATTGTGGACGATAGTTTGAGAAGAATGGAGTATGACGTCCACCTTCTTCTTTTGATAACACGTAAACTTGTGCTTCGAATTTAGTATGTGGTTTAACTGAACCTGGCTTAGCTAATACTTGACCACGTTCAATTTCATCACGTGGAACACCACGTAATAAAGCACCAATGTTGTCTCCAGCTTCAGCGTAGTCTAGTAATTTTCTAAACATTTCTACTCCAGTAACAACAGTTTTTCTAGTTGGTCTAATTCCAACGATTTCAACTTCGTCTCCAACTTTTAATTGACCACGTTCAACACGGCCAGTAGCAACTGTTCCACGTCCAGTAATTGTAAATACGTCTTCAACTGGCATTAAGAATGGTTTATCAGTTTCTCTTACTGGCTCATCAACGTAAGCGTCAACTGCTGCCATTAAGTCTAAGATTTTTTGTTCATGAACTGGATCTCCTTCTAATGCTTTTAAAGCTGATCCTGCTATGAAAGGAATATCATCACCTGGGAAATCGTAATCAGATAATAATTCTCTAATTTCCATTTCAACAAGTTCTAATAATTCTTCGTCGTCTACTAAGTCGGCTTTGTTTAAGAAAACAACTAACTTAGGAACTCCAACTTGGCGAGCAAGTAAAACGTGCTCTCTAGTTTGAGGCATCATACCGTCTGCTGCAGAAACTACTAAGATTCCGCCGTCCATTTGTGCAGCACCAGTAATCATGTTTTTAACGTAGTCAGCGTGTCCTGGGCAGTCTACGTGTGCGTAGTGACGATTTTCAGTTTCGTATTCTACGTGTGCAGTATTGATAGTGATTCCTCTTTCTTTTTCTTCTGGAGCACCATCAATTTGTAAATAATCTTTTTTCTCAGATAATCCTTTTTTAGCTAATACTGATGTAATAGCTGCTGTTAATGTAGTTTTACCATGGTCTACGTGACCGATTGTACCAACGTTAACGTGTGGTTTGGTTCTTTCAAATTTTTTCTTTGCCATTATTTTTTTCCTCCTAAATAAGATTCTTTTTTTATTTGTTTTTTTATTAATTTATTAATTAACATTACTCTTAATATTTTATCTTAAACTACTTAATTTTGCAAGTTATTAGTTATTAATATGGTTAAAAACCATTAATTATTAATTAGAACCGCGTTTTTTAATGATATTATCAGTAATTTGTCGCGGTGTTGGTTCATAGTGAGCAAATTGCATAACGAAGTTTGCTCTTCCTTGAGTATTAGATCTTAATGCCGTTGCATAACCAAACATTTCAGAAAGTGGAACGAAAGCTTTAATCGCCACTGCATTGCCTCTTCCTTCTTGATTATCAAGACGACCACGACGGCTAGTTAAATCACCAATAACGTTTCCAACATATTCATTTGGTGTTACCACTTCAACGTTCATAATTGGCTCTAAAATGGTTGGATTACCTTTTTGAGCTAATTCTTTTAATGCCATTGAAGCCGCAATCTTAAATGCCATTTCTGATGAGTCAACATCATGATATGACCCGTCAATTAAAGTCGCTTTAATATCTAAGACTGGATAACCAGCAATAATTCCGTTTGGCATCGCTTCTTCTAATCCTTTTTGAACTGCTGGAATATATTCTTTTGGAACCACTCCTCCAACAATTTTATCAACGAATTGGAAACCTTTACCTGGATTTGGTTCAAATTCTAAAACAACGTGTCCATATTGTCCGCGTCCACCCGATTGACGAACGAATTTTCCTTCAATAGTAGCAGGTGTTGTAATTGTTTCACGATATGATACTTGAGGTTCGGCAACATTGGCGTCAACTCTAAATTCTCGACGTAAACGATCAACAATAATATCTAAGTGTAATTCACCCATACCAGCAATAATCGTTTGTCCGGTTTCACGGTCAATATAAGTGCGGAATGTCGGGTCTTCTTCAGCTAATTTACCTAATGCAATTGACATTCTATCTTGGTCTTGTTTAGTTTTTGGTTCAATCGCAATATCAATTACTGGTTCTGGGAAAATCATTGATTCTAAAATAATATCATCTCGTTCCCCACATAGTGTATTTCCAGTGGTTGTATCTTTTAAACCAACAACTGCGGCAATATCTCCTGCATATACTTCGCTAACTTCCTCACGGTGGTTAGCATGCATGAGTAAGATTCTACCAAAACGCTCGCGCGTATCTTTAGAAGCATTTCTTACATAGCTTCCTGATTTAACTGATCCCGAGTAAACTCTAAAGAATGTAAGTTTACCCACATAAGGGTCAGTCATAACTTTAAATGCTAAAGCTGTAAAAGGTTCATCATCACTTGGATGTCTAACTACTTCTTGACCATTTGATCTCATTCCAACGATACCTTCAACATCGGTTGGCGCCGGTAAATAATCAATAATTCCATCAAGGATTTTTTTAACCCCTCTATTTTTAAATGCTGTCCCACAGAAGACTGGGAAGAATTTAACCGCTAAAGTTGCTTCTCTAATGGTCTCTTTAATCATCTCAATTGGAATTTCTTCGCCCTCAAGATACATAATCATTAATTCTTCGTTGAAATCAGCAATCGCTTCAATTAATTCAGTTCTCTTTTCTTCCGCCTTGTCTTTTAAGTTTGCTGGAATTTTAATTTCTGTTTTTTCTTCATCAATTCCGCCATCATAGTGATAAGCTTTCATTGTGATTAAGTCAATAATTCCACTAAACTCACTTTCAGCTCCAATTGGCCACTGAACAGCGTAAGCTTTAACCCCTAAACGATGATGAATTGTTTTAATTGCGTTTTCAAAGTCAGCACCAATTTTATCCATTTTATTCACAAAGACGATTCTTGGTACTTTATAGTCTGTTGCTTGACGCCAAACAGTCTCTGTTTGCGGCTCAACACCAGCTTGTGCATCTAATACTGTAACAGCTCCGTCTAATACTCTTAGGGAACGTGAGACTTCAACTGTGAAGTCGACGTGACCTGGAGTATCAATGACGTTAATTTTATAGCCTTTCCAATAGGCGGTGGTGGCAGCAGAGGTAATGGTAATACCACGTTCTTGCTCTTGCTCCATCCAGTCCATTTGGGCAGCTCCATCATGAGTCTCTCCCATCTTATGAATTTTACCAGTATGATATAAAATTCTTTCACTAGTAGTTGTTTTACCAGCGTCGATGTGAGCCATGATGCCAATATTTCTTGTTTTCTCTAAGCTCGTATCTCTCGCCATAACTATTTACTCCTTACCAACGGTAGTGAGCAAACGCTTTATTAGCTTCAGCCATTCTGTGAACGTCTTCACGTTTCTTAACTGATGCCCCAATTCCATTTGACGCATCTAAGATTTCTTTGGCTAATCTATCGACCATTGTTTTTTCATGTCTTAATCTAGCGTATTGTACTAACCAACGTAGGCCTAATGCTTGTTTTCTTTCAGGTCTAACTTCTGTTGGTACTTGATAGTTTTGCCCACCAATCCTTCTAGATCTTGTTTCAATCACTGGCATAATGTTTCCTAATGCTTGTTCAAATACTTCTAATCCATCTCTACCAGTTTCTTTTTCAACTTTCTTTAACGCTCCGTACATAATTGACTGAGCTGTTCCTTTTTTACCATCTAACATAATTGCGTTAATCGCTTTTGTCACTAATTTAGAGTTGTAAATTGGGTCAGGTAATACATCTCTTTTAGGTACGTGTCCTTTTCTTGGCATGTGTAGTCACCTTTCCTTTCTTATTTGTGTGCCGCTTTTGGGCGTTTAGCACCGTATTTAGAACGGGCTTGTTTACGATTTTGTACTCCAGCTGTATCTAGAGTTCCTCTAACAATGTGGTAACGTACCCCTGGTAAGTCTTTAACTCTACCACCACGAATTAAAACGACACTGTGCTCTTGTAGTGTGTGTCCGATTCCAGGAATGTATGCGGTAACTTCAGTACCATTTGATAATCTAACTCTGGCATATTTTCTTAAAGCTGAGTTTGGTTTTCTCGGAGTCATTGTTGTAACTCTTGTACAAACTCCTCTTTTTTGAGGTGAATTGTAATAGCTAGTTTTCTTTTGAAGGCTATTAAAACCATATCCTAATGCCGGAGATTTAGATTTTGTCGTTTTATCTTGACGACCTTTAGTAACTAATTGTTGAATTGTTGGCATATTTTAGTCTCCTTTTCTTATATTCACGCATCCACGTGTTTTATTATGCTTATGTTGGCTTATTAAAGCCGTTAATTCAGTTTGATTTTTGGTGTGCATTTCGCGCAACACGTATATTATATTATAACTTGATTTAAATGTCAATTTTTTTCACTTTAATTTATTAAAAAATAAAAAACCTCAACATTCATTAGTTGAGGCTTTACAATTATTTAATGGGTTTTTAAAATTATGAATAAACCAAAATATTTCCTATCCAAATAATATGTGCAAATAAAGTGATAACTGAGGCTACTAATAGTATCCAGTTAATTACTTTATCTTTTTCTAGATATTTTAAAGAAATATATACTCCATAGACCGGCGCTAGGATAAATAAAATCATAATCAATTGTAGTGCTGCGACTCTAAGTTGGCCTGAATTAATAGTTTCACTAATAGCAAAGATAGCTACAAATAAAGAAAATGCTACCATAATTAATCCAAAAATACTTTTCTTTTTTATTTCCTTGTTACATAAACATTTTTCTTTTTCATCACATTTTTCAAATTCTTTGACTTCTTTCATTTTTATCACCCTTTAATTCTTATATTTTTAATATACTTTCCATAATAACTAATATTATCTTAATTCGTATAAATGATAAGCTCTAGTATAAGCTTCATTTCCATCTTCATCAATTAGAGTTAATCTAACATAAGGATTTTTGCACTCGTTTTTTGTTGATCGTCTGATATAATTGCTAAGATCAAAACTCGCTTCTGTGATATTACTACCAATCACATCTTGCGTATATCTTCTTTCAGTAGTTAACATAATTCTTGTAACGGGACTACATTTAATTGTGATAACTCCGTCTTCAATAAATAACTCTTCAATTAGTGGCTTTGTTGATGAATAGAAGTCTCCTTCTTTTAAAGCGTTAAAAACATCATCGTATTTTAATTTTTTCGCTTTAACCATCACAAACCCGCCAAAACAAGTCGCTTGGTAATGCGCGTCATCGCAAGCAATCGGAAAAACATTTTCCCCGACT
>JGI24709J26583_10003549_pt1 | contig 12213 bp, 14 predicted proteins | sample BioPla2DNA1_FD_26583 | JGI IMG/M metagenome (IMG submission 26583) | reverse complement strand
ATGCAAAGGTATATGAGAATGGCGCAGGAGGGACAAGTTATATCAATGTAATTGAGGGTATTGGGCCCGCAGACTTTATTAGCGGTGGCGGAGGATCTGGTCACATAGGAGGAGTCACAAATGGAACAATGGAATCAGGAGTCCACTCTGGAAATGGATATGCTAAAATAACTTATATTGGACAATAACATCAGAGGCAAGAAGTTGTGATGTGTCTGGTGGTAGCGGTTTTTACTATAATAGTGAGTATTTACTTGGTCTTAAGCTTAATGACATAGTGCTGTTACTAACGGAACAATGAAATTAGGAGTTCATTATGGCTAATAATAGGTGTTTTTTCACGTTTTCTTTTTTCTAAAAAGAAAATGTGAAAAATTAAACACAATATTGATACCTTCTCTATAACAACTATAATTACACTTTTTTTTGTAATTTTATATTATGCTTTGGGAATTTTTTTAGTATATACAAACAATCCTTATTCGACTACTATAAGTGGCATTATTATTAACTTATATAATGTATTGTTAGTTATATGTATAAAAGAATATATAAGATATGTATTGATAAATCAAAATATGAGGCAGAAGAAAATAGTTCATTATATTTTAATATTTTTAATATCTGATATTAATTTGTTAAGCTTGTTAGGAGTTAAGTTTAAATTAGAATCATTCACAATTTTATTTGCTAAAGAATTACTTGTTCCTATTATGATAAATTTACTTATGATGTATTTATCTTTTGTATCAACTTATAAAACTATTTTTGTTATCAGAATAATTTTGACAATACCATCATTAATTTTTTTGGTTGTTCCGGATTATGAATGGTTTGTTATTATTGTTTTAAACATCTTATATTGTTTATCTACATATTTAATATTGCAATATTCTATAGATAAGAGCAGAAAAGATATGCCATCAAGATTGATTATTTCTTTAAATCCTAAACGATGGATCACTAGTCTTGTAATAATTTTATTCGCTATAGCTTTCATAGCTGGTCTTTTTCCACTTTCACCAGTTGTTATTTTAAGTGGAAGCATGGAGCCTTCTATAAGGCCGGGTGATTTGGTAATCATAAGACGATGTGGAATTGATGAAAAAAAATAGGTGATATTATTGAATACAATGTAGATGAATACAATGTAATTCATCGTGTAGTTGATATTAATCAGAAATCAGGAAAAATCAATCTGGTGACCAAGGGGGATGCTAATGAAAGTATTGATAAAATTCCTGTTACAAATGAAGTGGTGGTTGGGAGGGTCGAATATATTGTCCCTTATATAGGTTATCNCTCATATTTTTTGAGAAGACTTGTCAATAATAATAGAGTAAACATTGAGCAAGGAGGATAAGATGAATAATAGAAAAGAACAATTAACTGTTATAGCAATTACTATTATTGCCTTAACCTCCTGCCTTTTTTTGCTTTTCAAAGCAATAAAAACATTACAATACCATGGTGTAAGACCAGAAGATATAATATATACAAATGATATAAAAAGTGATATTAATTATTTGGTGTACTTAAAACCAAATGTTTTTTTTGAAAGAACTATATAGATGATGAGTATCTTTTTGTTACATCGCTAACGGACTATATAAAGACAACATTTTATTGTAATTTTGTAGGTAATGAAGAATCCATTCTTTCCTATGATTATTATATTAAAGGTACTATTACAAGTAACTATATGTCAGATGTTAATAAAGCTATTAAACCAATATGGGTTAAGGAATATATTTTATTAGATCATACAACAGGAGAAACAACTAATTCTAAAATAAATATNATTGAAACTTTAAATGTTGANATCAATCATTATAATGACATATTGGATGCAATCAATGATTATTTATCAATACCTCTTAATTCTTCATTTGATATAAGCTTTATAATTGATATAAATGGGGTTGTAGATGGTCAAAAAATAAAGAGGGAATATAAGATGATGATAAGTATACCACTTGGTGTAAGGGTATTTGATATAAAGGTTTCAAAGTCTTTTCCTGATCAAGAAACCATGTATAGAAGAGAACCAAAAAGTCCTGAAACAAGTTATATGATTTCAATAATATATATTGTTTTGATGGTTGGTATTGCTTTTGGAACTTATTATTACATCAAAAAAACCGTTTATAAAGAGAAAAATGAATATCTAGCAAGAGTAAATAAAATACTTAAGGAATATGATGATCGTATCGTGACAGTATCTAATTTCATAAGATATGATAAAATAGAGATAGTAAATATTCCTAATTTTGAAGAACTGCTTACATTTTCTGATCAAACCTTAGAACCAATTATATATTGGAAAAAAAGGGAACCTAAACATATTGAAGCTTGGTTTTCAATCATCAGGGATAGAATACTATATCGTTATATGATTGTCTATGATAAGAAACAATCTAGAAAATAATAATAAGACATGCTATACTATATATGATAAATAAAGGAGGGCATATGAAAACAATTGTTGATTATCGTCTAAGTGGTAAAAGAGTAATAATTAGAAGTGATTTAAATGTTCCTATTGAAAATGGGGAAATAACTGATGATACACGTATTAGAGAAAGTGTTGAAACAATAAAACTTGCTGTAAATGCTAGTTCAAAAGTTATTATTTTGTCGCATTTAGGTAGAGTAAAAACNGAAGAGGATAAGCAAACTAATAGTTTAAGACCTGTTGCAGCAAAACTTAGTGAGCTTTTAGGAGAACCTGTAAAATTTATTCCATATACAAAAGGTGATGAGGTTGAAAATGCTGTTGCAGCTATGGAAAACTATGATGTAATAATGCTTGAAAATACAAGGTTTGAAGATTTAGAAGGTAATAGAGAAAGTGGGAATGATCCTGAACTTGGTAGATACTGGGCTTCTCTTGGAGACATCTTTATAAATGATGCTTTTGGAACACTACACCGAGCTCATGCATCTAATGTTGGAATTTCTAAACATCTACCTAGTGCAATAGGCTTACTAGTTAAAAAAGAATTGGATGTTTTACAAGAAGCTTTAGAGAAACCAAGAAGACCATTTATCGTGATCTTAGGTGGTGCTAAAGTGGCTGATAAATTAGGAGTGGTTGAAAATCTAGCTAAAGTTGCTGATAAAATATTTATTGGTGGTGGCATGTGTTTTACTTTTCTAAAGGCTTTAGGGTATAATGTAGGTGCATCTATTGTGGATGAATCCAAAATAGAGTTATGTAAAAAAATATATGAAGAACACAAAGATAAAATTATTTTACCTAATGATATAATGGTAGGTAGTTCACTTACGCCAATGGCTAGTATAAGAGTTGCTAGCATTTCTGATATAAGACCTAATGATATAGGGGCTGATATTGGGGTTAGAACTATCGATAACTTGCGAAATGTATTAACTGGAGCTGGGACTATTCTTTGGAATGGGCCTATAGGTGTTTTTGAACTTGAAAATTTTAATACAGGAACAAGAAGGCTGCTTGATTATCTTTCAGCTAGCAATGGTAGAGTAATTTTAGGTGGTGGAGATACAGCAGCAGCTGCAGCTAGGTTTGGATATAAAGATAAATTCTATCATATCTCAACTGGTGGAGGTGCAACACTTGAACTTTTAGAAGGAAAAGAATTGCCGGGGTTAGCAGCTTTATCAAAATAAGTTAGGAAGTGTTGATTTGAAAAAACATAGGCTAAATATACTTTTAATTGTATTAGCTTCCGCTATTGTTTTATACTTTGTCTTTAAAGAAGACTTTAATGAAATTGTTGATTTGATAGCCAATGTAAATCCTTTTTGGTTTATTTTAAGTATTGTAATGGTATTTATATATTGGTTTTTTCAAGCTCTAAGTCTTTCGACTTTGTCAGACGCGGGAGACAAAAAAACACCCTTTAGTATTATGTATAAATCAATGATAATGTGTAATTTATTTAGTGCTATTACACCTTCAGCAACTGGTGGGCAACCTTTTCAAATATACTATTTGAAAAAGAATGGTTTAAAATTAGGAACCTCTAGTAATATAGTAGTCGAGCAATCGACTCTTTATCAAATTGCTTTGGTAGTGATGGGACTTCTTGCAATTACACTTAATTATTTCTTTGATTTTTTTCCATCTAATACTGTTTTAAAAAAGTTAGTATTATTAGGTTTTACTATAAATATTCTTGTTATATTTATGTTGGTATTCATTACCTTCAATAGAAAGATGGGTAAATTTTTAGTTTTAAAATTTGTAAAATTCTTTAACAAAATTAAGATTATACGTGATGTAGATAAATTCTCAGCAAGGGTTGAAAAGGTAGTAGATAATTTTTATACAAGTGCTAAATCATTAAATAGTAACAAGATGGTATTATTTAAAGGTTCAGCATATAATTTCATAGCGTTAACTTTGTTTTATCTTATTCCACTTCCACTTGCATATTCTTTAGGTAATTATACTTCTCTTAATATGTTAACAACGATTGTAGCATCAGCTTATGTAATGCTCATTGGTGTATTCGTTCCAATACCAGGGGGATCTGGTGGTATAGAGTATGCTTTTGTAGCATTCTTTGGTTTTTATTTAACAAGATCTCCTTTGATGGCACTTCTTTTAATGTGGCGTTTCGTAACTTATTATTTTGCTATCCTAGTTGGAGGTTTGCTCATTGTTTTTAGTAAAGGTAGGGATAAAAAATGAGAGTAGGATTATTTACAGATGTTTATCCACCATATGTTAATGGTGTATCAACTAGTGTTCTTATGCTTAAAAGATCTCTTGAAGCACTTGGACACCAAGTTTATGTAGTAACCGTCAATAATGAAAATATGAAATATAAATATGATGAGGAAGGGAATGTTATAAGGATTCCAGGTCTTTCAATTGGTATATATGATTATCGCCTTTCAGGAATATACCCAGTGAAATCCTTGAAAAAAATCAAAAAATGGAACTTAGATGTAATTCATTCTCATACTGAATTTGGAGTAGGTACCTTTGCCCGTATTATTTCTAAACAATTAAAAATACCACTGGTTCATACATATCATACGATGTATGAAGATTATGTGCATTATATTACTAAGGGTTATTTTGATGGTATAAGTAAAAAAATTGTTGAATATCTAACGCTTTTTTACTGTGATCAAACAATATCGGAACTTATTGTACCTACTAAGAAAACATATGATTTGTTTAAAGAAAAATATAAAGTTAATCGAAATATTTATGTTATACCAACAGGTATTGAAGTAGAGAAATTCTACAAGGAAAATTTCGACCCGAAGGAAGTCTTAGAACTTCGTAAAAAAGTAGGTCTTAAAAAGGATGATTTTGTTCTTCTATACGTGGGAAGAATAGCTGCTGAGAAAAATATGGCATTTTTACTAGATGCTCAAAAAGCATTATCTAAAAAGAACCCTAATCTTAAATTATTGGTTGTAGGTGATGGTCCTGATTTAGATAAACATAAAAAAGAAACAGAGGCATCATCGTTTAACAACAGTGTAATTTTTGTAGGTAAAGTACCTTTAACTGAGGTAGCTAAATATTATCAATTAGGTGATATTTTTGTAACTGCTTCACAATCAGAAACCCAAGGTCTTACTGTAATAGAAGCAATGGCATCATCTATGCCTGTTGTATGTATGAAGGATGAATCATTTATGAATACAGTAATTCCTGATTTAAATGGTTATATGTTTGAAAATAAAAGAGAATATCGAAAAATCATAACTGATATATATAATGATCCAGATAAATTAAGAAGACTTAAGAAACAAGCAAGATTAAATGGTAATATGCATTCATCAAAATATTATGGTGAACGAGTATCTGATGTTTATCGTGTAGCGATTGAAAACTATCAAAATAAGAGAAATAATTTTTGGGATCATATTAAAAAGGTGGTAGGTAGAAATGAAAAAAATAATCGCTTTAAATCTTAAGATGAATTTAGGATACAAAGAAATATTAGATTATATAAAAACAATTCAAAATAAAGTAACTGATAATTATGAAGTTATTTTCTTTCCTACTTCAATTTATTTAGATTTATTTAAAAAAAGTGGCTACTTAGTTGGGGCTCAAAATGTTCATTTTGAAAACAAGGGAGCTTATACTGGAGAAATATCTCCTTATCAACTTAAAAGTTTAGGTGTAGATTATACCCTTGTAGGTCATAGTGAAAGGCGTCTTCATTTTAAAGAGAATGACATATTAATTAATGAAAAAGTAAAAGGCGCTTTAAAAAACCAATTAAAAGTAATTTTATGTGTTGGCGAAACAGATGAAGAACGTTTATCTAATAAAACATATTCTGTTATAGAAAACCAATTAAAAAATAATCTACAAAATATTGATTTAGAGGACGTAACCATAGCTTATGAACCAGTATGGGCAATAGGTAGTGGCAAAACACCAACTAAAGATGAGATAGATGAAGTCGTTTCATTTATAAAGAAAAAAGTTAAACAAGAAAACGCTATAGATATAAGAGTATTGTATGGTGGAAGCGTTAATAAAGAGAATATTAAAGACATAATGAGTATTGAATCTGTAGATGGTGTTTTGGTTGGTTCATCATCTATTGACCCTAATTATTTGATATCAATGATAGATATAATTGATTAGTGTATAATAAATGTCTAATTTGACAAAAGAGGGTATAAAACCCTTTTTTGTTTTGGTATACTAAAATTGGGTGAAGGCAAATGGATATCAAAGAATTAGAAGTAATGCGGATTTCTTTACAAAATATTAAAGATGAGTTAATAAAGAAAAAAGCAGCTATCAAAACAGGGATAGAAATATATGACTTTGAGTCATATAAAAATGCTCCCCTTGAAATCAGAAAATGGCTTAGCGAAATAATTAAGTCTATGATTACTAAGAGTACGGAATTAGTTACTGGGCGAGATAGTTCTAAAACTCTTAATGATAATTCTAATTCAGACGATTCTGTTTCCAAAACCAATGCTGTAACTGTAAATAAAAATCAATCTAATGAACAAGGTGGTATTTCTATGACAAAAAGAAGTAGTCATTTTAGAAGTGCTCCACCAAGTGATAAAGCAGCATAATAAAGAGGGGTTTTATATAAAAGAAGATGTATTATTACATCTTTTTTATTTGATAAGTCTTTTCGACAAATATCGCCTTTTAATATTTATATAATAGGCTCGAAGGATAGATTGGAGGATATTTATGAAGAATATTAGGGTTTTAATGGTAGATGATAACGAGAACTTAGTTACAATGATTAAAGAATATTTTGCAACTCATTTAAGTATCGACATTGCTTTAGAAGCATATGACGGTAAGCAAGCAATGGAGGTAATGGAAAAACATAAAGATGATTTTGATGTTTTAATACTTGATTTAATAATGCCAAATAAAGATGGTTTATATGTACTAGATGAAATGAAGAAAAGAAACATCAATAAATCTATTATAATATCTACATCTTATAATGCAGCTGATATGATAAGAAGGGTTTCTGAATATAATGTAAATTATTTTATTTTAAAGCCATTTGAATTATCAGATCTTGAAAAAAGAATATTAGAATGCGCAAATAAAAAGAAAGATGATAGTAAGGTTATAAACTTATTACATAATAGTTTACAAATAACAGTTACCAAATTATTACATGAATTAGGTGTTCCATCTCATATAAAAGGGTATCAATATATTAGAGAAGGTATTATTATGTTATATGAAAATCCTCATATGATAGGAGGAATTACAAAGGAGTTATATCCAGAGATAGCTTCAAAATATAATACAACAGTCTCTAGAGTAGAACGTGCAATAAGGCACGCTATAGAGGTAAGTTGGAATAGAGGGGATTGGAATCTTATGGAAGAAATATTTGGTCATAGTGTTGATATCGATAAGGCTAAACCTACTAATTCAGAATTCATAGTAACAATATCAGATAAACTAAGACTTGAATTTAGAAAAGTAACAGCATAAAACTACATTAGTAGTTTTTTCTATGATATAATGCATATAGTAGGAGGATATATATGAAGTTAGTTTTATTACGTCATGGTCAGAGTGTATGGAATAAGGAAAATAGATTTACTGGATGGACTGATGTGGGTCTTTCAGAAAAAGGTGTTGAGGAAGCTAAAAGGGCAGGAGTTGCTTTGAAGGAACAAGGTTTTAACTTCAATATTGCATTTACATCTGTTTTAAAAAGAGCTATTGATACATTGGAGATAGCCTTAAAGGAAATGGGTATCGAATCAATTGAAACAAAATATAGTTGGAAGTTAAATGAAAGGCATTATGGAGCTCTCCAAGGATTAAATAAGGCTGAAACAGCAGAAAAATATGGAGATGAGCAAGTAAGGCTTTGGAGGCGAAGTGCTGGTACTAGACCTCCATTACTTGATATAGATGATGAGAGGTATCCAGGTAATGATCCTAAATATAGTAGTTTAAGTGAAGATGAATTACCAAGGGGTGAGAATCTATTTGATACTATAAAAAGGGTTTCAGAATATTTTGAAAGTGATATAAAAAAGGAATTAATAGAAAATAAAAATGTCCTTATATCAGCTCATGGTAATAGTCTTAGAGCTTTAATTAAATACTTAGAAAATATATCAGATGAAGATATTATCAATCTGGAATTGCCAACTGGAATACCTATTGTATATGAACTAGATGATGATTTTAAAGTAATTAAAAAATATAATTTAATTTAATACTTATAACATATATCGCAATCAATTGATTGCGATTCTCTTATTATTAAGACAAAAAATAATAATTTTGGTACAATAATAATATATTATTAATTATGAGGTGGCATATGGGATTATTTGATAAATTCAAAAATGTTTTTGCAAAGAGCAATAGTGAAGATATAAAGGCTTATGATAAGGGATTATCAAAAACAAGAAAGACTTTTTTTGATAAACTAAATGTTTTAAATTCAAAATATAAGATACTCGACAGTGAATATTTTGATGAGTTAGAAAACATTTTAATAATGGCTGATATTGGTGTTAATACAGTAATGGATTTTATAGATAGACTTAAATGTAGAGTGAAAAAAGAAGGTATTACTGATGCCTCATTATTAACTGAAATTATCATAGATGAGTTATTTATTATTTATGTTGATGAAGATGTTATTTCTTCAAAGTTAAATTTAAATAATGAAGGTCCAACTGTTGTTTTGTTTGTAGGTGTTAATGGGGTAGGTAAAACTACTACTATTGCTAAAATAGCTCATCAACTTATTAGTGATAATAAAAAGGTATTACTTATTGCAGGTGATACTTTTAGAGCTGGGGCAGTTGAACAAATAATGGAATGGGGTACTAAGGTTGGAGCTAGTGTAGTTTCTGGAGATATTAATGCTGACCCTAGTAGTGTTATATATGATGGTCTAAATAAGGCACTTGATGATAATTATGACTTTGTTTTTATAGATACAGCAGGTCGTCTTCAAAATAAAGTTAATCTAATGAATGAACTTGGAAAAATAAAAAAGGTAATAGGTAATATTATACCTAATGCACCACACGAGACATTACTTGTAATAGATGCTACAACTGGTCAAAATGGTATTAGTCAGGCTAAGGTCTTTAAAGAACTAGCTAATGTAACGGGTATTGTATTAACTAAGTTAGATGGTACTGCTAAGGGTGGTATTGTTTTGGGTATTAAAGAAGCAGTAGGTATTCCTGTTAAGTATGTTGGGTTTGGTGAAAAGGTTGATGATTTAAAACCATTTGATATTGAAAATTATATTTATGGTTTGTTTAAAGGGATGAATGAATAATGGATAGAAGGACATATATAACTATTCTTTATGATTATTATGGAGAATTATTTAATGAAAATCAAAGAAGTTGTTTTGAAGATTACTACTTTCAAAATTTTTCATTAAGTGAGATTGGTGAAAATAATAAAGTAAGTAGAAATGCAGTTCATAAGACTATTAAAACTGTTGAAGATAAACTTGATTTTTATGAAGAAAAATTGAAATTGTATGAGAAAAGTGTTTTGTTAAGTAAAGTTATAGAAAAAATATCAGATGAAAAAATAAAAGAAGAATTAGAAGTATTAAAATAGCGGGTAATTATTACCCGCTATTCTTTTACAATCCATGCATTTGGTATATACCTTAAACCATCTTTTGATGCTGCTGTAGGCCTGTTAATTATCTTATTATCTATTATAAGGCCAGTAGATGATCCGCCATCTAGATTAACAGCATTATATGCTTTATAATTAGTCATAATCTCCGTCAAATCAACCATGTCAGCCCCAATACTATCAAGGTGTCTCCCATCCATAATAAGGAATAAAACAATTCCATCTTGCCTCTGCCCAATGGCTGTTCTTGGTGCTGCTCCCCAGCCACCATTTCCTTTAATAAATGAAGGTTTTCCGTTAACTATTAAAAATGGTCCAAACTCTATTGCATCTCTTAAATTATATTTATCTTTTGCTGTACGTATATTATCTTTAGTAAGTATCAATTGGTTGTCATAGGTAAAGCCAACGACGCCACCACTAGCCTGAGGCCTTGGGCTTTCCCATATTAATTTACCATCTTGAATGATTGATCCAGTAGGTAAGCCACCATTCCCCATCCAATTTGGATCGGAAAAACCACTAGCATTTATAGCTATTTTAGCATTATTGTTTTTAGCAATCGTACTTACTTTTTGGCCAATATTCTTAAAGTTAGAAGCCATAGCTAATTCAACTTTAGAAGGGTCATATATTACTACAAGAAAACCTTTATATTTAGCAGTTTTAATATCAATTAATTTATACAGGTCATTATTAGGGTCTTTTTCTAATATTTGTTCTTCATATCTATCTTTATAAATTATCTCAATTTCTTCATCAATAAGTGATGGGTCAGTATCCTCATCAACTTCAATTATTATATTATTAGCCATTACTTCATTTATTGTTTTATCACTATAGAACCAGTGGGCTAGATATTGATGATTCATTGTAGTCATAGCACTTGTTATCCAAAAGTTTCTAAAATGAGGAATAGGACCATAAAGTATAAATAACCCAATACAGAAAAAAGCATCAAGTATAATGATGCAAATAATTAGTACTACGTTTTTTTTCTTTAGATTCAAATTCATCCCCACCTTAGAATATATACAATATAAATTTTATCATATTTTATGCTTCATATCTATAAAATAATTAACTTTTTATCATAAAATATGATATGATATTATCCATGAGGAGGTAACTATGTTTGATAATTTAGGAGACCGTTTACAAAAGGCAATTAAGAACATAAAAGGCTATGGCAAAATAACAGAAGATAATATAAGTGCAATTATGCGTGAAGTTAGAATGGCTTTGCTTGAGGCTGATGTAAACTATCAAGTTGTAAAAGAATTTACAAATAATGTAAAAGAAAAAGCATTAGGTGAGGAAGTTCAAAAGAGTTTATCTCCAAGTGAAGTTTTTGTTAAAATACTTAAAGATGAACTTATCAGTTTACTCGGGGAAGAAAAAGTTCCACTTAAAACAGATAATAAATTAAATATATATATGCTAGTTGGGTTACAAGGTAGTGGTAAAACTACTACAGCTGGTAAGCTTGGTAATTATCTTAGAAAAAAATATAAGAAAAAACCAATGTTTATAGCATGTGACGTATATAGACCAGCTGCTATAGATCAATTAAAACAACTAGGTAAGCAACTTGATATATTTGTATATGAAGAAGGTAAAGGAAATCCGGTTGACATTGCTAAAAATGGTGTTTCATATGCTCGTGAAAATAATTATGATTTAGTAATAATTGATACAGCGGGTCGTCTTCATATTGATGATGATTTAATGGAAGAATTAACATCTATAAGCGAAGAAGTTTCATTAGATGAGACAATTTTAGTAATCGATGCAATGATGGGCCAAGATGCAATCAATGTTATCGAAGGATTCAATAACAAACTAAAACTTACAGGAACAATTCTTACTAAATTAGATAGTGATACTAGGGGTGGTGTTGCTCTATCGGTTCGCCACTTAACTAATATTCCTATTAAATTAGTAGGTGTAAGTGAGAAGTTAGATGGTATCGATGAATTTGAACCAAAACGTATGGTAGGCCGTATTCTAGGCGAAGGTGACATAATGTCACTGATTGAAAAAGCTGAGAGTGTAATCGATGAAGAAGCTGCAAAAGAGGCAGCTCGGAAATTAAATAAAGGCGAATTTGATTTGGA
>JGI24709J26583_10003545_pt1 | contig 12223 bp, 14 predicted proteins | sample BioPla2DNA1_FD_26583 | JGI IMG/M metagenome (IMG submission 26583) | reverse complement strand
AGGTATTATAATCCTTAACTATTTCTTTTTTTCTTCTAATTTAGTTATTACTTCATTCGATGCTTCTACTACTTTTTCAAGCACTTCTTGAGCTGCATCTTGTAATATTGGAGTTCCTTTTTCTTTTGCTAAAGCAAATAACTCTTCTGCTTTAGTTTTAATGTCTTTCGCTTTGGTTTTGGCAATTTTTAATACTTTTTCTTTATCTAAATTCTCTAGTTCTGTTTTAATAGCATCTATTTTTTCGTCGAACATTACTCTTACTTCTTCTAAATCAACTTCTTCAACTTTATCTATTAAATTGTCAATTTTCTGCTTTAATGCCTTTCTAGTTTCACTGCCTTTAGCCGGAGCGAATAAGACACCCAGNGCAGCACCTACAGCAGCTCCAAAAAGAAACTTACCACCTTTTTTACCTTTGCCCATCAACTTTTTCCTCCCTTTCTTTTTTCTTAAATAGCTTCATAAAGAAACTACTAATACCATCAACAACCTTATCGGTTACAAATGATAACCTATCTGTTGCAACATCGATTATTTCAAAAACACCATTAAGTGATTTAACCTTACCATCGACATCATCAATGATGTTATTTATTTTAGTCATCATCCTAAGTAATCTTATGCCTAATACTATCAAAATAATCAATAATACGATACCAAGTATATATAAAACTACTGGTAATGAAATATATAGCTCATCCATTATTCTAAATCCCCCTCATTATCTTCTTCTTTATACATACTATCCACTAATGAATAAAAATCTTCACTCTCAGTATCTTCTAACAATTCATCAATTGACTTAAGTTTTTCATCTATTTTAGCTATTGGTTCTTCGATAATTGAATTTGAATCATTACCAAATAAATCTATAGATAAATCTGATTCCACCACAGGTTCAATATCAACTTTTTGATAATTATCGCTTTTTAATTCTGTTCTACTTGGAGGATATACTTTCCCAAGAACATCATCAATATCTACTTTCTTTTTCTCATCGTAGAAACTAAATAAATTATCCTCTTTCTTTTTTGAGTCTGCATCCTTTTTGTCATCAGATATCACACCATAAACAGGAGAAATATTAAGTGAAGGCGTAAAAACTTTCTTAGAAGGCCCTCCTACTACTTTATTTTGCTCAAACTTACGTTCATTTATACTTTCCTTTTTGGCTTTTTCTTCTTCAAAGTCATCTTCATCAAAAATTATAGGAAAATTAAAGGATGGGTCCGACTTAAATAGTTCCCTTTCGCTTACAACATCTAATTTTTCATCACTTGAAACATTTTTCTCATTTTCGCTTTTGGAATTGGTTGCATCTTGATTAACATCAGGCGTTCTAACTTCCTTTAGTTTTAAATCATTTTCATCTTCTTCATCATCATAAAAATAATTTTTGATCTTATCAATAAATTTCATAAAGACCTCCTCGTTTATTCTAATAAATTTTCAATAGTTCCCTGTGTTTGTGGATCTTCATTAGGAACTATCAAATCTTCATCAATTTCCTCTTCATATTGACCAAATTCTTTGTCATAATCTAAGAAATTACCTTCCTTACGTCTTGGTTTAAATAATTCAAATGGTTTTTCTTGGAAATCATTATTTTCCTCTTCGAAAAGTATTTTTAATACCTTTTCATTAAAATCAAGTGAACCAAGTATATAACTAGCATTGATAACTGTTTCAGGAATATCATTCTTAGGGACTAATGCTTCTATCTTTGCGTAATTATACATCATTTCTACAAAATATAGTTTGTCCTTTTTACTTATCTCTATATATCCCTTCTGTTTATTATAATCCAATTTTTTAGAAAAATAAACTTTATCATTTGGTTCATATGTAAAATCACTTTTATATTGATAACTTACAATATCTACAAATAAATAATAAGTATTCCCTTTTGAATACAATTTCTCATTATAATTTTTATTATCTATTACTCTAACGCCTCTTGGCAAATAATACTTATAACCATTTGATATTTGATTATAAAGATTAAGTTTATTACCTAAGATAGTATTTATCATTTTATCTATATCTTTAATATTTTGTTCTTCTACTGTACAGCCTGTTAAAAACATTAAAGAAGTGAGTAATAATACAAAAATTTTATTCATGTATATACACCTACTCTAAATTAATTATAACATATTCTTGTTAATATATAAAATATTATTTCTCAAGTTGTAAAGTATAAATGTCTAGTAATTGTCTTTTATTACAATTCCTAAAAATCTAGCTACATCCATTGTTTGAGAAAGAGATACAATAGCCCCTTTTAATTCACTACCCTCTAATTTTATATCCTCTATATTATTGTTACTCAAATCGATATTTTTTAAGGAAGTATTATGAAAATCTGTTAGATTCAAATTACAATTATCAAATATTACTTTATCAACATTGCTATCATTNAAATAACTGTTTTGAATATCACAATCCTTAAAACTAACCAAANTCAAGTTAGAATATGAAAAGTTAGCATATTTTATCATTGAATCTTCAAAAGATNCATTCTTATGAACACTATCAGTAAAATCAACCCCAAGTAATTTACTGTTCTTAAAAATAACCCGATAGATATTACTTTTAGATAGATTAGCATTTGATAAGTCACATTTTTCAAAGATACAATCGATTATCTCAGCCTTCTCTAAAAAAGACTCACTAAAATCAACATTATAAAAATAACATCCATCAAATTTATACCTTTTTTCATCTTCTATATCAAAGGTTACATCTACTATTTTAAAATCACATAAATAACCATCATTTGTTAGTAACAAATCCATTTCAAAATTCTCATCAAGCACTCTCTTAATCTTTGGTTTTATTATATCTATTTCCTTTAAAGAAGACATAAAATCACTCTACTTTCTAATCGCTTCTATTTTGTATATTACATTATTATTATTTAAAAACTTTTCCTCATATTCAGTCATTATATTACCTTCTGGTATAGAATTTATATCAAACTTAGTTGTTATAATATTATAATTATGTTTCTTAAATTGAGATAGCGAATATTCATACAAACCATAATTATCTGTTTTTAGAATAATATTCTTTTGACCTTTAAATAAATCATCATATATATTCATAAAAATATCACTGGTAAGTCTTCGCTTAGAATGTCTATCTTTTGGCCATGGATCAGAAAAATTAAGGAAAATAGTATCTATCTCTCTTTTAAAAATAGAATTTAAATTAAGTGCGTTCTCACATATTAATTTAATATTTTCTAATTCTAGTTCTTCCATCTTCTGAACAGCTCTTGCCATAACACTACTATATTTTTCAATACCAATAAAATTAATATTGGGATATTTAATAGCATTTTCNATAATGAATTTACCCTTTCCCATACCAATTTCAATATATATAGGATTATTATTATCAAAGACCTCATTCCATTTTGAAACATAATTATTTGGAACGTCTACAATATAAGGAGAAGACGCAATAATATCATCTGCATTCTTAACTTTTCTAAGTCTCATACTTATCACCCATTTAATTATACTACAGCCTAAACAAAAACGGAACAATAGCATATAGTATTTTGAAAAGTATTTAAGGAGGAAAAATTAATGAAAGAAGATCGCAATCAAATGTTTTTTCCAGGTGGCGGGCCGATGGGACCAATGGGGCAAATGTTTCCAGGAATGAATCCAGGAATGGCTCCAGGTATGGGCCCAGGAATGGCTCCAGGTTTTGGACCAGGTTTTCAAGGTGGTGCGATGCCTAATATAAATCAATTAGAAAATAGAATATCTACTCTTGAGAGACAAGTAAAAAGATTAGACGCTAGAATAAGTAGGCTAGAAACACCATTCCCTGGTATTGGTCTGCACCACAAGGACAGCCTTTCTCAAGTGGACCAGGAACATTCCAAACGTCTGAACCTCAAAATCAACAATTTACATCTCCATACCAAACATCAATGCAAATTATGTAACGAAAACAAGTTTAACACTTGTTTTTTTATTTATATAAATAATAAGTAAAAACATATTAATTAATCTTTAAACATCATTCAAAAAGCTCACAAATTGTGAGCTTTTAGTTTTGTATTTATATGAATAAAAAATATACCAACAGGTATATTTATTCACTTTTTTCTTCTTGTCCAACAGCCTTTTTACCTTTATAAAAACCACATTCAGGACATACACGATGTGCTCTTATTTCAGCTCCACACTTAGGACACTTAATTGTACCATTAGCTTCTATTTTATAATGAGTACGACGCATTCTTTTTCTAGTTTTACTTACCTTTCTAAATGGAACGGCAAATAATTGAATATTCATTTTCATCTATACTTCACTCCTTCCTAATCATCAAGTAGATCTCTTAACTTATCTAATCTAGGATCTGACTCCATCTTTTTTTCCTCTTCACTTAGAAGTCTCCAACCTTCACCTTCCATTTTAACGTTTTCACATTTAGGGCAAGTGATTCTCATTGGAATCTCTACTACAATATTTTGCCATATTATTGGCATAATATCAATAGAATTATCGATTATTTCTAAATAATCTTCGTTTTCGGTGTTTCCTTCACCTATTGTTTCTAATATTTCAATATCAAATGGATATACTACATCTTCTAATGAAACAGCACAAGGTAATATCATCTCCCCTTTTAAGGTTAATTCAATTGTATAAATATCATCATTATATGAAATTGAACCACTAACTTTAATAGGACTTAATGATCTTATCTCAGTATTATCATAATATGATTTATCAAGAGTCAGAACATTATCTATAACTATCTCATTATTTTTTATTTCGGATAAATCAATTTTCATATTTATTCCCTTTCTTGTAGCATTATAATATTATCACAATTTATCAATATATACAAGATACCAAAACATTGTTATAATAAATAAAGAGGTGAATTTATGAAAGCTGTTGGTATTATTGCTGAATATAATCCATTTCATAATGGACATTTATATCATTTAAATAAAGTTAAAGAAATGTTTCCTGATGATGTTATTGTTGTAGTCTTAGGTGGAAATTTTACTCAAAGAGGCGAAACAAGCATTATAAATAAGTGGGATAAAGCAGAGATAGTTTTAAAACATGGCGCTGATATAGTTATAGAACTACCTTACCCATTCGCAACGCAGTCAGCTGATTTCTTTGCAAAAGGTTCTATTCAGATATTAAAAGAGATGAAAATATCAAAAATAGTTTTTGGAAGCGAATCAAATGATTCAAACCAATTAACTACTACTGCTAAACTGCAGTTAAACAGTAAAGAATATCAAAGCCTTATCAAAAAATACTTAGATCAAGGTATTAATTATAAAACAGCGCAATCAAAGGCACTGAAAACTCTAACCAATATATCAATTGATACTCCAAATGACATTCTAGGTATATCTTATATTAAAGAAATTATAAAACAAAATGCAGATATAGAACCTATTACAATTAAAAGGACAAACGATTATCATGACAACAAAATTAATGAAGATATCACAAGTGCTACTAGCATAAGAGAAGCAATTAAAAACAATGTAGAAATTAAAAATACTGTTCCAAAAGAAACATATGAAAAATTAAATAATAATAATATTTTTAGCATTGATGATTACTTTCATATTTTAAAATATCAAATATTAACTAATATAGATTCATTAGATAAATTCCAAACTGTTGATGAAGGTATAGAAAATAGAATAAAAAAATATATTACCTCATCAAAATCTTTAAATGAATTAATATCGAAAATTAAAACCAAAAGATATACTTATAATAAAATAAGAAGAATGTTAACACATATTATGTGTAATTTTACAAAAGAAGAAGCTAATATTTTTAAAGACATAACCTACCTTAGAATATTAGGGTTTAGCGAAAAAGGAAAAACTTATTTAAATAGTATAAAGAAGCAGATAAACTTACCATTCGTTACAAATTTCAATAAAAACAATGATAAGATGCTTGACTTAGAGTTTAGAACTACTTGTGTATATGCATCTATATTAGATGAAAGTGAAAAAACAAAATTAATTGAGATGGAATATAAAAATAGTCCTATAAGAATAAATAAAAATGGTTTTTAATAAAGCATTTTATTGTATTTCTATCCTTTTATTGCGGGAATTATTATCATCTTGTTTAGGGAATGTTATGGTAAGTAATCCATCATTAAATTGAGCATTAATTTGTGTATCATCAATATCTCCTACATAGAATGATCTTTGATATTCACCGTAAAACCTTTCTTTTCTAATATATTCTTTATCTTCTTTTACTTCATCCTTCTTAGCAGATATTGTTAAATACCCATCTTTGTAATCGACCATAATATTTTCTTTATTAAAGCCTGGTATTTCTATTTCCATATTATATAGATTATCTTTTTCAAATATATCGACTTTCATTATATTGTTTTTAGATGCTGGTACATTAAAAAAATCATCTAAAAGATTATTAAACAAATCTCTTGGAATTAAATTCATCTTATTCTCCCCTTTCAATAGTATTATATACTTATAGCTTAAAATAATACTTTGTCAATAATCAAAAAAAGATCAGAATTGATCTTTTAATTAGAAAATACCTTTCTATAATAATCTGTTTCAAGTATCTTTCTCGATAGATAAAATTTATCATATATTTTATTATTTATTTGTTTTACATAATCATCCGATATTGTTGCGCCATCAGCTTTTTGAAATTTACCTGTTATAGAATTATATCTTCCCTTATCGGTTATAAAACTACGATTAGAATAAATTACTAATGGGTCTGAATCAGATAATAAATCGGTTCCCATTAACAATCTTGAGTCATATTCAATACCAAATAAGTTTAATAAAGTTGGTAACACATCTAAACTACTACCTATCTTATCAATTTTAACTGGTTTCATCTCACTATTCCATAAGATAAAACTATTTCGGTGCTTTTCAAAATTATCATCTTTAACATAGCTTGATTTCTCATTTATTTGATCTAAAGTAAGACCATAAGGATAATGATCAGAACTAATAGCTATAACAGTATCCTCTAATTTACCTTCTATAGTCAAATATTTTATTAGATTAGACAACGCTTTTTCAAGTTCAATATGGCACGCCATATAAGCCTTAACAGGATCTGAATAATTCATATTTTTAACATAAGACCAATTCTTATAAGCCATCATATTGCCTGATTTTGTATAATTTAGATGTCCACTTACAGTTACATAATAAGTTAAGAAAGGATCATTTTCTATATATGATTTATAAGTAGCATCGATCATTTCTAAATCACTTTCAGGCCATATCTTACAATTTATATTAAGTCCGCGCTTGCAAGCGTAAAAATCATAACCGAAATTAGGATGCGATTTATCTCTATCATAATATGTTGCTGAATGATTATGATATGCAGTTGTTTTATATCCTATTTTTTTAAAACTATTACCAAGCACAAAAGGAAAATAGTTAGTTGAAGAGCGAGATGCACTCCAAACCCCTTCCTTTGGTAACAATGAGGTAACCGTTATGTATTCCCCATCAGATGTACTTACAGGGTATATTGGTGTATAAAAGTTTTTAAATATAAAACCTTCGTTAGATAATTTATATAAAGTGGGCGTTAACTCTTTATCAATAGCTATTGGATAAAAAGCCTCAGCTAAGAAAACAATTAAATTCTTACCCTTAAACATACCAGTATATTGGTTTTTTGAAGTAGCTTCTGCTCTTTTAAAATATTCGTGCATATCTTTAATTGATTTGTCATTTTCTTTTGAAATAAGTTTATCAAAATCGATATCTATTTTATTGTATTCCTTTGGTTCTTCTATATTATCTTCATCATCATCCGCAGGATCTAAATTATCTACAAATTTACTTTCTTCCTCAAAACCAAACATTAATCTTTTAAAATCAATTCTCATTGTTGTAAGTAATCCAAGTTTATTTACCGATAATGTTGGTGAATGTGTATCATAATATAATTGTTTAGCTGAATAGTTTTCATTCTTTTTAATAAATAATGATCCTATAGCGACTCCTTGAAATAGTAGAATAAAAATTAACGTTAAAACAATATTTCTAGGATTTCTTTTGCTACTAACAACAATACTTTTTGAAAATATAATAAATATAGCTAATGGAATTAACATAAAAAGAATTGGTATAATATTTTCTTTTAGTACCATAATGATAGTACTCATAAATTCTAAAACCTGACCCGTTCCACTACCTATTGAATATATAGAAAATACTGACAAATATATTTTGTAATATATTATTTGAGCTATAAAAACAAGAGTTAAAAAAGCTATCATAATTAAGCTTATAAACCTACTCATTTTTTTATTAAATATAGAGGAAATTAGATGCATTATTAAAACAATTGGTATTAAAAAAAGAATCAAATTAATAATATTTATGTTTAAAAAATTATCAAAGAGCGTAAGTCTTAAGACCATTTCTAGATATAAAATGGACAAAAACCAAAAAATTATATTATTTTTTTTCTTCTTCATTACTTCACTTCCTTATTAAGACTATGTTATAAACTACTGTTTAATTATTTCAAGTCCGCCCATATAAGGTCTTAATACTTCTGGTACATTAATACTACCATCTTCATTATAATTGTTTTCAATCAATGCTATTAATCCACGAGGAGATGCTAAGACAGTATTATTTAAGGTTGCTACTAAATAATTGCCACCTTCTCCTTTAGCTTTGATATTTAATCTTCTAGCTTGGGCATCACCTAGAGTTGAACAAGAACCTACTTCAAAGTATTTTTGTTGTCTAGGACTCCAAGCTTCTATATCACAAGATTTAACCTTTAGATCAGCTAAATCACCACTACAGCACTCTAATGTTCTAACAGGAACATCTAAACTTCTAAAGAAATCAACAGTAAATTTCCACATTTTATTATACCAATCCATTGCATCTTCCATCTTGCATATAACTACCATTTCTTGTTTCTCGAATTGATGAACTCTATAGATTCCACGTTCTTCAATACCATGAGCGCCCACTTCTTTTCTAAAGCAAGGAGAATAAGAAGTAAGCATTAAAGGCAGTTCATTTTCATTGATAGCTTGATCTTTAAATTTACCAATCATCGAATGTTCACTAGTTCCAATTAAAAATAAATCTTCACCCTCTATTTTATACATCATATTATTCATTTCTTCAAAACTCATAACCCCACTTACAACATCACTTCTAATCATGAAAGGTGGAATACAGTAAGTAAATCCATTATTAATCATAAAATCTCTTGCATAAGAAAGCATTGCTGAGTGTAGTCTTGCAATATTACCCATAAGATAATAAAAACCACTACCACTAGTCCTTCCAGAACTATCCTTATCAAGACCACTTAAATTATTTATAATATCTGCATGATATGGTATTTCATAATCAGGTACTACTGGTTCACCAAACTTTTCTATTTCAACATTTTCTGTATCATCTTTACCAAGAGGTACTGAATCATCAATAAAATTAGGGATTTTATACATAATCTCTTTTATTTTGGTTGATAACTCAACTTCTTCTTTTTCCATATCAATTAATTTATCGTTTATCTCTTTTACTTCTTCTTTTAAAACTTCTGCGTCTTCCTTTTTTCCTTCTCTATACAAAAGACCTATTTTATCACTATTTTCATTACGTTTTTGTCTAAGTCCATCCGCTTCCATTTTAAGTTTACGATTTTTAATATCTAATTCAATTACCTCATCAACTAATTCTAATTTAGTATCCTGAAATTTCTTTTTGATATTTTCACGAACAATATCAGGATTATTTCTAATTACATTAATATCTATCATTTTAATTCCTCCTCTTATTAATAGTTAGTAGATAATCTAACTTTATTTTTATTTATTTTATTTATACATCCATCTATTATATCTTTATCTGAAAAATTAAGTAATTTACCTAAATAGATGAAATTAGATAATATTTTTTTAATATATTCTTTATTATAGTTTGCCTCAATTTTAGAACATATCTCATATAAATATATGAATTGATCAATTAAATTATTTGAAGGTGGTTCTTCAAAGTTTTCATCTAATGAAACATTTAAAAAATTACAAAAAGCAAAAACCATAAGTAAACAATCAGCATATTCTTCAATTACTACTTCTTTTTCACTGGATTCCTTACTCGACCAGTATTTAAAACATCTTGTTTCGTTTGCTAATTCACCAATTTCAACTAATAACTCAAGAATATTTTTTTTAAATATCTCCTCACTCATTTGAGGATAGTCTTTATTAAATATGCCATCTAATATTTTGTTTTCTTCGTATATTTTCTGATATTTTATCATCTTACACCTCTAAAAAAGCACCCTTAAATCATCTATAGGAACGATGATCTCGTGGTGCCATCCTATTTACACAAAAGTGTATCTTAATTAATATAACGGTTTTAACCGGAAATGTTTTCATTTCTCTCAAGAGTAGATTCGCAAACTCTAGGTTCTTAGTTTTCACCACCCACTAAGTCTCTATCAACCATTATTTGTTACTATTCTCCATCAAAGATTAAATATATTATAAATTATTTTAAGCATTATGGCAAGTAGGTTATTCTAGCAAAGCCATTTCCTAAATGACCTGTTTGAACACCACCCATTGGGTTTGGCATCAACTCATTACCAGCTATCATTTGAGTATTAGTAAAGACATAACCTGAATAATGATTAGGTTGACCGGTATGAGCTCCTGATGCATTAATAGCATTACAACCTGCATGGCCTGAAATGAAGGACGAACCACCGGAACCACTTGAATTTGGTTTGCGAAAAGACAATCCTTTTTCACCACCATAGTAGCCTCCTCCTCCGCCACCAGTTCCATTATTATTACCACCAGAACCAAATATNCCNTTACCACCTATACCAAAAGCANAACCATTTGTTTGAGTACCCGGTGTTGAAGTTGTTGCTGTTGGTGCTCCAATACCACTTAAAGTACCACCAGAACCACCACCGCCAGCATAATATTGATCTCCAGAGCCATTACCAGACCAGCCACCGCCTCCTCCTCCTGCTGCAACCATTATTCTTGATCTAAGGGACGATGTATTATTCCACATACCACTTGCTATCCTAACATCCGTAGCTCCACCACCTGGAAAACCATGTTCACCAATATCGGATGATTCACTTATATCTAAAGCACCAGCACCACCGCCATTAAAAGTACTTCCGTAAATAGTAGCATTACCAATATTAGAAGAAGTGAAATTACCTCCTGATTGACCTATATAAAAATATAATGAAGCACCTTTATTAAAATAAGCTTGTCCAGTAGTATAAGCACCATTACCACCTAAAGACTCGCCTTTAGCAGTACTAGTTGTTCCACCACCACTAGCTCCCCATAATTCAATTTTATAATTTCCTGATTCAGGAATAACATAGGTTTGATAATCTCCTGTATATATAAATTCAGCTGTGTTTACCTCTTCTGGAATATAGGTAATTCTAGCAAAACCATTTCCTGTATTACCAGTTTGAGTTCCTCCTGTTGGACTAGGCATTGATTCATTACCAGCTTTCATTTGAGTACTTCTAAAGATATATCCTGAATAATGATTTGGCTGTCCTGTATGAGTTCCCGCTTCATTTATAGCATTACACCCCGTATGACCTGAAATGAACGATGAACCGCCTCCTCCACCAGCATTTAAATTAGTCTCCCATCCGGCACCACCGCCATAGTAACCGCCACCACCTGCACCAGCTAAATCTGTACTATTTGTCGGAACTGCATCTCCACCTTTTCCGAAGACTCCATCAGCACTATTATATGATGTACCACCATTAGTCTGCGTTCCTCCTGTTCCTGCATTTCCATTAGTTGAATCCGCACTCTTAGTTCCAGTTAATCCAACAAGTCCCCCTGCTGCACCTCCATAGCCAGAAGAACCTGCTCCACCACCAGCAACCATTATTCTACTTCTCAAAGAATTAATATTATCCCATGTACCATTTATTAATCTAATGTCAGTAGCTCCTCCACCAGCTCTTCCTCTATTACCACCATTAAAATGCATTCCAGCGCCGCCTCCGTTGTATCCTTGAGTAATTACATCCGGTGGAGTTCCTCCTACATAGATATAGAGAATGTCAGCTCCTTCTAAATATATTTCACCACTTGTGTAACCACCTTTACCACCGTTGTTTGATCCTTGAGCTCCCCATAACTCAA
>JGI24709J26583_10003538_pt1 | contig 12235 bp, 5 predicted proteins | sample BioPla2DNA1_FD_26583 | JGI IMG/M metagenome (IMG submission 26583) | reverse complement strand
GGCTCGTATGTTCTGGTAATTTTTTCCCGTGAACGTGTTGATGAATCTCGCCCATTGTGTTTTGTCGGAATTATTAAAGTAAATTCCCAATTCATTGAAAAGATAATAAAAAACGAGCAACTGCTGAGGCATAGTCATTCCTTTATTAAAGATTCCCGTTGAAAGTTCCCTCACTCTATTCTCAAGCAGATTCATTTTATTTTGGTACTCCTCTTTTAGTCGGTCTCTTTCTTCCTCCTTTTCACCCATCAGATCATTCAGTTTCCTGATCTCCTCATCCTTTTGTTGAACAATAGATTTTAGCCATTCAATTTCATCTAGTTTCGATTTTTTCTTGTACCCTTTCACTCCATCTTTTTCGGTCACCAGATTAATATTAATTTCATCTTTCAACAATTTAAAGAAAGGTACCAGGTCATAAATAAAGATATCGGGATGTTTCTCTCTCTCGTTAAGGAATCTTTTCTCAATCAGATCTATGATTTTCAATCTTTCTTTAGTATTGAAGGCTTCATGCTTAACCCACTGGTAAATAATATTGTAATTAAATAACCTTGTCGATTTTAGCCAATTCACCTCATCGAGATTCAAGTCGTTAATATTTTCAAGGTACGTCTCGCTAATTTTTTTGAACCTTTCATCCTCATGCTCGCTAATATTATCAGCCAACATTTTAAATTTCTTCAACTGTTCATCGGTAAGGTCATAGGTATAATTATCAACAAGTTCCTTGATTATTTTAATTATCGTGACTTCAAGGACTTTGTCGTTAAAGTAAACGTTTCTGACCATGTATTGCGCTTTAAATGGATCCATTAATTTTACACGTATTTTATCGAAAATCTCGTAAGCCATATTGAAAGCGAGCAACCACCACTCTTCATCTTTTAGTATCGTACATCTGTTCTCGGAATAAAATTTATTGTTTTTTTCATCTAGCAGGTAATCGGCTAGACTATTCTTTGGATAATCCTCCTTGTACATTTGGCAGGTCTGCTTGATGTAATTAACGGCATTCAAGTTTTCCTCCTTCAGAATACAGGCCATAATCCGGTGATTCTCACCGTAACAATTTGCTCCAAGCCCGATAATATTATGAGCGTAAATGAATGTGTCGTCTCTTGAGATAACGTTAAATAATTCGATTCTAACCTTATATGCAATTGTTCTATCTACTTCTCCCTCTTTTTCAGTGAACTCATCATCTTTATCATTTTCGTCGTTATCCGCTATAAAGCTTCGGTATCTTGCATCAGCAAAAAGATACTTATTGAAATATTCTTCTGTTTTCCTTTTATTACACCTAAGTGGATAAAGTCCCTGAATTGCTTTTTTTACCACTTGGAAATAGTAGATCTTCTTCTTGTAAATTTCAAGGTATTCTTTCGCTCTCATATCACGATTTCTTTTTCTGGGAGGGTGGGAACCAGTGATTGCGAATAACCAATTCCCCCGTCATTTAAGTTTTAAGTAAAACAAAACAATCGGGGATAAGATAATCCTCGATTTAACACGCATAGTTACGGTTGGCCAGTTAAACCAAGCGTTACTTTTCAATTAACAGTTGCCGATATGGTTGGGTCGGTCAACGAATTTAGGATTCAATTTAAAAAATCAACCTTACTAGTTACCTGGTTGTGCTGACGTCTACTGAATCACTAATGAACGATAAATTACGACACACTATGCACAAATATACCCAATTTGAATGATACAACATCGGCATTTATCTATTTTGATATCGACAGATGGTCGGGAGGGAAGCGATTTGATGCCCGTCGCAATGAGAAAACGTTTTGGAAAACAATAATACGAGTGAGGGATTGAATGTAATTAGGGTTTTTAGAAAACAGGTATGATAATACGGATGGAGATGTTCTGATTTATTTGTTTTTGAATTCCAAGAAATAATGAGTTTACTAATGGTTGTATAGGGTTATTATGGGTTGTTTATTGACTTTTGCTCGACTACAGCTCGACTAAACGATTAAAGCACCTGCAAGAGAACCTTGCAAGTGCTTTATTTCTAAGGTGATCCGAGCGGGATTCGAACCCACGACCCACAGCTTAGAAGGCTGTTGCTCTATCCAGCTGAGCTACCGGACCCTTGATCTCTTTCGAGTTGCAAAAATAGGGTAAATCAGAGAATAAAAAAAATATATCACCGTGGATATTATTGTAAGCCTTATTAGTGGCACTTTTGTGAGGAGATAAAAAAGGAGCCATCTTTTGGGATGGCTCCTGAGATTATTAAAGAAAAATCATTTATGTTTATTGAAAGTAGAGCCAAAAGTCTGATGAGCTCTCCAATTGCGCCCATGTTCTCCAGTAATACGTATTGGTAAAATTAATATGATAGAGATAGAAGTAATTGTTGGGAAACAGGGTTGGCGTATTGAGTAGTATGGTATAGGGATAGCCGTTCCACCCATCGCTGTAATATCGGCGTTGCCCAACCGTCATATTACCCGTCAATGAAAATCCTCCATCATAACCTAATAACCTTAAATAACTAGCTGTAACGTATGTAGAGCCAGAATTATTTCTCGCGACTATCCTTCCGGTAATCTCTATTGCTTGAGGTTCAAGTTGTAGGGGATTGGCGTTGTTTGCCCATTCATTAATCGTTTTAGTTAAGGATACCGTGTACTTCACACGTCCGTAACCGGCGGGTTTAATTACCTCGGTAGTTACGGTGAAGTCCTCACCTCCGTTAGCCGTGATAAAGCTATTGGGTGCCTGCATCCTGAAGTAGCCGTCGGATCCTCCTGTGGAGAAAGTCATATTATGTGCTGCTAACAACTCTTCCGCTGTATAATTTACCCCATTAAATGTGAAGGTGAATACCGATGTCAACGGCACCATTGGGCTGGCTCCATCCGGTCGTGCATACTTCAATGTCAGCTCAGTCGTAGTGTATTGGATAGTCTCCGGCAGTAACGTTTGTTTATTGTAGAATCCCGAAGTTAGGTGAACCGGCTTATCTATTATGCCGGTAGAAGTGTTCATCTTAAAGGGAATCTGCGCCTTTCCTGCTATATAATCTGTTTCGGTTACCGTATATTGGTAATAGGTTTTACCATCTTTATAGACTAAAATCACCTTATTATCCTCACCTGCATTGACCGGTGTCATCTCCGATGTCTCGATCAAGACATTGAAAGGTACCAAGGTAGAGGGTATGGCCTTAGGCACATCAAACTCCAAGGTGCGGTAATCTGTGCCTGTTTCTTTTGGATGTAAAACCGCGTTAAACTCAAACGGGGGACGCAAGGTGAGGCGTACTTGTCTAAGGATTGGCGTGGTGGCGCCTGAAAAACCATCCACGTAACTACCGCTAGTATGTCGCAACGCTGCCACTTCTACCTTGTAGTCCAATACCGCATCAGGCGGGATTGCCTTTACCTCCACCGTGAATCCATCGGCAGTCTCGGTCAGGGCTCCCAAATAGTTATCAGTAGCGGGGTCCCACGAGGGATAATATCTAAGGAAATTTCTTAAATCATTGTTTGTGCCCGACGTAAAGCTGGTACTGAAAGAATAGGTGCCCGGCGTTACTAAAACCTGCTGGATAGGCGAAACCACAAGGCTTCCTTCTCCATCGGAAACATGCTCAAAATCTTTTAACTCCACCGATGAAAAAATATTATTCCCAGCGGGGGCTTGAATGGCTTCAGCTATAGTAGCGAAGCCGTCGGAGTTGACGCTGGCTATATTTACCTGGTAGTGTCTGTTTCGGAGAATGGGAAAGTATGCACTAACAACCATTTCTGGCTGGTCAGGGTCTATTGGTTTTCGTGTAACCAAATCTACTTTGTAGTAGCGGGTACCTAGTGCTACACCGTCCTTATTCGTACGTTGTCCTTTAATAAGGACAAATGCCATTTTTCCTTCGTCGGTACCCTTCTCAAAGAGGTTAAAAGATTGGGTTGAAGGGATAAAAAAAGATTCTTGTATGGTACTGGCATCTATAATCTCGGTGTTGGCGGGAATAGTAGGTGTGTTGGGTGGAAAATCGAAATAGAAGAGGTAATTTTCCGTCCGGAAAGGGACTACCGCCCCTGTTTTCATCACATTACCCACGGCAAAGCCTTCCAATACGAATGAACCTTGGTCCTGTTGTTGTGACCCCGCGTTATATATTACCGATATCTTGGCGTAGTTGCGCAACAGTTTCACCACTTTGCCGGTAAACGTGCTCTCATCTAATGTCGGCACTTCCACTACCGACCACATGGGGTCAAAGGCGTCTACCGGGTTGGTGCCATCCAAGCCGGGCAGCGTGGTGGTCATGAATGGGTCAGTCAACATTTCACCGGCTGATTTACCCACCGCGAAATAGTCCTGTGTAAATCCAACCCATTTATGGTTGGCAATAAAGTGGATATACCTCTTTTGACTGCTCTTGATAAGGGAGACCGTAAACTGCTTTATCTCGGAAATGTTCCCTTTTTGGGCATCGGGCAGGTAGGATTCATCCGTTGTAGGCACATTAGTGGTTTTATTTCCCAGCACGGCATCTTCGCTATAGAGGAACTTCTGGTTTTCGTCAAAAACCAAGAGCCTTAGTGAAGTAACGCCATCAAGTGTTTCCACACCGCCCGCACGAAGTTGTATCTTGTTCAGATCATCGGCTTGCAGCCCCATGGTGACTTTAAACCGCTCGTCTTCAGCAACCGGGGAAACCACCTCTTCTTCTATCCGATCGAAAACAGCTTCGTGTATGCAGGAAGTCGCGAAGAGCCCCGATAATACCAAGAGCAACAGTAGAATTTGATATTTTATGGTGATAGTTGTTCTCATTCTCTTTTTCGCGATTTACTTGTCATCTAAATGGGCGGTATCGAAGATACAGCGGATGTATGAAGAGTTAGAAGTAAACTCTACGTTGTCTCTAAAATTATAGGCAGTACCATCCTTCGCCGTCCAATAGTTTGTTCCATACATCAGTCCCTTGGTAAGTGTATTGGGGTCATCCTGTATCTGGTCAATTAGTTTAGCTTCTGCCAAGGTAGGGATCCGCCATCTCCCTTGGTACTTAAAGGTTTTATACACTGTTCTAGTAGTCCAATACGAACTACCACGAGGTTTGTAATGTTCTGTATACTCCCCATCGGTACCATACTCCCCCTCGAAGTAGTTAAAACAGCGATTTTGAGCATGCGTATAAGACTTATAGTAATAGGTTTGTTCACCGGCAGGTTTAGTTGCATTATATGTTGGGTTATCTGGGTAAAGAGATGGTACTGCATAAGGACCATAACCAGATGCGTAAGTTGGATTTAGGTATTGTGTTTCTCCACCATCTTTCTGGGGAACTGCAAAAGACATACCATATTGAGTAGCAATAATAAACTCCGGTGAGACCATGTTGTTGCTTGCGGCATCTGATTTCGTTAAACCATTTGCATCTACCGGATTTCCTATTAAAAAGGCACCAGTAGGTACTTTGGATGTTACCCGGTTAAAGACATTGTTTCTTTGAGCACTTTGAGTACCTTCTCCTTGATAGGTAGACATTGTACCCAAGGTGCTGTGATGACGAAAGTCGGCATAGGGGCGACCTGCTGCAATATCCCCCTCAGTAGGTCGGAAACCAATGGATTCTCGCCCCGTGATATAGATAGGTGGATACTGGGTTACAAACACCTCTTGGGTGAGGGGTCCTCCCACTTGATTAACCCTGAACTTGATATAGAAAGGCTCGTAGTTAACCGGTATGGCATGTCCTACCATCAGTTTACCATTTTGCAGATAGTTCGCAGAAGCGGTTACGGTTGAACCATCGTAGGCAGCAAAACCTGTTTCGGTATTTACAACAGCACCATTTTTATCGTAAGTAATCTTCTTTCCATCGGCTGTAAACACCACCTTGAAGTAGTCGCCCCGCATATCGTAGTATTCGTAGTAGGCTTCGTTAATGGTAATATCCACGGGCAAACTGGAGATATAGTCTATTTCACGACTGCCATCGTTCGCCATTATCGGTGTAAGCTCCTTTACCACCAAGTAGTGCGCTTCATCCATAGTTCCATCTATCACTTCACCAGAAATCCAAGGTTCTATAGCTATGTGGGAAGTTACGTCCAAAGGTGTATCTTCATCCAGGCTTCCCAACTCTTTAATAGTGGACTCAATATCGTAGAGGTGATTTCGTTCTAAACGATTGATTTTTTCGGCTCCCACTCCGTCCATTGGCATTCGGTAATTTACCGGGAAGCGGTAGTAGTAATAAACACCGGGGTCATCGGTATTGGGAGTAGTTCCATCTTCTTGAAACTTAGGGCGAAGCCTGATTTGAGCCATCAGGTAGCTCTCTTTTTTCTTATCGGCTGACCAGTTGTTCTCGTAGGCGTAGAAGGGGAAGTGCATCAGGAATTGATCCGGATGGTCAGGGTTAGAATTGGTTTTACCAACCATCGCCTTCCAAGACATCGCCCTATATTCGGTATCTTTCCACGCGGTGGGTTCGTATGGAGTGCTGCTTGCTATCACGGTACTTTTTTCGGTATAGTGCAGTAACTTAACAGAAATATCCGGGGCACTCCCTGCTACGTTGCCAATCGGCACCACCTCATACTGCGTATTACCCCCATTGGAGTAATCCACCACATTTACCGATGTAATTCGCAACCGTACCTTAGCCAGCGCACGACGCAATTCCAATGTTTGAGCAACTGTAAACAGATTTTCGGTTCCCCAATTAATTGTTACTGACGACAAGCTTCCATCCATTAAGAAGTGAGTTTGAGCGGTAATAATGTCTAATTCACTGGAGTTGTCTTGTATCTTTGCCTTTAAATCTGCCAGCTTGGTAACACCAGTAACCACATCTGCTTTGGCATTAATAACTCCAACGATATGGACGCTCTTTCCTTCCAGATTATTCACCTCACTCTGTGGTACCACTACCCGTACCTTGTAGTTATTGGCTTGCGTGGGGTCGGCATCGGGGGTAAGGCGTTGAACAGTCGTATTCCCAAAGCTTTTAATCAGGTCTTTAGTGGTGGCATTGAATAGGAACAGATCTATTTTATCTATTTTGTTCTCATTTAGTGTAGTGGCATCATAGCTCTCTTTGTCGTGGTCTCCGGGTTCGGTACTTACTCCCCGGGTAGCTGCCTGATCGTCGGTGCTGTTTCTTACTGTCAAACAGAGTTCAATTGCTTTATCCCCTTCTGAAATAGGAAGATCGGTGTGCAGCTCCAGCTCGTCGCGCACACATCCCCCTATCATCATAAAGGCTACGATGAAACTTAAATAAGAGATATGTTGTAACAATCTTGTCATGTCTGTCTTGTTCAACTTTTTATAACTCGGCGGGTAAGCCCATGTTATATCCCCATGGTTTGCTTAAATTTCCATCTCGCCGCGGGGCCGTCGCCTATATAGCGACAATCGGGGACCAGGGTGCCTGTACCATCATCCTTGAAACCTAAAAACAGTTCCTTACCGTCCACTACAATATAGAACACCGTGTAGCGAGGTGTCTTGTCAAATGGTTCACGGGGTGTGATGGTAAATGTGTACTCCGTGTCGGTACCGGTCACAATCCCGCTGGTGGTAGTACCGGTCATTTCAAATTCCAACCCATTGGAGATGGAGGCTGTCCAAAGTGCACCAACGGGTGCCGTGATGCTAAACGTGATAGTTACTGAAGTGGGTTGATTTGTTGTAATGTCATCTTTCAACTCCACGTCTGTAAAGATATCTTTCAATGATTCAACTCCATCTCGTGAAACATGAATGGTGTACTCGGGGCGCACAAAATCGAGCTGTGACTCCACCAATGTCCAGGGTAGTACTTGTAGCGTGAGGTCTATCTCCTTACCATCAGCGGGCACGTTGATATTAAAGAGGTAGTGGTTGTTGCGAATAATATTGTAGTTGGCTTGACTTCCCCTTGCAAATGCCAAATACCCGGAGGCGGGTCCGTTGGAGACAACCGGTATTTTATACACCTTACCGCCATTCATCGTAATTTGAATGTAATTGACGGCCCCTTCGGGAGTATCTGTAGTCGTGTTCCATCCCTTGGTTTCACCTGTGGCGAACAGCCGTTCTGGAACGTAGAGCTTTGTTGTAAAGTCTGTTGTAACAGGCTTGCTAAAATCGAACTCCAACGGGGTAGCCAGCAATGCTTGACCCGGTAAAGATGTTTCGGCCAATTGGGCGAACGTGTAGTTTTTCGCCGCGTTCACGTATTCAATCTTTTGAATATCGTTTTTCCCGTCGCCACTGATATTTAGCTCTATCTTGGCATTGGCACGAATAAGGTTTACCCTATCCTGGGTAGCTACTCCTTGCCAGTCCTGACCATAAGAGCTAATAGGCTCTAACTGTGCTGCCGCTCCCACATTGGGTTTAAACGGTGTGGGGTTGGCGTACGTGCCTCCCTCCGCCACTGTTTGGTTACGATATACGCGTGCCATGGGGAAAAGCGGGTTAGGACTTTTTGCTCCCTGAAACGAAACAAACTCGGCAGCCGCTTGAAGGTAGGCATCTATCTCAGATTTGCTTTTCGATTTGATCGCATCATCTGTATCGGTATAGTTGGCGATAAAGTAAAAATCGTAGGTTCCCGCTTTCAGCTTCATAATAAAGAAAGAGGCGCTGGTGTACTCCTCGGCTACCTTGGCTCCTGTAGCTCCGGTTTCAAACACCAGCACTGCCAGCCTATCCACGTAGTCTTCACAGTCGTCACTATCGTCATTTATCGATGGGGTTGTTCCTTGCGCCCGGGTGGTTGGTTTATCGGAATTGAAGCTCACTTGGAAGGTCATATAGACATCGCCCTCCTCGTGCATGGGTTCATCTATATCGAACTGTTCCCTTATACAAGAAGCCAGCAGGAGCAACCCACCAATAAGGGTTAGGCTGATGATATGTCTGAATAGAGCTTTCAACTTTATGAGCTTTACTTTTACCTTTTAATTGTTTGAGGTGGAGCTTGAAAGTAACATACGTTTTCAATAACCTCCTCCCAATTCCGTTTCGTAACTATGAATTTGCCAATCGTTCACGTAGATCGCCCAGCAGATGTAGGTACCACAGTTGAGGCACTTGTCTTTGATCACGAATTTCACGTTGAAATCGTTATCGCACGCCAGGTTCACGTTATCATTTTTCAGCAGGACCGTTCCCAGCAGGTCCCCCTGCCAGATGACTTCGTCGGTCACCACATTCTTTACCGAGATCAGGTTGTTGTAACCCGTTTTTAAGTCCATCAGCGAGTAGCTGGCGGTGAGGCTGTTGTCTGAATAGGCGATAGTTGTGGGATAGTTAAGTACCTCTTTATTAAGCGGCATGGTGCCATCGATGTTCATCGTACCATTCGCCGAGGAGATCTCTATCACATAATCTCTTGGATCTGTATCTCCCAGTACCGATTCGTGCAGCTCTACCTCCACGTTTATACGGTTGGTTACCTCCTGCAGGTTCACGGTGGTATATTTAAACTGTGTCCCCACCTTTGCCGGGTCCTCGAGGAACACCACCGGGCTTACTCCCTGCCAAATTTTGTGGTCGCCCAGTGCTACTGCCCTGCTATTCTGCGACTTGAGCGTGAGCATCACATCCTTCTTTGTGGTTACCCCCTCGGTAAAGGAAGATATGGTAAACTTATCGTCAACCCCCGCCCAACCTATAAAGGAGTAGTATCCGTTGGAGACTGGTACTAACGTTTGGTTGTTCCCGTCCAGGTTCACATTCTTTAGGGCGGTTATCGATACCAGCACATCCTGTTCGTTAAACGCGAAGAGATGTAGGTCAGACACCTGCCCGATAAACGTTGAATCTACGTCACAAGGGGTCATCGAGTAAAATTTCACGTACACACCTTGGGGACAATCCGACAGGTCATCGTACACGAGGGAGTCGCACCCCCAGAGGATGGTTCCCAACGCGAGTAGCGTTATCAATATCCTGTTTTGTAAATTCATTGTTTTGTGTATTACTTTATGCGTTTTTTAAAAATATTTGGAGGGAGAGGGATTTCTCCCTCCGAATAAATATTAACCAATAAGCTGATTAGTAATAGTTCCCAAGCTCAACTGTATAGGAGTGAATTGTCCAGGGCAATACCTTCAACTGCACAGAGATATACGTTTTATCTGTCTGCAGCGGATCGTCCGGGTCAATTTCATCTTTATTGGCTACGCCAATTTCAGCAAATCCGATGATGTGCGCATGATACACCTGGTTACGCACGGTGGGTGACATGGTTATCTTTTCTGCTTCTCCATAGGCTTTGTTTGGGTTTAGCCAGATATAGTAGTACATGGTTCCACCTGTGTACTCACGGACATCCTGTTTGTGGTTAACCGCAGTTCCTCCCGTAAAACTAGCATCCATCTCTTCTGCCTTAGCCTTTGTACTATAAAAGAGTCCGTCTTTCATTCCAAGATACACGGTTGCAGGAGTAGTGCCACCCGTAAAGGCTTCTCCATCAACATTATCTGGAGTAAAAGTAGCCTTGATTTCAAACATGGTAGTGTTCCCTTTTTTGTAGTTGGCGTCCGCGTGTGTAACGGGTAGGACGAACTTGCTGTATTCTTCTTCACCTAAGGCAGCAATAACATTGGGGTTGGTATTGTCTGCTTTTGCGATAACGGTTTTCCAGTTCGTGGCATCGGTATAGAGCATGATGTTAGCTGGACTCGGATTTGCTGGAGGCCAAGTACTATTGTCACCTGTTGGAATGTAACCATATACATCAGTAGGAACCTGCCAGTAGGTTCTATCTTCAAGTACGTTGAACTGTAGTGCACTGCCGGTTACCTGATACTGTACATCACGGATAGTGATAACAGATGTTGTAGTTCCTTGGTTGTTTTTCACGTTGACCGCTGTAGTGTAACCATCCTTAATGGTCACGATGCCACGAGCCGCTACGCGAGAAACTTCTACTTTCATCTGGTTGGTCGGACCGCTAATAGCCTGTGCTTCAGTGATGTTGGCTTGTACCGTCATATCGCTGGGCATCACCTTATTGGTCATTACCACGATATCTTTAGTATTAATACCGGTTCCTTCAGTAGTGGCTACATTAGTTACCGCTGTTACCTGTGCTACCGCTTCATCAAACTTCGTTGCGAAGTTGACCGCGGTAACCGAGGCATCGTTAAGCAAGTCGGTTACTTTGTTGTTCACGTCGTTAATAACCACGTATGCCCTTACATTGTGTCCCGAGGTAGCAGGAATTGCCAATTTGGGGTTTAGCTCACCATCAGCAGTAATGCCGTGAAAAGCAGTTTGAGGGAATGAAGTCTTGTTAATAGTTTCTTCATTAGTGTTCACAACATACACGGTAAGTCCTTTGATTACATCACGTCCCTGCCAAGTACCATCCTGCTTATTGTAATCGTCAGGAAGTACACGGGTGGTTGATGCCACCGGGAACTTGATGGTAAGTCCCACGTAGGTATCGCCTTTCCCAGTTTCGGGATTGGGCACATCCTCGTTGTTACATGCCGCGAAACCCAGGACTATGGTGGCGATCGTCAAATAACTGATAAATTTTCTCATATGTTTTTAATGAATTAAAAGTGAATAAATTATGATTCGTTGTTATGTTTTACTTACAAGCTTTCCAAGTGTTTCTTTAGCTCCCTCAGGTTGATCTCCGCATCGCTGTCGTTTTTATCGGCCGCCTTTTGGAAGTATTCCATCGCTTTGGCCGTGTCGCCCAGGCGGACGTAGGCTACCCCCAGGTTGTTCCACGCGCGGGGGTCGCTCTCTATCCGGTTCAGCCTGTCGATGGCTGCCCGATTGTTGCCCCCCTCGATGTCGGCTGCCGCGCTGTTCAATATGGCGATCGGCTCGTCGGGATATAAGCGGGTGGCGATATCGAACACCTCCTTGAACTCGCCGCTGGCAGGTTCGTAGGTTTGTGCCACCAGGAACATCTCGTTCAAGCTCAATAGCCTGGGGTTAGTCTTTATCACCCCCTTTGCCTCCTCCACGCTGAATGGGCGCACGGTGTAGGCGATGGTGTAGTCCGTCCTGCGCAGTGGCGGGTAATAGGTGTCCAGCAACGTGCGGTAAGTTTGCCCCCCGGAGAGCTTCTTCAGCTCCGCGTCGCGGGCATCAGGGTTCGACACGCTATTGATTACACGTATAATCTCGTTCTTGTCTGTNAGCGATGACTTTTCCACCGCCTCTTTCAGGCCGCTCCAGTCCTCACCCAGGCCGGTTACCCGGAAGCGGTCGCGAGCAACACCGTGGGTGCTGCTCA
>JGI24709J26583_10003531_pt1 | contig 12250 bp, 13 predicted proteins | sample BioPla2DNA1_FD_26583 | JGI IMG/M metagenome (IMG submission 26583) | reverse complement strand
TTTTAGGTAGTATATACCAAAAAAGTGCATTCTTGTCTTTTGTGTGGTTCTATTTATAATTATATAGCAGGTTGACCTAAATAACAAGAAAGTGAAGGAGAATAAAATATGTCATTACTCGAAATTATGCAAAGACGGTATTCCGTTCGAAAATATACAAATCAAAAAGTGGAAGAAGAGAAAATCCAAAAAATTCTGGAAGCTGCCCGTATCGCACCGACTGCCGCAAATCTGCAGCCGGTAAAGATTTTTGTCATTCAGAGTGAAGAAGGAATAAAGAAGATTGAAAAAGCCGCCAATGTTTATCAGGCTCCTCTGGCTGTTTTAGTCTGTGCAGATAGGGAAAAAGCTTGGAAACGTCCATTTGACGGAATGATTACGACAGATATCGATGCTTCGATTGTTACGGATCACATGATGCTGGAAGCAACAGAGCAGGGACTTGGAAGTGTATGGATCTGCTACTTTGATCCGGATGTGATAAAAAAGGAATTTGAGATGCCGGATGGTCTGGAACCAGTTAATATTCTTGCAATAGGATACGCGGATGATGCTCCGGCGGCACCGGACAGACATAAAACAATGCGTGTTCCGATGGAAAAGCTGGTGGAATATTGTTAAAGAAAAAATGATAGTAATAGAAAAAAGAAAGACCTGTAAATTCCGAGGTCTTTCTTTTCTTTCTGTTACAATATAAGTTTACGGATTCAATCTTGCTTCCACATCTGCAAGTTTTGGGATAGCCGGGATACCGCCGCGTTTTTCCACACAAAGGCTGGCTACTGCATTACCGAAGCGTGCAAAGGTTTCAGCCTCTTCTAAGGTTACATCTGCGGGTTTTTTGCCGCTTTCTACTAATTTAAATAAGAAGCCTCCCCAGAAGGAATCTCCGGCACCGGTAGTATCTGCGACCTGACTCTTAAAACCGGATACCTTTTTTCCACCTTCCTTTGTGCAGACATAAGCACCTTCAGAACCAAGAGTTACGGCAACAAGCGGTACACCGTGTTCTACCAGCCATGCAGCCGCTTTTTCCGGTTCTGCTTTTGGTGTCAGAAGAGAGGTTTCTTCATCAGAAATCTTCATCACATCCACATAAGAAACTACGGAACGCATCTGTTCCATCGCTTCTTCCTTTGTATCCCATAACGGAGCACGATAATTCGGGTCATAAGAAATGGTTACACCTGCTTCCTTTGCTGTTTTTAGAGCCTGTACAGTAGCTGAACGGCTTGGATCGTTGGTCAGGGACAGAGAGCCGATGTGGAATATTTTACTGGATTTTAAGATATCAACATTGACCTCCTCCGGTCTGAGCATTGTGTCAGCACCCGGTTTTCTGGCAAAGGAAAAGGTACGTTCGCCTTTTTCATTTAAAGCTACAAATGCCAGAGTTGTAAAAACGTCTTTATCAATGATCAGTCCAGTGCAGTCGATTCCGGCATTTTTCAAAGTTTCCTTTAAGAAAAGTCCGTGCATATCATCACCGATTTTTCCGAGAAAAGCGGTCTTAAGTCCACAGTTATTTAAAGCAGCAAGAACATTTGCCGGTGCACCTCCCGGATTCTGTTCAAACAGACGCTGACCGGAAGCGGATGTGCCGCTCGGTGTAAAGTCAATTAACAATTCCCCCAATGCTGTTACATCATACATGTTTTTTCCTCCGATAATATTTTTTACGTTTTTATTATAGATCTTAGGATATAAATTATTATAGCAAAGAATCTATTTTATCATCAATTAAATTTGTACACCGTACAATCCTATAATTTGCAATCCATTCTTATTTGGTATATAGTAGAAAAAAATCATAGGAGGCAGTTATGTCTGTAGATAATGTAAAAAAGTATTTAAAGCAGTTTGACCTGGACGGAAAAGTAAGAGAATTTGAGCAGTCCAGTGCAACTGTGGAACTGGCAGCCAAGGCAGCAGGAGTAGTACCCGGAAAAATAGCAAAGACACTGTCCTTTAAGATTGGAGATGAGGCTATTTTAATTGTGGCAGCAGGTGATACGAAGATTGATAATAAGAAATATAAGCAAAAGTTTGGTACAAAGGCAAAGATGCTCACGGCAGATGAAGTGGTAGAATTTACGGGACATCATATCGGAGGGGTATGCCCTTTTGATTTGAAGAATGCTTCCGTGAAAACTTATCTGGATGAATCTATGAAGCGGTTTGAAACTGTGCTTCCGGCAGCAGGAAGCGATAGCAGCTGTGTGGAACTTACATTAGAAGAACTGGAGAGGGCTTCTAATGCAAGCGGTTGGGTAGATATATGTAAGCTGCCGTAAAAACTATTACAAATGGAATCCACAGAAAAATGAGAGAAAGAAGAGATATACTGCATAGCAGAATGGAAATCATGTACCGTTATTTTTGATTATCAGTATCACAAATAGATATGGAAGGAGTTGTATTATGGGAGAATTATCAAAGCTGCCGAATATAGGAAAAACAGTGGAAGAGCAGCTCAATCAGGCAGGAATTTATACAGAGGGGGAGCTAAAGTCGACCGGTGCAAAACAGGCCTGGCTTAAAATTCAGCAAATTGATGAATCTGCCTGTATTCACAGGTTGCTGGCGTTAGAGGGAGCCATCCGTGGAGTGAAAAAAACACTTCTGCCGGATGAAGTAAAAGCTGATTTAAAGGAATTTTACCAGTGGCATAAAAAATAGCGGATAATAACATAAAAAGAGTGATCGGATAAAAATTCCGGTCACTTTTTTGTTTATTGTACGGAAATAATAAGAAAATCTTTAGAAATACTACCCGTGGAGTTTTCGTTTTTCCCGATAAGATATGATACATCAGAAGTAAACAGGAGGGAGAACAAAAATGAGTAAGATCAAGAAGGATTTTTTGATGGTGTTGTTAAGATCGGAAGGAATCATTATTAGGATGAGTGCGAAAGGAGGTGCGGGTATGATACAGCTTCCAGATATGATATACTGCTAATAAAATGACAGGATACAGGTGAAGAATTTTGGTATCTGTCAGAAAAACAGGAAGGGCAAGGGTAATTCAGATGGAAGCATATCATATTTTGATCGTTGAGGATGACAAGGATATCCGGGACGGAATTGAAATTTATTTAAAAAATCAGGGTTATAAGGTATCAAAAGCCGCGGATGGCGTGGAAGGACTGGAAAAAATCGAGACGGAGGAGATACACCTTGCAATTGTGGATATTATGATGCCGCGAATGGATGGTATCACGATGATGATGAAGGTCCGGGAAAAGGGCTATGATTTTCCGGTAATCATGCTGTCAGCAAAATCCGAAGAGGTGGATAAGATCATGGGGCTTAATATGGGCGCGGATGATTATGTGACCAAACCATTTACGACGTTAGAGCTGTTAGCCAGAGTCAATTCCCATTTAAGACGTTACGGAAAGTATTTAAAGGCAGTCGGAGAAAAGGAAAATGAAAGCGACAGACTTTATACGGTCGGAGGACTGGAAGTGAATGAAGACACAGTGGAAGTATTCGTAGATGGAAAGCCGGTGAAAATGACACCTTTGGAATTCAAGATACTGTTACTTCTGATCAAAAATCCTGGGCGGGTCTTTTCCGCAGAGGAAATCTATGAAAGAGTCTGGAATGAACAGGCAGTTAATACGGACACGATTATGGTGCATGTCCGCAAGATTCGGGAAAAGATTGAAGTGAACCCGAAGGAACCAAAATATTTGAAGGTGGTGTGGGGTGTTGGATATAAAATTGAAAAACAATAAAAGAAAAGATATACTGATAGTTTTTTGTATTTTACTTGTATTTTCCCTTGGATTTATTTCCTGTTATCCGTATTTTGAAAAGCAGGCTGCAAAATACGAAGAAAATCCTCTGGAGGGAGAAAATTTTTTAAGACTTCTGTTTCAGAATAATCTGATCCTGTATAAAAACGTACGGGAGAGGGCAACGGAAAGTAAGCTGGATTATGCGGATTTGTATCTGTCCATGGAAAAGAGGACGGATGAAAATATTCTGTTTTCCGTGCAGGAATCTGAAAGTATTGAGTATCTGGCTGAGGATGACTTTTCCTATCGGATGGAAGAAGAAAAGAATAATCTGAACAGTGCGGTATCGGATATTAAGGACAGTGTGTACAATCAATTGAATGAAACTATGGATTTTTGTGCAATTGATCATGAAACAGGCGCTGTTTATAAAAATACCGGAAGAACACCGGAAAAGCTGGCAAAGAAGTCAGATGACTGGACAAATCCGTATGTCTATTATATTAAATTTGAATATGATAAAGCAGGAAATCCATACAATTTCGTGGTATATGGGCAGAATGCCGATGAGCTTCTTAAAAAAGTTCAGAAAACAGCAGAAGAAGAAAAGGACTGCCTGAAAGAATATATAGATGTAAACCAGATTTACATGGATCAGGACGGAGTCTGTTATCTGTTTGGTATGCGTCCGATTACGGATGCCACCTTTATTTATGCGATGACACAGGATCAGATGAATGTTCTGCTAAATTCGGATGAATCTGCTTCAAACAGGCAATTATTTTATGATATGGATATCCGGAACATGCAGTGGCGAAGCTATTATTATACCAATATACCACAGGTATTTGGCTGGTTTTTACTGGCACTAATGGTGATCGCAATTATTGCGCCGCGGATCAAAGGATATCAGATTGCAGATTCCAGATACTGCAAGGCTCCGATTGAAGGACCGATCGTGCTGGCACTTTGTATTGTAGTTCCTTTTATGAGTGATATGTCGGTGAGTCTGGCTAATTTCAGTAATCATGATCATCTGCAGAATTTTTTGGCACCAATAACCGGATATAATATTAGTTTATATAATATTGTTAAATATGGATTAAATATATTAGTATTAATGTGTGTGTTTGGAATATGGTATTGGTGTGTTACATGCTTTCTGGATTTAAAAAAACTTGGAATTAGGAGATTTTTCGCAGAGCGAAGTGTGATCGTAAGGTATTGGAGCCATATAAAATCCTTTTTTCAGCAAAAATGGGAAAACTGCAAAGCCGGACTTTTGCATGTGGATCTGAATCAGAATATCGAAAAACATATTGCGAAGGCAGTCATTTTGAATCTGTTGTTTTTGTCGGCTGCAAGTCTGTTGTGGTTTTTCGGCATTGCGATATTGATTATCTATTCTGTTGTATTGTTCCTGTTTTTGAGGAAATATGCCGCAAAAATACAAAAACAATATCGGAATATGTTAAAAGCCACGGAATCCATTGCAGATGGTAATTTAAATACAAGCATGGACATGGATTTGGGTGTATTTGAATCATATAAACAATCGCTTAGTAAGATTCAGGAAGGATTCCGGAATGCTGTAGATCAGGAAGTAAAGAGCCAAAAATTAAAGACAGAATTAATTACAAACGTATCACATGACTTAAAAACGCCTTTGACAGCAATCATCACTTACATTGAGCTGTTAAAAGAGGAAAATATTACGGAGCAGCAGAGGAAAGAGTATTTGCAGACTCTGGAGAGAAAATCACATCGTTTAAAGATCCTGATTGAAGATTTATTTGAGGTAAGCAAGGCAGACAGCAGAAATGTTACGTTGAATGTAGCAGATATCGATTTGTGTAACCTGATTCGTCAGGCATATCTGGAATACAGTGATCGGGCAGAGGAAACTGGACTGGATTTCCGGTTTCAGATGCCAAAGGAAAAGGTGATTTTAAAGCTGGACAGCCAGAAAACCTACCGGATTTTTGATAATCTCTATACAAATGCTTTAAAATATGCAATGCCGCATTCGAGAGTATATGTGAATGTGGAGCGGCAGGAGAGCAAAGTTCATGTCGAAATGAAAAATATATCTGCAAATGAGCTGAATATCCGCCCGGAAGAGTTGACAGAGCGGTTTGTCAGAGGGGATTCTTCCAGAAATACGGAAGAAAGCGGTCTGGGACTTGCAATTGCACAGAGTTTTGTAGAACTGCAGGGAGGCAGACTTTGGATTAGTATTGACGGAGATTTATATAAGGTTATCATTGAGTTTCCGGTATAAACGAAAAAGCAGCAAGTTTATTAAAATATACTTTAATAAACTTGCTGCTTTTATACTACAATGTTTATGCAAAGAATAGAAAATACAATATATGTGTTTTCAAGAAGAGTTATATTCCTATATATAGTATTTTATTCTTTTTATGAAAAGTTCATCAGGTAGTAAAGAAAAGGAGAAAGACAGGAAAAAGTTTTTGAAATATTAGAAAAAATTGGAAAAGACATATCATATTGAAAAATATCGAAATATGGAAATAAAAAATACATGTTTTTTTATCGAATCAAAAAGAAAAATTTTAAAAGGGAGAAGAAAGGAAAGAATATACTCAAAAAAATGTTGTAAAGCCTTATAAATACTATTTTATTGACAAATTTCGATATGTATTATATGCTGAAAATACAAAAGAAATTGTGGATAACTGAATGGAAACAAATAAATTTTCTTAAAGATAACAACAATTACAAAAAACACAACATATAGTTTATTTATAAAATAACATATACTATATATATACATATCGAAAAAAATGAATGTGAGATAACAGGGATGGAAAGAAATTTTGTAGAGGAAGCCAGAATATTTAAGGCTTTCTGTGATGAAAACCGATTACAGATTCTGGAGCTTTTGCAGAACGGAGAATATTCTGCCAGTGAAATACTGGCCGGACTCAATATTTCCCAGTCTACTTTGTCTCATCATATGAAAATTTTATGTGAATCCGGTATTGTGGCGCCGAGACGGGAAGGAAAATGGACATACTATTCAATTAACCGTGAGAACCGTGAAAAGGCTATTATTCTTCTGGAGAGCATTACAAAAGTCCATAATAAAGCAAAATGGTAGGAAACAAAGCGATGATACACAGTACATTTTTGGATACGGAAATCGGTAAAATAGTAATAGAAGCTGATGAAAAGGCAGTTATCCGGCTTGGATTTTCCGGGGAAAAAGAGAGGAAAGCAGGTTTTGGTTCAGATCTTTCGGCAGCAGGATTAGAGAAACAGGCAGATGAAGTGCCGGGTGTCTGGACGAAGAGTGTTCTTCTGGAACAGGCAGTAAGAGAGCTTCTGGAATATCTGAACGGACAGCGAAAGCGCTTTGAAGTACCACTTTCTCCGAAAGGGACGCCATTTCAGGAGAAGGTATGGGAAGAGCTTTGCCAGATACCGTATGGAGAGGTATCTACCTATGGTGAGCTGGCGGTACGTATTGGGAATCCGAAGGGAGCCAGGGCAGTCGGCATGGCATTGAACCGCAATCCCATTATGATCATGGTTCCCTGCCACCGGATTATCGGAAAAGACGGAAGTCTGACCGGATTTGGCGGTGGGCTATTTGCAAAAAAGTACTTGCTTTCTTTGGAAAAATCTGATAAATTCTTAAAGAAGCAATAGAAATAGTATAATTTGGCAGATGTAATAGAAGCAGATGCGTAGAAGGGAGATGTGAGGATGATTATTTTTTCCTGCAAATAAGAACTATATAACGGCAGGAAATTAAATCATCTTTTAATATACTTCTTTTTACGCTGTTTTTATGCCATTTTATATGAAATGTTCATAAGATAATTAAAATCAGTTGTTTTATTTAGAAGTAAATATAAATCGAAATATTTCGATATAAAAAAGATGCAGGAATTTCCTGCATCTTTTTCATTAGGAAGAGTACTGTGTATGCACGATCTGTTGCTGCAGATTCTTCATGGATTTTGGAGGTAATTATGTCGAAAATACAGGTAAGTCATCTGACGTTTTGTTATGAAGGAAGCTATGACAATATATTTGAGGATGTGTCTTTTACGTTGGATACGGATTGGAAGCTGGGGTTTATCGGAAGGAACGGAAAAGGCAAGACGACTTTTTTGAATCTTCTGCTTGGAAAATATGAGTATAAGGGCAAAATTTCTGCTTCGGCAGAATTGGAATCCTTTCCGTTTCCTGTTTCAGAGCAAGAGAGGAAAAAGAATACAATAGATATGATCGAGGCTATTTTTCCGGACTATGAGCTTTGGATGATCTGCAGAGAACTGTCACTTTTGCAGATGGATGCAGATGTTTTGTACCGTCCCTATTACACTTTAAGCAGTGGAGAGCAGGTCAAGGTTATGCTGTCGGTGTTGTTTTCCAGGGAAAACCGGTTTCTGCTCATGGATGAGCCGACCAATCATCTGGATCAGGAAAGCAGGGATGTGATTCACGAATACCTGAAGAAAAAGAAGGGTTTTTTACTGGTTTCCCACGACAGAGAGCTGTTAAATGACTGTGTGGATCATATTCTGGTTCTGAACCGGGCCAATATTGAAGTATTTCAGGGAAATTTTGATACCTGGTGGGAAAATAAGCGCAGACAGGATGCCTATGAGCTTTCAGAAAATGAGAAGTTAAAAAAGGACATCAGGCGGTTAAAGGAAGCTGCCAGACAGACCAGAATCTGGGGAGATAAGGTAGAGGCGACCAAGATTGGAGCCGGATCCGAAAAATATGAAAAGTGTATCGATACCAGAGCCTTTGTGGGCGAGAAATCCAGGCGAATGCAGCAGAGGCGTAAAAATCTGGAACGCAGGCAGAATGCGGAAATAGAAAAAAAATCAAACCTGTTAAAAAATCTGGAGTGTCCGCAAGAACTGAAATTGTTTCCCATGACACACCAAAAGGAGCTATTGATAAATCTGGACCAGATTTGTTTCGGGTATGGTAAGAAGAGGATTCTGGACGGTTTTCCCATGAAAATTTTAAATGGAGAAAGGATTTCTCTGGAAGGCCACAACGGCTGTGGAAAATCTACGGTTTTAAAAATCATTACGGAACAATTAAAACCGGAAAGCGGAACGCTTTATAAGGCGGGCGGACTCCGAATTTCTTATGTGCCTCAGGATACTTCTTTTTTACAGGGTTTCTTGAGTGATTATGCAAAAGAGTGTAAAATAGAGGAAAGTCTGTTTATGACGCTGCTTCGGAAGCTGGATTTTGAACGGGTGCAGTTTGAGAAGGATATGAAGGATTACAGTGAGGGACAGAAGAAAAAGGTGTTGATTGCAAGGAGCCTTTGCGAACAGGCGCATCTTTATATCTGGGATGAACCGCTCAACTATATCGATGTGTTTTCCAGAATGCAGATAGAAGAGCTGATTCTGAAATATCAGCCAACCCTCCTGTTTGTAGAACATGATAAGCTGTTTGCCGGGCATATCGGAGCAAAGCATATTGTGATGGACTAATAAAAAGGAGATTTTTGTAAAGATGGAGCATGTTACGCATGTATTTGATCCGGTTTATGACAAAAAATCAAGAATTCTGGTGCTTGGAACCTTTCCGTCAGTGAAGTCCAGAGAGATGTCCTTTTATTACGGACATCCCCAGAACCGGTTTTGGAAGGTTTTGGCAGCATTGACCGGAAGAAGCCTGCCGGAAACAATAGAAGAGAAGAAGCGGCTGCTTTTGGAAAATGGAATTGCGATATGGGATGTGATCGCATCCTGTGATATTCAGGGGTCCAGTGACAGCAGCATTAAAAATGTAGTGCCGAATGATATTGACAGAATTGTGAAGATAGTTCCTGATATTACTATTTTTGGGAATGGAGAAAAGGCATTCAGTTTGTACCAAAAGTATTGCAGGGAACAGACCGGAAAAGATATGATAAAGCTTCCGTCCACTAGCCCTGCGAATGCTGCTTTTTCCTTAGATAAACTGACAATGGTGTGGAGAGAGGCATTTGACAGAGCCGGGTGGTGCACAATGATTTAAGGAATTTGATTATGAAAGAGGAGCAGAATATCAATATGAATGAAAAAATGGACTCTGAGGAAAAAGATGAAAAACTGCCGGATCAAGAATCAGACTGCACGGAGAATCAGAAAAGAGAAGCAAAATTTGAGCATATGACAACGGCTCCGGTTCCAGTGCTCATTTGTGAACTGGCGGTTCCAACCATTATCAGTATGTTGGTCAGTTCATTTTATAATATGGCAGATACCTTTTTTGTCGGGCAGATTAATACGCAGGCTACTGCAGCAGTTGGAATCGTTTTTTCTGTTATGGCACTGATTCAGGCATTTGGTTTCTTTTTCGGTCACGGCTCCGGTAATTTTATTTCCAGAAAACTGGGTGCACAGGAGACAAAAGAAGCAGAGGAAATGGCAAGCTGTGGCTTTTTTTATGCTTTCCTAGGCGGACTGCTTATGATGGTTGTTGGTATTTTGTTTTTGGAACCGTTTGCGATGCTTCTTGGTTCTACGGATACGATTCTTCCTTATACAAAGAAATATCTGAGGATAATTCTGATCGGTGCCCCTGTCATGACTTCTTCGCTGGTACTAAATAATCAGCTTCGCTTTCAGGGAAGTGCCGCTTATGGTATGGTCGGGATTGTAACCGGATCTGTGGTCAATATTGTGTTGGATCCGCTACTGATTTTTGTATGTGATCTGGGAATTACAGGTGCTGCGATTGCGACGGTTGCAAGCCAGTTTCTTTCCTGGCTGCTTCTTCTGGCGGGCAGCAGAAAAGGCGGAAACATCCATATTCATCTTAAAAATTTTACATGGAAATTTTATTATCTGAAGGAAATCTGCCGCGGCGGTTTTCCTTCCCTGTGCAGACAAGGACTTGCCAGTGTGGCAACAATTTCACTGAATCGTGTAGCGGGAAACTATTCCGATGCGGTAATTGCGGGAATGTCCATTGTATCCCGTATCACGATGTTTGCAAATTCTGCATTGATTGGTTTCGGGCAGGGTTTTCAGCCGGTCTGCGGATTTAACTATGGGGCAAAGCTTTATAAAAGAGTGCGGGAGGGCTTCTGGTTTTGTGTGAAGTGGTCGGCGGTTTTTCTGGCAGTCGTATCGGTTTTGGGTATAGTATTTGCGCCGCAGCTTGTAGCAGTATTTCGAAAGGATGACGTAGAAGTTATTGAAGCTGGTGTTATGGCGTTACGGTATTGTTGTATTGCTTTTCCGCTCGGTTCCTGGATCGTGCTTTGCAATATGATGCTCCAGTCGATTGGCAAGGCATTGAAAGCCTCTATTGTGGCAGCGGCGAGACAGGGNCTGTTTTTCCTGCCGCTTATCATTATTCTGCCCGGATTATTTGGCATAAAGGGCGTACAAATGTGCCAGATGGTCAGTGATATTTTGACCTTCCTGCTGGCGGTGCCACTGGGAATCAGCGTACTGAATGAAATGAAAAGAGAAGAGAGGATTAGTTATGAACAAAAATAGTGCAAAGGAAATTAAGGTACTGGTACTGGATATTGACGGGACACTGACAAATTCTGAAAAGGAAATTACGCCGGAGACAAAAAGAGGTATCCTGAATATTCAGGAGAGAGGTCATAAGGTGATGTTGGCCTCCGGCAGACCGACTCCGGGCATGAAGCGTTATGCAAAAGAGCTGGAACTGGAAAAATATGGCGGTTATCTTTTGTCTTTTAATGGCGGACGGATCATTAACTGCAAAACGGGAGAAATCGTATTCCAGAAAATTCTGCCGTCTATTGTAATTCCGGGACTTTACCGCTTTGCAGTAAACAATGACTGCGGACTGATTACTTATCTGGGAGATAATATTGTCCTTGGTACACGGATGGATGATTATATTGCCATTGAGTCGCGCATCAACGGGATGCCCGTTCAAAAGGTGGAGAATTTTGTAGATTTTGTGGATTTTGATGTCAATAAGTGTCTGATGACTGCGCCGCCTGAGCGGGCAGAGCAGTATGAGAAGGAGCTTGACAAAAAGTATGGTGATATTTTGAGCATTTACCGCTCGGAACCGTTTTTTATTGAAATTATGCCAAAAAATGTGGATAAGGCGACTTCTCTTGACCGTATGCTTTCGACGGTCGGACTGACCAGGGAAAATGCAATCTGCTGCGGTGACGGTTTCAATGATATGACAATGATCGAGTATGCGGGAGTCGGCGTTGCCATGGGAAATGCGCAGGAAGCAGTCAAGGAGAAGGCAGATTATATTACAGGAAGCAATGATGATGACGGATTGGTGGAGGTTATTGAGAGATTTATTCTGTAAAAATTTGAGAACAAAATATCAGAACAAAAAGCAGGGTTTATTTGATGCAATTATGATGCAATCTTTTCTTATATTAATATAATAAAAACAAAAGAAGATAGTGTCAAATGACCTATGAAAAAACTGGGCAAAGAAAAAAGGCTCAGATGAACCTTGATAATTGCAGATATTTTAGTCTGAGGTAAGCTATCGCCACC
>JGI24709J26583_10003523_pt1 | contig 12273 bp, 8 predicted proteins | sample BioPla2DNA1_FD_26583 | JGI IMG/M metagenome (IMG submission 26583) | reverse complement strand
TTTTTCCGAGAATAAAAAAATGCTGTCGTGGCCGAATATAATAATGGGGAAGGAATTGATCCCGGAACTTGTGGGAGACTACGCGCCAAGACAAATTGCCGAAAAAATGGCAAACTATTTATGCGATAACTCGTGGTTAAAAAATATTTCTGACTTAATGAGCAAGTTCTCATCGGTTCAGGGTGCTTCCAGAAGATTAACGGAGGAGATAATTGGATGTCTTCCATAAAGAAGCCTAATCTGCGTAAAGCTCAAAGGAGTACTTACCTGCGATTAATAAGTTATTTAAAGCCTTACGTGGGAAGGCTATTTGCAGCTATGGCATGTATGGCCATTTCTTCGATATTGGCGGTATTGCCACCTTGGTTGCTCAAAAACATCGTTGACGATGTGTTGATACAAAAAAACCTCTTGATGCTTAATTTCCTGGCTTTGGGGATCATCGGGATTTATTTGTGCAAGGCTCTGTTTTCTTACGGTCAGACCTATTTGATGAATTGGGTTGGACAACGCGTAATAATGGACATAAGGGTTCAGCTTTACGATCACATGCAGAAGATGTCGTTTCGATATCTTTATAAGTCGCGGATTGGTGACTTGATATCGCGAATGACGAACGACGTTATGATCCTTCAAAATTTAGTTACAAATGTCATTGTAGACTTAGTAGTTCAAAGCATTACCTTTGTTGCCGTGGTCATATTTTTGCTTGCCTTGAATTGGCGGCTTGCCTTGCTCACCTTCATTGTATTGCCCCTTACAGGATATGTTTTAAATGTAGCTTCGAAAAAGCTTCGTTCTGTGGGCTACCGGATTCAAGAAGAGTTGGGTAGAGTCGTGTCCATAGCCCAAGAGGCCCTTTCCGCCGTAAGGATAGTTAGGTCCTTTGCCACTGAGGATGAGGAGTTGGATAAATTTAAGGACCAAAACAAATCAAACTTTCGCGCACTCATGCATGGAATACAAATTCATGCCGTTTTAGGGGGTGCTGTAGAAGTCATATTAATAGGAGCCCTTGCCTTGATTCTGTGGATCGGCGGGAGGGAAGTAGTAAGGGGCAGGAGTACGCCCGGGGAGCTGATTGCCTTCATAGGCTATCTCGGGCTGCTGGTCCAACCCGTTAGAGTATTAAGCAAAGTCGTTTCTGGGGTGCAGAGAGGTTTGGCTGCGGCTGACAGGATATTTGAGGTGTTTAACGTCACGACGGAAGTACGCCCACCTCGTTCGCCCGTGATATTAAAGCACATTGAGGGAATGATCGATTTTGAGGATGTCTACTTTGCTTATGAGGATAAACTTTGGATTTTAAAAGGCATTAACCTTCACATTGAACCCGGAGAAAAAATTGCTATCGTTGGCCAGACGGGGGCAGGAAAGTCTACCTTAGTTGATCTCATTCCCAGGTTTTATGATCCGGATAGGGGAAGAGTTAAGATAGACGGATACGATGTAAGACAGCTGGACTTGAAGACGCTTCGAAGGCATATAGGCATCGTGCCTCAAGATCCCGTCCTGCTTAAGGGTTCCATAGCTTATAACATTGCTTATGGATGCCCATGGGCCTCCCATGATGATATCGTGAGGGTGGCTGAACAAGCAGGCATACTGGATTTCGTAAAAAGCTTGCCAAATGGTTTTGATACTGAAATTGGCGAGCGAGGGCTGACATTAAGTGGCGGACAACGTCAACGTATTGCTATAGCAAGGGCAATAGTGAGAAATCCTCGAATCCTTATAATGGATGAAGCCACATCATCCTTGGATGCGGCCATGGAACAACATATTCAAGAATCTATGCAAAATGCTGCGGAGGGAAGGACATCCCTTATCATAGCTCACAGGCTTTCTACCGTACGAAATGCAGATCGCATAGTTGTCTTGGATCAAGGNAAGATCGTCGAAGAAGGCGATCACGAGACTTTGTTGAGATCAAAAGGGTTATATGCAAAGCTTTATTCGCTTCAGGTGGGCGAGAAAACCCAAGCACTATAAACGGTTAAGTCGCAATTATTTCTTCGGCTATGTTTACAGCGTGATCTCCAATTCTTTCAAGGTGGCTAAGCATGTCCAGAAATACCACGCCTGAAGCAGGATAGCATATACCGTGATTTAATCGTTTTATGTGCCTTGCACGCAGNTCCCTTTCCAGATCGTCAAGTATATCGTCCATAGCGATTATGCNTGCTGCTTTTTGCTTGTCATTATTTTCNAGGGCATCAACTACNACCCTCACTGATTCGACCGCCTTTGAGATCATGTCATCCAGCTCCTTAACTGCCTCATCGGAAAAGGGAAGATTGTGGTTTTCCTTGTAATCTGCAAGCTCAACTATTGCCGTAGCGTGATCTCCGATGCGTTCCAAGTCAGCNGAGATACTTATGGCGGAAGTTAAAATCTTTGCCTGAGCACTATTTACTTCTTGTTGAAAGATCTTAGCCACATAATAGCTGATGGCTTCCTCGATTTCGTCAATCACGTCTTCTATGTTATCGAAACGTTTTCTGTCCTTTCTTTTATCCCCCCAAAATATTGCCACCGCAGTTTCTAGATTCTCGAGGCATAGCTTTGCCATCCTAACTACTTCCTTTTGCGTTTGTACAACTGCCATGAAAGGGATCGATACGAGCTTTGCGTCTAAGTATTTGGGACCGTGCTCGAGAGTTAGTTCGTGGCCCTTGACTATCTTGCAAATTAAGGCTACAAATTGAGGCGCTAAAGGAAGTAGCAATAGAGTAGTTACCACGTTGAAAATGGTATGCGCGTTAGCTATTTGTCTCGCTGCGTTTAAGCCTGAACGAGCTGCTATGCTTTCAAGCGGCCCTAAAAGAGGCAAAAATATAAGCACGCCAATTACATTAAAGAGNAAGTGAGCATAGGCTGTTCTCCTGGCGGCCAAAGATGTGTTTACAGAGGCCAGCAGTGCNGTGAAGGTTGTTCCAATGTTTGCACCCAGCACCATCGGAAGGGCTGCGCTTAAATCCATGACGTTCCGAGAGGCCAAAGTCACGAGGAGGCCCGTCAATGCCGACGAAGATTGCAAAATCGTCGTAAATATAGCTCCCATGACTATTCCGATCAGAGGGTGCGTTTTTCCAATGTGCAAAAGATTTACGAAAGGTGCGTAAGATTCTAAAGGCGCCACTGCGTCTCCAGTAATGGATAGGCCTAAAAACAGCATGCCAAACCCAAGAAAGAAATCGGCGCAACCTTCTTTTACACTTTTCCTTTTGCCTAACAACATTAATGCCATACCCAGTGCTATTGCGGGCAATGCCACCTTTTCAAGCTTGAAGGCCACAATTTGCGCAGTTACCGTGGTCCCTATGTTTGCGCCCATGATCACCCCTATTGCCTGTTCAAGCTCCATAATACCCGCATTTACAAAGCTTACACACATCACAGAAGTGGCGCCAGAAGATTGAATTATTGCTGTCACTATTAGTCCCACAATTACGGCCGAAAGGCGATTAGATGTAAGAGTTTCAAGGAACTTTCTTAGCTTATCGCCGGCAATCTTTTGTAGACCCTCGCCCATTTTTGCCATTCCATACAAAAATAGGGCTACTCCTCCCAAGGCCATTAATATCGTTTCCAAATCAAGGTCCCCCGCTTTTAGTATTTGACCTATATTATTTTATAGCATACTTTCGATAAGTTGAATGATATAATTAACGATACCGTTTTTCTCTTAATTTTGACAGCTTCTGAAATATACCATGTTTATCCTCAGATGGTGATTCGAATGTCAGGATCTTTAAACAATTATCTAGAGTATACNAGAGGGAAGGTAAACAGCGTCCTTTACGGACTGTTTTTTACTCCTTTAAGTTTGATCTATGGACTTGGCGTCTCGCTTCGTAACTTTGCCTATGATCACGGCCTGATTTCATCTTTTGAACCCTCACTTCCAGTTATAAGCATTGGGAACATAACGATGGGTGGAACAAATAAAACTCCTTTTGTAGAGATGCTTGCCAGAAAATTTTTAACCTTAGGTTTAAATCCTGGCTTGGTCACGAGGGGATATGGCGGAAAACACAAGGACAAGGGCCCGATTCTCGTAGTAAACGGCAAGGGTGATCGCGGTCAGGTCGGAGATGAATCCCTCCTTCTTTCATCTAGACTGCCTGGTGTTCCAGTCGCCGTTTCGCTCGATAGGCTTGCGGCACTTGAGATGTTGCGATGGGAAAACAAGGTTGATATTGCCATATCAGACGACACCTTTCAGCACAGGCGAATGGTGCGCGATGTAGATATAGTGTTGATAGATGCCACATGCCCCTTCGGCAACGGTAAGCTTTTCCCTGCCGGTGCCTTGAGAGAGTCCCCTAAAAGTTTGAAGCGAGCTCACATTTTGGTGATCACTAAGGCGGATCAGGTAAAAGAGGAAGCGCTAGCTGAACTGATATCTTTGGTCCGCAAGTATGCATCCGACAAACCAATTTTCACGTCAAGGTTAGTTTTAGAACGATGGCAGAAGTGGGATGGTGACCAATTTGTCGATACAGATCCTTTAAATCCCGATCTCCCCGTATCGATTTTTTCGGCCATAGGAAATCCAGAGAGTTTCCGTAATTTTATTGAGAATATGGGATTTAACGTTAAAAGCGAAATGCGCTATCGTGATCACCATATGTACTCGAGAAAGGACTTGGACAACATAGCCCGTCGTTGCAAGCTGGTAGGNGCAAAAGTCGCAATATGTACCGAGAAGGATGTTTACAACTTACCACAGGGTTGTTTGATCGATATTCCTATCTATGTTCCAAGTGTAGTGACTGTGGTAAGTGAAGAAAGTCGTTTTTTTGAAACCCTAATAGAAACGTTGCGACCAAAAATTGTCATCTCCTCCAACGGCCATGGCGAAGATTCGATGGCATGTCTTTTGGCCGAACGCATACGAAAAGACCTTCCTAAGGCCAAATTGTATGCCTTTCCCTTGGTTGGAAAGGGTAAAATTTTTGAGGATTCGGGCATAGAGGTGTATCCTCCGCCTCTTGATACTCCAAGTGGTGGTGTAATAAAATACAGTTTCTTTGAGCTCATAAAGGACGTTCGCGCGGGGCTTATAGGGCATGTGAAAAGACAGCTGGATGCATGGTCCCGGCTCAGGGGCAAGATTAGAACACCCATATGCGTAGGTGATGTTTATCTTTTGCTGCATGCCTTGTACGGACAGGGAATGCCGCCCCTTCTTTTGGCAACAGCTAAAACAGTTTATCTGAGGGGCCATTTTCTGATAGAAAAGCAGATTCTGAGGAAGAAATCGAGAAAGGTTTGGACGAGGGACGAAATGACGGCTTGTGAGCTGAGAAAAAGTTCAGTTAACGCCGTTTACGTGGGAAATCCAATTATGGACTTGGCAGGTGATAATGATAATGAAGCCTGTGAAGATCCGTGGATGGATAAAGAAGGACGTAGGATACTACTGTTGCCTGGTAGCAGGCAGGATGCCTACAAAGATGTAAGATTACTTTTAAAGGCGGCAGAGCTGGTAACGAAACAAATAAACGCTAACTTTTTGATGGTCATAGCTCCCAGCATAGAGTGGGACAAGATGGCATCAAGCCTTAAAGGGTATTTGTTCGAGGATAATCTGTTAAGGAAGGGTGATTTAGAAGTTGCGATATCCTTTTGCCCCGTTGCTGTAGCTGCAAAAAAAGCTGATCTGTTGCTCGGGCTTGGCGGTACAGCTAATCAGGTATGCGCAGGTCTTGGGGTCCCGGTAGTCTCCGTAGATGATAAGGGAAAAAGGGTTCAGAAGAAACTTTTAGGCGATGCCGAGGTGCTACTTAAAAGGGATCCGCAGGTAATTGCCTCCGAAATCATATCGATTCTCGGTGATAGCGAGAGGTACCAAGCTATGTCTTTGGCGGGCAAGGAGAGGATGGGCGAGCCTGGTGCGATAGAGGACGTGGCAAGGTATGTTTTGTGCGAGTTGGGATGGAAGCATAGGCATGATTTGTACTGCGCTCTGCAAAGAAAATTTCTGTACCCCCTTGAAAGCGTGAGGAAAGAAGAGGTGGAAGTTAGCGTTGAGTAAAGACATTTTAGCGGTAATTCCTGCAAGATATGGCAGTACGAGATTGCCCTGNAAGCCTCTTGTGAAAATAGGTGGCAAGCCTCTGTTGTACTGGGTTTTAAGGGGCCTATCTGAGTGTGAGGTCAGCGAGATAGTGGTAGCAACCGATCACGAAGAGATAGCCAAATTTGTTTTCAAACAAGGTTACGAAGCTGTGATGACGCCTTCAGAATTGCCATCGGGTAGCAACAGAGCAGCTTGGGTCGCCCAAAGGAAGTCTGCTGATATAATATTGAACGTTCAAGTTGACGATCCAATGGTAGGTCCCGATATGATCGATCCTTTAATAAAGGCNTTGGCTAACTCGGAGGAAGCAAACGTTGCCTTGCTTGTGAAGCAGATTGAAAAGTCAGATGAAATTTCTAACCCCAACATTGTAAAGGTAGTGTTTGACCAAANGATGCATGCGCTTTATTTCAGCAGATCTCCTATCCCATATGAGAGGAACAAAGGCGCAGTGTATTATAAACACATAGGNCCCTATTGCTATAGGCGCGAATTTTTGCTTGAATTCGATTCGTGGCCACAAACCCCCTTGGAGAAGACGGAAAGCTTAGAGATGTTACGTATACTTGAAAGAGGTTACAATATCCTATGCATAAAATCCGAGAGGGATACAATTGAAATTGATACCCCAGAAGATGTTATGACCTTCGAACGGTATTTAGAAAAGCACGGAGATGAGATGCCATGGTTAAGAAGGTAAAGGTTGGCGATATAACGATAGGGGAAGGCCGCTTTGTATTGGTTGCAGGTCCTTGTGTCCTTGAAAGTCTAGAGATGGCTCTTGAGGTGGCTGCAGAGGTCAAAAATATGTGTGATGATTTGGGTTTAGCTTACATATTTAAGTCCTCCTTCGATAAGGCAAATCGCACGTCTATCCATTCCTTCCGTGGCCCCGGCCTTGATGTTGGTTTGGGGTGGTTAGAACAGGTGAAGTCAAGGCTTGGAGTCCCAGTGCTTACCGATATTCACGAGCCAAATCAAGCAGAACTCGCAGCTCNAGTTGTAGATGTAATACAGATACCAGCATTTTTGTGCAGNCAGACCGATTTGCTCGTATCCGCNGCCGAAACTGGCAAGCCGCTCAACATAAAGAAGGCTCAATTTATGAGCCCTTACGATATACGTTTTGTGCTTGAAAAGGCGAGGGANTCGGGCAACGATAAGGTGATTTTATGCGAGAGNGGAGTTGCTTTCGGTTACAATGAGNTAGTTGTCGATTTTCGTTCCATCCCCATTATGAGGTCTTTCGGGTGTCCCGTGATGTTCGATGCGACACATAGCGTGCAAATGCCTGGAGGACTGGGAGGGGTAAGCGGTGGAGACAGGAGATTTGTTTCACCTCTTGCGAGAGCCGCGGTGTCCATTGGGATAGATGCTTTATTCATGGAGGTTCACCCAAGTCCGAACGAGGCTAAAAGCGATGGTCCAAACATGATAGCTTTGTCCGATTTAAGGGATCTCCTTGGTCAATTAGTTGCCCTCGATGACCTGGTAAAAGGCAAACTTGGATATGTTGACGTGGGGGAGGCGTAACTTGTAGTGGAAAAGGATTTTGCAGACAAAGATGTTTTAACTCTTTCCCATGAGGATGAAAGGTTGCTCGAAATTGGGAAGAGCGTGTTNGTGCAAGAGGCAAGGGAATTGACCAATGCGTCATCCCGTTTCGGNCTAGAAATGATAGAGGCCGCTAAATTAATATTCGAATGCAAGGGTCGCGTTGTCGTTTGTGGTTTAGGGAAGTCCGGAATAATAGCGAAAAAGATTGCCGCTACATTTGCATCTTTAGGCACGCCCTCGATTTTCCTCCATGCAACCGAGGGAGTGCATGGCGATTTGGGAATGGTATGTCGCGGAGATATAGGCATTTTTTTGAGCAACAGCGGGCAAACCAACGAAGTATTAAAAATAGTTCCCTATTTCAAACGGCTCGGCATTCCCATCATAGCAATAACCGGCAACGTTTCCTCAAGATTGGGCAAGGAAGCGGACATAGTGATAGATGCGAGTGTGGAAAAAGAAGCTGACCCCTTGGGGTTGGCTCCGACGAGCAGCGCGGTTGTTCAGCTTGCCATTGGAGACGCCCTTGCAGCTATGGTCGCGGATTTGCGAAAACTTAAAAGGGAAGATTTTGCCCTCTTTCACCCTGGAGGCTCCTTGGGGAAAAAACTTCTTCTAAGAGTTAGCGATATTATGGGGAGCAATGAAAGGCTTCCCGTGGTCTCGGAAAAGGCATCCGTAAGAGAAGCGCTGTTTGAGATAACTAGTAAGGGGTATGGTGCCACGATTGTAGTGGATGATGAAGGCAGGTTAAAGGGCATATTTACAGATGGCGATCTTCGCAGATTGATAGAGGATCGAGGAGAGATGGGAGTACTTTCGTTACCGATTGTTGAAGTAATGACCAGAAATCCAAAGACGATTGACATAGACGAATTGGCCGTAAAAGGGGTTCTTTTAATGGAAAAATACGAAGTAAGCGTCCTTGTCGTCATGAAAGAGGGATTTCCTGTAGGGATGGTTCACCTACATGATATGCTAAAGGCGGGGGTGGCTTAGCTGAATTTAAAGTCCTACTCTTTTTTGATCAGCCTTACCTATTTGGGGCTTTACCCTTATTTAAGAATTCGTTACCGGGAAGGTTTTAGCGAGAGGGTAGGCAGGGTGAATAAAAAGCAGTTTAAAGAACTAGACGGTGATCCAGTATGGGTTCATGCAGTCTCAGTTGGTGAAGTTCAGGCAGCTTTCCCCTTGATTTTACGAGCACGGAAATGTAAATATAGCGCTCCCATATTTATATCAACAGTGACTTGTACCGGGAAAAGGATGGCTCAAAAACTGCTTTCTGATCTGGTTGATGGTCATTTTTATTACCCTTGGGACGTTCCATGGGTGATAAGGCGATCGTTGGACATCCTCAATCCTAAGGCGTATATAAGTTTGGAGACTGAAATTTGGCCCTATCTTCTCCACGAATTAAAAAAAAGAGAAATACCTTCCTTTTTGGTCAACGGAAGGTTCTCAGAGCGATCCTTTAAAAAGGCTTGCAGGTCCCTCGAATTTTGGAAAGAGACCCTGGAGTGCTTTTCTGGTATTTTAGTTAAGTCATCCGATGATGCTGAGAAACTTTATTTTTTAGGTGTTAACCCTGATAAAGTAAAAATCATTGGCGATGTTAAAATAGATGCCCTGCTTTTAAGGCAAAATAAGGTCAATAGAGAGAAGCTGAGGGCGAGGTTGCAGATAAAGAAAGGAGAACCTTGTTTCATAGCAGGCAGTACCCACGGCGGTGAGGAAACAGTGGTGCTTGAGGCCTTCGAGCTAGTAAAAGGAAAAGTACCCCTGGCCAAGCTGGTCTTGGTGCCAAGACATCCAGAGCGTGCAAGGGAAGTTTGTTCTTTAGCTGGTCAAAAGCACGAAGTTTCCTTAGTTTCTGAGATAAAGCAAGGCTGGGATGTATTAGTGGTAGACGAAGTGGGACTTTTGTTTGAACTTTATTCACTGGCAACGGGTGCCTTTGTTGGAGGTAGCTTGATTCCCAAGGGGGGGCAAAACGTACTTGAACCGGCCTGTTTTGGGGTGCCAATTGCCTTCGGTCCCTACATGGAAGATTTTTCATTACCTGCTACAGAACTTCAACGCCTTGGTGTAGCTAAGGTCGTAGANAACGGTCAAGATCTTGCAAACGTTTGGCTGGGTGCATTAAACATAAAAGCTGAACTGAAGAAGAAGGCTGTAGAGTATGTAAAAAGTTTGGGTGGAGCTTCAAAGCTGGCGTGGAATGAGGTGGCTTCATGCTTGAGATGATGTTGACTTTGATGAATTAATGGGAGGGATTGGCTTGCACTGTGAGATGTTTATTCCCGGAAAGGCATTTTTCGGAGCTGGTGTGGTTTCTAAAGTTGTAGAGTTAATAGGCAATGGCGTAAAAAAGGTGTTTCTGGTGACGGATGAAAATTTAGTACGACACGGTACGGCAAAGAGGCTCGAGCAAATTCTCGAGGCAGGTGGCGTGGAAGTCCAGATTTTCCACGAAGTAGAACCTGAGCCATCGGTTGAGACCACGGATAAAGCGGCAGCCTTAGCGCGAAATTTTGGGGCTCAAGCAGTTGTGGGTTTAGGTGGAGGAAGTTGCATGGACGTAGCTAAGGCCGTAAGCGTGCTTGTGACGAACGAAGGCTCAGCGGCCAATTATCAGGGTTTAGGTTTGGTTAAAAAACCAGGGGTTTTGAAGATTATGATCCCCACGACTGCGGGGACAGGTTCGGAGGTTACTTTTACTGCGGTGTTGATACGAAGAAGCGATGGGTTCAAGGGTGGGATAAACGATGAAAAGTTGTTTGCCGATTACGCCATTTTAGATCCAGAGCTTACCATGACAGCCCCACCCAAAGTCACGGCTGCATCCGGCATGGATGCTTTAATTCATGCCTTGGAAGCCTATACGAGTATACACGCGACGTGGTTTAGCGATATGTTTGCCCAAGAAGCCATCAGACGGATAGGAAAGTGGATCAGAATTGCTACATGGAATGGCAAAAACTTGGAGGCCAGAAGCCACATGCAGTACGCGGCTTATTTGGCTGGCTTGGCCTTAGTTCACGCAGGGGTAGGAGCTTGTCATGCCCTTTCATACCCCTTGGGTGGGATGTTTGGGGTGGGGCATGGAATTGCTAATGCTCTGCTAATACCTTACGTAGTCAGGGCCAACGCTTTCAGTTGTCCTGTCCGTTATACCAACGTCCTCAAGTGGTTAGGGTATGTAGATGAAGGAAGCAATATCAATGTTCGTGACGGTGCTCTGCTTTGCGCTGAGGCTTTAGATGAGTTGCTTGAGGATTTGGAGTTGCCCAGGACGTTAGAGTCNCTGAGCGCGGGCATAACGAGCGAACATTTCCCCGAGATGGCAGAAAAAGCTTTAGCCGTAAGCAGGCCCATGGAAAATAACCCTAGGCCTTTTGATAAGGAACTTTGCATCAAAATTTACGAGGAGGCGATGAAATAATGCCGGGCTTTGAGTTGTTTGATCAGAAAGAAATTGATGCCTTGGCGGATGTTATCAAAAGGAAAGTTGTGCACAGGTATTCCTTCCAGGACGTCAGAGAAGGAATTTATCGGGTAGCAGAATTTGAAGAAGCCTTTGCGAAAAGGGTAGGGACTAAATACGCTTTAGGCGTGAGCAATGGTTCGGCGGCTCTCTACGTAGGCCTTAAGGCCCTCGGCATAGGGCCTGGCGATGAAATAATTACCAGCGCTTTTACCTTTATCGCAAGCATTGAGGCCATTCTTGAGTGTGGGGCTATTCCTGTACTGGCAGATGTCGACGAAAGCTTGAATCTTGATCCCAGTTCCGTTGAAAGTTTAATTACGGATCAGACTAAAGCTATAATGCCTGTTCACATGTTTGGCGCAGCTGCCGATATGGATGCCTTCAAGGAAATATGTGATCTGCATGGTCTTTATTTAATTGAAGATGCGTGCCAAGCTATCGGGGCTACTTACAAGGGCAGGGCTTGCGGCGGACTGGGCCTTTGGGGCGCCTATAGTCTTGATCCCTATAAGGTCATTACCGTGGGCGAAGGCGGAATGTTATTCACTAACGATGAAGAATTGTACAAGAAAATGGAGTACTACCATGATCATGGCCACATACACGACTTAAGCATAGAAAGAGGAGCTGAAGGAAAGGCTTGTCTTGGGTTTAACTTCAGAATGGGTGAGCTTCAAGGTGCCCTGGGGTTGGCGCAATTATCCAAGCTTGATACAGTCATTGAAGCGCAAAGAATTAACAAGAAAAAAATCTTAGATGCTATAGGTGAGATAGAGGGAATCTCCTTGCGGGATTTGCCTGACAGGGAAGGCGAAATTGCGTCTCATTTGATTTTAATCTTGCCGGATGCTAACGCAGCANTGCGTTTCAAAGAGGCATGCACCGAAGCNGGGGCAGGTTGCTCCATATTGTCCGATAACACCTGGCATTACGCGAAACACTGGGCTACCTTGAGGGAAGGTAAGTACTACTCCAGGGTGCGCTGTCCCTTTGACTGTCCCTACGTTGAGGACATGCCCTTATATCGTCCCATTGAATGGACTCAAACTGAGGAAATAGTATCGCGATCCGTCATGTTTGCTATAGGCGTAGTGATGGACGATGCGAAGATAGAAAAAATTGCCAATGCAATAAATGC
>JGI24709J26583_10003522_pt1 | contig 12274 bp, 15 predicted proteins | sample BioPla2DNA1_FD_26583 | JGI IMG/M metagenome (IMG submission 26583) | reverse complement strand
ATATGCTGTCCAAACCAATTAAGCCAATGGAAAAATTGTTGGCCTAAAGGGGAAACGATAGCAAAAATAGCGTACATTTGCGGCATTAATGATAGAGGTTCATTTACAAAATGATAAGCAGAAGACTATTGCGGATAAAAACACTCATGTCTCTTTACGCCTTTAACAGGAGAGATGACAATAATTTACCCAATGCGGAGAAGGAGTTGATCTTCAGCATCGAAAAGACTTACGAATTGTACCATTTGCTCTTTTTGTTGTTGATTGAAATTCATGATACAGCGATTGATAAGATAGAGCAGGCCAAACACAAGAATATCCCTACCCATGAAGATTTAAACCCAAATTACAGATTTGTTGAAAACAGGGTCTTGGTACAGCTGCGAAACAATGAAACTTTGGGTAGGTACGCGGAAGAGAAAAAACTGTCATGGGTCAATTACCGGCATGTCGTCCGGAGTATCTATAATGAAATGGTGGAATGGGATATCTACAATCAGTATATGAACGCTCCTCTAAATAATTACCAGTCTGATAAAAAGTTTATTGTTCAGATGGTTACCAAACTTTTCCCGGTATTGGATGAATTGGAGAACTCATTGGAGGAGATGAGCATATATTGGAACGACGATATGGAGTATGTAGCCGTAATGGTGGGTAAAACGATTAGAAAATTCAAAGCCGGGGACAGGTCGATAAAAGAGTTTATGCCGTTGTTCAAAAGCGAAGATGACCTTGATTTTGTAAAAATATTGTTTAGAAAAGCAGTGTTGAACGGAGGAAAATATCTTGAATTGATAGATAAACATACTACAAACTGGGAAGTTGAAAGAATCGCGCTGATGGATATACTTGTAATGCAAATGGCTATTAATGAGATTGTTGAATTTTCAGACATTCCGGTAAAGGTTACCTTAAACGAGTATATTGAGATAGCTAAATATTATTGTACATCAAAAAGTGCTACATTTGTAAACGGTATTCTCGATAATATTGTGAAAGAGATAAAGGAAACGGGCATGTTTTCCAAATCAGGAAGAGGCTTGGTTGACATGTCGGATATAAAATAAATTTTATTCCATGATAAAAAATGTTTTTTTTACATTGATGGCGGTAATATTATTCAGTTGTGGAAATAATGGAGAAGTAGGTATTAATGCCGGATTTGATCATGATTCCGATATGGGAACGGCACAAATCACTTTTTCCGAATACGAACATGATTTTGGAAAAATTTATGAAGGAGAACAGGTAAGCTGTTTTTTTAAGTATACCAATACGGGTACCGCGGATCTTATTGTTGCTTCTGCTTCCGCTAGTTGCGGGTGTACTGTTCCAAAATACGATGTAAAGCCCATTCGCCCGGGTGATTCGGGGACAATGGAGGTGAGGTTTGATTCCAGCGGAAGAAATGGGGTACAGACAAAAACCATAACGGTCAAATCAAATGCGGGTTCACCGGTCGTTATGTTAAAAATATCGGCAGACGTAATAAGTAATTAATTTAATTTAAATATGGTAACAATGAACTATTTAGCTTTTACGCAATTAATGGCACAATCAACGACGACGACGAGTGGGCAGCCAAGTCCTATGGTAACATTGCTCCCTTTAATCCTGGTTTTCGTGGTTTTTTACTTTTTTATGATAAGACCCCAAACAAAGAGACAGAAAGAACTGAATGATTATAGAAATTCCCTGCAAAAAGGTGACAGGGTGGTGACAAATGGCGGTATCTATGGTAAGGTTGTTGAAGTCAAGGATACTTATGTGTTTGTTGATGTGGGTGGTGATGTTAAACTAAAAGTTGATAAAAACGCTATTTTAAAGGATTCCTCCAGGGAGTAAACCAAAAAACAACAATGACTGAACAGACAGAAAAAATTGCCGATAAAAGATCCGAGAATGATACCTTGGGCAGTAAGCTGACCAACCAGAAAATGGCTGTTTTTTCTTTTTTTTTATTGCTCTCCTTTCTTTTTTGGTATTTGGACGCATTGGGCAACGATATTGAGGCCGATATCAAATATCCGGTAACGTACAAAAATATCCCTGAACTGATCGATTCGGAGAGGATGCCCCAAAGAGTTACCCTGCTGTTGAAAGGGTCCGGCTTTTCGATATTAAGGTTACAGCTTACCGGAAAATCCAATCCCGTGACTATTGACTTTTCGAAAGTCTCTTACAAAAAATCCAACGATCAGGAGGAGGGGCTATATTATTTGACAACAGCGGGATTTGAAAGCAGTTTTTCTTCACAGATTAAACCTGGATGCACAATAAGTTCAGTATTGCCGGATACGCTTTACCTCTTTTCAAAAACAGAATAGTTTTTACGTGATGAGCTTTTTTCCTGAAATAGAAAAAGTGCCGCTACGTGTTGGCGTAACCGGAGGAATAGGCAGTGGCAAAACCTCGGTATGCAGGGTTTTCGGGGTTTTGGGCATTCCGGTTTTTTATGCCGATGTATCTGCTAAAATAATTATGGACAATAATGATTCGCTCAAAAATGAGATAAACACTGTTGTAGGCCAAAATGTATATCTGGATGGGACACTTAACAGACCTTTGTTGGCAAGATTGATGTACAGAGACAAAAAAATCCTGGAGGATATCAACCAACTTGTACATCCACTTGTTTTTGAAGATTTTACGGATTGGACGTGTCGCCAGACATCTCCTTATGTTATTATTGAGGCCGCCATTCTTTTTGAAAGTGGCATTCATGAACTGATTGACAAGGTTATTACCGTAATAGCGCCCGTTGAGGAAAGAATTCAAAGGGTAATGTACAGGAACAAACATAGCAGGGAACAGGTTATTGACATAATCAATAACCAGATGGATGACGAAACAAAGATCAAACTGTCCAACTATGTCGTTCACAATGCTGATGAAGACATGATTATTCCTGTTATACTGGACATTCACAACGATATTCTCTCGCGAATCAAAACAATTTAAGAATGGCGAAAATTGGCAAGTGGCTTGGCGGTGGATTTGGATGGGTACTGGGAGGCCCAATTGGTGGGCTGATCGGTTTTTTAATCGGATCTCTTGTTGATAGTACTGTAAGCAGTGAACAGGTTCCCAGGGAGATAGATCATCCAAAAAGAACCACAAGGGGAGCTTTCAATATATCATTGATGGTTCTTGTTGCCGCTGTTCTGAAAGCAGATGGCAAAGTGCTGAAATCAGAACTAAATTACGTAAAAGAGTTTTTTGTCAAACAATTTGGAAGGGATGCGGCGAGTGAGGCCACTCTTATTTTAAGGGACCTGCTTAAGCAGGATATTCCGCTTCAGGAGGTATGTTCGCAAATAAGGGTAAACATGGATTATTCTTCAAGACTGCAACTGCTCCAGCTGCTTTTTAGTATATCTATTGTTGACGGATCGGTCAATAAAGCGGAATTGGATGTCATATCGGCTATTTCCGGTTATTTGAGCCTTGCCCCACAAGATTATAATTCAATTAAAAATATGTTCGTTCCTGAAACCGACTCTTCATACAAGATTTTGGGGATCGACCATAGCGCATCGGATGACGATGTAAAAAAAGCATACAGAAGGATGGCGATGAAGTACCATCCGGACAAGGTCAGCCATTTGGGAGATGATTATAAAAAAATAGCCGAGGAGAAATTCAAAAAAGTGAACGAGGCGTATACTAAGATAAAAAAAGAGAGAGGTTTGGTATGACTTTTCCAAAGAAGGATGTATAACAACAATAAATAAAAAATCGCGATGGTATTAAAAGACATTCTCGCAATTTCAGGAGAATCCGGGCTATTCAAATTTATTGCCCAAGGAAAAAACTCAATGGTCGTGGAACACCTGGAAACAAAAAAGAGGACCAGTGTATTTGGCTCCTCTAAGGTCAGTTCGCTCGAAGAGATCTCAGTTTTTACCACTGGGGAGGATATCCCTCTCGGAAAAGTATTCGACAATATTTTTGAGAAGGAAAAAGGGGGGACGGCGATTGACCATAAAGCTGATCCGGTTGAGCTGAAAAGTTATTTTCAGGAAGTTTTGCCGGAATATGACCAACATAAGGTTTATGCCAGTCATATGAAGAAAATCGTGCAGTGGTACAATATTCTCCACAAAAACAACCTGCTTGTAAGAGAAGAAGCGGGTTCCGATGAAAACAGGGAACAACAATAGATTATTGAAATAATGATAAATTTTGGGGGAGAGGAGGTTGTTTATAGTTACGAGGATTCCGACATAATAATTCTCCCCGTTCCGTATGATGCTACCAGCACATGGATGAAAGGGGCGGACAGGGGCCCTGAAGCCATATTGGAAGCTTCGGTTAATCTCGAGTTTTACGATATTGAGACAGCATCTGAAGTCCACCTTCGCGGGATTCACACTGTTGCCCCGGTTGATGAAAACAGAACTCCCGATTTATTGGTTGATGCTGTTAGACAAAGATGTTCAATTTTGTTGAATGACGGGAAGTTCCCGGTAATACTTGGCGGGAACCATTCCGTCAGCATTGGGGCTATATATGCTTTCGCCGATTTATATGACAATCTTACCGTATTGCAGTTGGATGCCCACTCTGATTTCAGACACTCTTATGAAGGGAGCAAATATAATCATGCCTGTGTTATGGCCCGTGTCGGAGAGGTGGCCCGGGTGGTACAGGTTGGAATCAGAAGTATGTCCGCCGAAGAGTTGCCATATATCAAAAAAGACAGGATTTTTTACTCCCACCAACTTTATGCCGATAAAAGCCTGTACACGAAGGCTTTGGACAAGTTGTCGGAAAATGTTTATATCACAATTGACCTGGATGTTTTTGATCCGTCAATAATGCCGTCAACAGGTACACCGGAACCCGGAGGCCCACCATATTTTGAGTTGATGAAATTCTTGGAGAGTGTCGCCAAGAATAAAAATGTTGTGGGATTTGACGTTGTTGAGTTGTGCCCCTCAACGACAAACAAGGCACCCGATTTTATCGCCTCCAAAGTGGTTTATCAGTTGTTGAGCTATATTTTTAGTTATAAAGGCCTCTCTGAAAGTTAGTGTGGCTTGCCGATAAAAAATCAGGAATCCGCCCCATTTTTTTCCCATACCTTCGCCTCTTCCCAAATTTCATCCAACTCCGCGAGTGTCATATCATGAAGGGATTTGCCCTTTTTGAGGGTTTTGGATTCAAGATAATTGAATCTTTTGATAAAACGGCGGTTGGTTTTTTCCAAAGCCGCTTCGGGATCAATGCCGTAAAGCCTGGATGCGTTGATAAGCGCGAAAAAGAGATCACCGAATTCATCTTCCATCTTCTCCCTATTTTTATCCTTGATCTCCCTGGCAAGTTCCATATATTCCTCTTTTACTTTATCCCACACCTGTTCCGGCTTTTCCCAGTCAAATCCCACTCCGGCAACTTTTTCCTGTATCCTGTTTGCCTTGATCGTGGCTGGCAATGAATCGGGAACTCCAGAAAGAACTCGTCTGTATTCATCTTGTTCATTTGCTTTAAGCTTTTCCCAGTTAACTATGACATCCTTATCGCTGTTCACCTTGGTGTCGCCAAAAACATGGGGGTGTCTGTATATCAATTTTTGGCAGATGCCGTTCAATACATCGGTTATATTGAAAGAGCCTTTTTCTTCGCCCATTTTGGCGTAAAATACGATATGTAGCATTAAGTCGCCAAGTTCCCCCCGAATCGCGTCGTCGTCTCCGGAGATAATGGCGTCAGCGAGTTCATAGGTCTCCTCTATGGTCAATTTTCTTAATGTGTCGTTTGTCTGTTTCTTGTCCCAAGGACATTTATCCCTCAACTTATCCATTATTTGAAGGAGCCTGATAAACTCTCCGGCACTTTTTTCTTTATNGTTCATTTTTATTGTAAATCAAAACAGTCCATTTTTTCTGATCGTCTCATCNGCAAGTTCAATNCTGACAGAGGAACCTACTTCAAGATTGAAAAGTTCGGAAATATTGGCTCCATTTATAGCTATTTCAATAAGATTCAGGTAGTTGAATCTTGCCAACAGTTCTCCGTCAGGAACATCGCAATATTTTTCTTTTATNGANGAGATGAAATTTCTATTGCTCTGGATTATTATCCTGTATGGTTTTTGGTCGAATACCCTTAAGAATATATCCTTTGTGATGTTGGTGAAAGCGTTGCCATAGGAGTCGATAAAAATGACACTTCCCAAAACCAAGTTTTTATCGATCGTCGCCCGTAAGGGCACTTTCTCCACAATATTTACGATAGGTGAGCCAATTTGGGACAACTCCTTTCCTGCAAAAATTTCGGCCGCGGTTTCGGCAAAAATATCCAGCTCACTTTTTTTTTCGTCTTTTCCCAGACCCACGGCTTCATCGGGTCCCGAGTTAAGGATCAGATTGAATATCCCGTTGTCGGTTCCGATAAAATAATGGCCTTTTGCTTTTACGGCGAGATATTTGGTCTCTTTGGAGGCTTCTGATCCTACACATATTATATGGATTGAACCTTGGGGATAGAATGAGAATGTGTTCCTAACAACGAAAGAGGCATGAGGAATATTAAAGGCAGGAAGCGCTGAAGCGTTATCGATAATATTCGCCTCGGGCACAAGAGAACAGATCCTGCCTTTTAACATACCGGCATAAATGTCGTCCGGTCTCCATTCTGTGGTCAATGTTATTACTGGCATAGTTAAAAATGACCAACAAAGATACACTTCTAATGAAAAATAAGCTTACTTTGTACGTCACAATCCGCAATTTTTTTAATATGATCGCGATATGATCGGGATGAGAAACTTATGGCAGAAATAATAAAAATTCTTGAAGAGATTGATCCTGTTGCCTTTTTTGGCGTTAATAATGTTATAATCGATAAGATAAGGGGACACTTCCCAAAATTAAAGATCATTGTCCGCGACAATATGGTTAAATGTGTTGGAGAAGATAGTGAGTTGGCGGCATTTAATGAAAAATTTGAACGCATTGTCACTCATTTCAAAACATACAATCATATAGGCGATGTTGAACTGGAGAAACTTCTGTCGGACAACAGCTATATCGGAACATCGCGGGATCCTGAATTTGAGAAGACCTTGCTTTATGGTTCAAGCGGAAAGCCGGTGCGCGCCAGAACACCGAACCAATTAATACTTGTAAATGAATCTGTTAATAATGATTTGATTATAGCGGAAGGGCCGGCCGGAACCGGAAAAACATACACTTCAATAGCACTGGCCGTTCGGGCACTGAAAGATAAAGAGGTAAAGAGAATTATTTTGACCCGTCCGGCAGTGGAGGCAGGGGAGAGACTTGGCTTCCTTCCCGGAGATATGAAAGAAAAACTCGATCCCTATTTACAGCCGTTATACGATGCGTTACATGATATGTTGCCGTTTAAGAGGCTGGAGACCTGGTTGGAGGATGGGACAATTCAAATTGCCCCCCTGGCGTTTATGAGGGGAAGAACTCTGGAAAACGCTTTTGTGATACTTGATGAGGCCCAGAATGCTTCAATAAGCCAGTTGAAGATGTTCCTGACACGTATGGGAGTAAATTCAAAGTTTATTTTGACAGGTGATTCAACACAGATTGATCTTCCCAAAAAGGGAGATTCCGGTTTGCTTATGGCAATGAGAATACTTGATGGGATAGAGGGTGTTTCAATAATAAGATTCGATGAGGATGACATTGTCCGGCACAAACTTGTGCGGCGGATAGTGAGAGCTTACGAGGAAGAGGAAAAAAACAGATAATAAAATGGCAAAAACAATTACAGGTTCAGATTTTCAGTTTCCCGGCCAAAAAGGTATCTATAAAGGGAAAGTAAGGGATGTATATAATATTGATGACGAGTATCTGATGGTTATAGTTTCGGATAGAATTTCGGCATTTGATGTTGTTTTGCCCAGGGGTATCCCGTATAAAGGGCAGGTATTAAACCAAATCGCGGTAAAATTTCTGGACGCCACAAAAGATATAGTTCCAAATTGGAAGATAGCATCGCCCGATCCGGCCGTGACATTTGGGCACAAGTGTGAGCCTTATCCTGTTGAGATGATAGTAAGAGCCTATTTAACTGGTAGCTCCTGGCGCGCTTACAAGTCGGGATCCAGAACAATATGTGGTATTGAATTGCCAGATGGGATGAAGGAACACCAAAAGTTTCCCGAACCTATCATTACACCGACTACCAAAGCTGAACAGGGATCTCATGATGAAGATATATCTCGCGAAGAGATAATTGAAAAAGGTCTGGTACCTGAGGATGAATATAAGTTAATGGAAAAGTACACAATGGCTGTTTTCAGGAGAGGGAGCGAGATCGCGGCGCGACATGGTTTGATACTTGTTGATACAAAATATGAATTTGGGAAAAAGGATGGGAAGATATTTCTTATTGACGAAATCAATACGCCCGACTCTTCCAGATATTTTTATGCTGACGGGTATCAGGAGAGGTTTGATAAGGGGCTGCCACAAAGACAGTTGTCAAAAGAGTTTGTTCGCGAATGGCTGATGGCGAACGGCTTTCAGGGCAGGAGCGGAGAGATTGTACCGGAAATGACAGATGAATTTGTCAATGAGGTTTCAGAAAGGTATATTGAGCTATATGAGAGAATTACGGGAGAAAAATTTGTAAAGAGTGACCTGACTGATGTCGCGGCCAGGATAAAAGGTAACTGCGAAAGATTTTTAACCGGGTTCAGAAAAAAACCGGATAGTTGAATAATTTCCTGTTTTGTTTTCTGTTTATTCGGATGTAGACAAATTTTTTAAAAATATTGGCCACGATTCCTGTTTTTATTGGTTTTATACTGGCAGCTTGGATTATATGGAGGTTGGGAAGGAGAGAAGCAAAAAATAAAATTTTATATGATGAACCATAAATTTAAGGCGGTAACTATTGTCGTTTTTTTGATGGTAACTACAATATGTTCGGTAAACGGGCAGGTGGTTGTCGAAAGATCAAACGAAAAGACAATAATTTCCGGTAAACAGTACTATTTGCATACCGTAAAAAAAGGGGAGACAGCCTATTCGATCTCAAGGGCTTATAATGTTACAATAGAGGAGTTGACCCAGAACAATCCAAGTGCTGTCTATGTGGTCAGGGAGGGAGAAACTTTGTTGATACCTTATAGAGATATTGTTGAGGAGACACCTTCCCGGGCTTTGTTGATCCCTGTTGATCAAAAAGATGAGAATCTATATGAATATCATATACTCCAGTCCGGTGAAACTGTCTATTCTTTGTCCCGACTTTATGGAGTCGCGGAAAACGATATACTCAATTCAAATCCAGATATTGATATCACCAGGCTTTCAATAGGGATGGAAATAGCTGTTCCGAAAAGAGATTTTAAGATTGCCACACAAAATTTCACGGTTCAGGATACCGCATTTTTCTTTCACAGGGTCAAGAAGGGAGAAAATTTATCATCGATTGCCAATTATTACGGCATTTCGCTTAGAAATCTAAGAAGAGAAAACAGAAATGTCCGCTTTCCATCTGAGGGTGACATGATAAAGATACCCCTGGAATATGCGAAAGAGGAATATTTTTCGGAATATCCTATTTACTATGAGGATATTGAGACTGTAGATAGCATTGCATTAGAGGTTGCTTCCCCGCCAACTGTTATAAACTCTTTGGAAGGTAGTATTGATGTTGCGGTACTTCTGCCCCTGTTTTTAAGGGAGAACAGTGTAAGGTATGATATCGACTCATCGCAATATTTGAACGGCAAAAAAATTTATAAAACTGTTCCCCGCCAGGAAGAGTGGATCTATTCCAGAAGTATTGGATTTATTGAGATGTACCAGGGTATACTAATGGCGGCGGATTCGTTGAGAAGTCTTGGGCTGACAATAAATCTCCATACGTATGACATTACAAACAATAACCAAGAGATGAGAGATTTGATAAACCGGGGCAAACTTGACAATGTTGATCTTATTATTGGCCCGGTGTACAGTTCAAATTTGGCTATTGTATCAGACTTCGCTTCATCCAGGAATATTCCTGTTGTTTCCCCTGTCCAGTTGATGAGCGATGAACTGGTGAAGGGAAACCCGACATTGTTTGTCGCCAATCCGTTTATTGAGGTGTCACAGGACGATATTGCGAGAAAAGTTGGCGAATATTTTGATGGCAACATAGTTTTCATTCACACGGATACAGCCGGTACCGATCCCCAGGTAAAGGGATTCAAAAACAAGATACTACAGGAACTAAGCACAAAAATTCCGTACGAAGAGATAAGATTTAAGGAGTATCTATATTATAGCAAATCAACGTTCAACAATGATTCAATAAACAGGCTTAGCCACGCAATATCAAAAAATCTGGAAAATGTGGTTGTTATCGCTTCAGAGGATAACTCGGTAATAAGTGAGACATTACAGGAAATACACACTTTATCCAAAAGGAATAATATCCATGTTTTTGGATATCCCGTAATCAGGAGCATGAGCAATATCGAGCCCAGGTATCTGTTTGACCTCGACCTCTTCGTCTTTTCTCCGTTTTGGATCGACTACTCCAATAAAAATGTCAGATCTTTCGTGGAATCCTATTATAGCCGATTTCTGATGGAACCGGAGGAGATGAGCTATGCATGGTTGGGTTTTGATATCGCTTTTTATTTCATAAGTGGAATATCGCTCAATGGCGAAGAGTTTATTTCTAATCCCGGGATCCACAATCCCGACCTGCTCCAGACAAATTTCAAATTTATGAGGGAAAGTGTTAATGATGGATTTGAAAATTATTTTCTTTTTCCGATCAGATATACAAAGAATTATGATGTGGAACTGGATTATGGAAAGTTAAATTGACCCGGCTTTGTCAATTAAATTTTGTTAATTAAATTTAACAGAATGGAATAAATCTAATGGAGAGATTGTCTAATATTGGAAGTGCGAGGGAGTTGTACAGGAAAGCTGACGATGATGAATTGGTTAGGGCGTCTCTTAGTGGAGACAAGCTAGCTTTTAGCGAGATCGTTAATCGCTACAGAAAGATGGTCGCCAGACTTGTAAAAGGAATGCTGGAAGACTCGGTTTACGCTGAAGATATTGGACAGGAGGTTTTCGTGAAGTTGTACAATGCATTGCCCGGGTTCCGGGGTGAAGCCAAACTTTCCACATATATCCAAAAGATTGCAGTAAACCTGACCTTAAACGAGATAAAAAGGAGAAAAAGGTTCTTTTCCACTTTTGCGCGGACGGGTGACGATGAAATGTATGAGTATGAGTTTGTTGACTCATCAAATGAAGAGAAAAGAGAGGCCAAGGAGTTGGTTGATAAGGCTTTGAAATCTTTGGACCCAAAATTTAGGGTCGTTGTGGTTATGAGAATGCTTCAAGGATATTCAACAAAAGAGACCGCGGAAATTTTGGATTTGCCGATAGGTACGGTTCTTTCAAGATTATCCAGAGCACAGAAACAGTTAAAAGATATACTTGAAAAACTTTAAGCATCATGGAACATTCAGAAATTAAAAAGTTGATCATTGATTCGCTGGACGCTGATTTTGATACAGCTGAATTTCCTGAAAAGCTGGAGCTTGAAGGAATAGGTTATGACTTTAATGAAGATTTTGAAGAGAAGGTATTCAAAACTATTTTCAGTGAAAAAGTTCTTTCAATTCGCGACAATGAGTTTATCTCTAATTTGTCGCTGTTGGTCGGTCGTGTGGCTATAACTGGAATTGCCGCGATAATAATTTTATTGATATCAATTTTCATTACGGAAGGGGGATCGTTTTCAATCAACTCTTTGGTTGGTTTGGGCGATGTGTACGATGAGGGGTTAATTTGTCTGCTTGGTGGATTATAGAGCATACAGGTGATTTTTAATTAAATTTTATGAAAGCGAAACCGGTATATTTAGTATTGTTAGTCTTTGTAATAGGATTTATTCTTGGTATGCTCACTTCAGCTTGGATAAGGAACAAGAGACTAAAGCCTGTTAGGATGGTTCTTTCGGAACAGAGATATATTGGATATCTGAGCAGGATCATAGAGCCTACCGAAGATCAGATCAATATTTTTAATGATCTGGTCAAAAAGTATGGCGCATTGAATGGAGAACTCAACAAAAAATTTTTTGATGGTATCAATTCCAACATGGAGGAGTTCCGTAAAGAAATCGACTCCAATTTGACAAAAGAACAGAAAAGCAAACTGAAAGAGTTTGAAGATGAGAGAAAGAGAGGATTTGAAGAGTTTATGAAGAATAGGGAAGGTTCAACCAGATATAGATCTAATCGTCAGGAGCTTGATAGAGATAG
>JGI24709J26583_10003521_pt1 | contig 12275 bp, 8 predicted proteins | sample BioPla2DNA1_FD_26583 | JGI IMG/M metagenome (IMG submission 26583) | reverse complement strand
AAGAACATGAGGGTGCGAGCCGTAGACTATGTCGGCTCCGGCATCTATGGCGGCTCTGCCTATAGAGCTCTGCGTATCAAAGACCCTGTAGCTCCCCTCCTTGCCCCAGTGCATCAGAACAATGATAATATCACAGAGGCCTTCAGCCTTCAGCTGCTCCACTCCGGCCAGAACCTGCTCCAAAGTGGCCATCCACGGGGCAGAGTAGAGACCGATGCGAATCCCCTCGTCAACGGAGTATATAATGCTGCTGTTGGGCCCGGAATAGGCTATCCCCTCGGCGTCCAATATAGCGACGGTGTCTTCATAACCCTTTTGGCCGAAGTCCATAATGTGATTGTTTCCGAGAGCGACATACTCTATACTGCCTAAACTCAGTATCTTGGCGTGTTCGGAGGGGCCCTTGAAGTGGAAGAGTCTGGAAGAATAAAGAGGATTGTCCGAAAAGTTGCACTCCAAGTTTGCAATTGAGAGGTAGTCGTCTTCGAAGTATTCCAAGGTGCCGGAAAAGGGCCACGACATATCGCCGTTTAGAACAGTTTCAAAGCGGTTTTCTCTCTGCGATGAAGAGAGAGTACAGTCTCCTACCATCGAGATTGTAAAAATCTCGGGCGTTGGCTCCGGTGTCGGCTCCGGTGTGGGCTCAGGTGTCGGCAAGGGCGAAGAGCTCGTGCTCGGGACAGGGCTTTCTGCCACAGAGTTTTTCTTCAGCTCACTCAAAGCATTCGGCATAAAGAATCTCAGAAATACAAAAGCGAGCAGAAAAAAGCATAAAAGCGACAGAAACGCAATTTGAAGAATTTTGAGAATTTTACTTTTTTCTTTCTGCTTTTTATCCAAGACCTAAAAGCTCCCTATATATGCTCAGATATTCCGAACCCATTTTACTGAGTCCAAAGTCCTCGCTCATGGCATTTTCCTGCAGTCTCTTCCAAGTTTTGCTGTCATAAAAGAGTCCGATAGCGGTTTTAAGGGTATCAAAAAGCTCGCTTGAACTCATGTTGTCGAAGGCAAAGCCCGTGGCATCAATCCCATACTCGTCATAGCATTTAACCGAGTCTTTAAGGCCGCCCACTCTTCGCACCAATGGAAGCGTGCCATATCGCATTGATATCATCTGGGCAAGTCCGCAGGGCTCGAATGCCGACGGCATGAGGAAGATGTCGGCCCCGGCATATATTTTAAGCGCCAGCTCCTCGTCGTAGCCGACTTTCAAAAAGACCTTATCCGGATATCTGTCTTTAAAGGCCTTAAATTTTTCTTCCAATTTTGGGTCGCCGCTTCCAAGAACAACAAGCCGAATGTTGAGCTGCATAAGCTCGTCGGCCTTATCCAATATTAGTCCATAGCCCTTCTGATTCGTAAGGCGCCCGACTATGCCCAGAAGCGGAGTTTTCTCGGAGCCGCTAAGCGAACATTCCGAAAGCAGGAATGACTTGTTTTCTTTCTTTAAGTGCAGGCTTTCTCTGTTGAAAGGGGTGTGAATATCGGGGTTTTCGGGATTCCACAGCTTATAGTCAATGCCGTTTAACACACCTCTCAGCCGTGAGCCGAGGGAGCGAAGCTCTGCGGATAAACCCTCGCCGAACCCCTCTGTGCAAATCTCTTCCGAGTAGCTCGGACTCACGGCGTTGACCAAGTCCGCCCTCAAGATGCCGCTCTTTAAAAAGGCGCCGCAATCGCTGTACATTTTGAGNCTTTCCTCAANTTCGCTTATNCCGAAANANTTCTCAAAGAAAGAATGCGGGTAAATCCCCTTAAAGGCCAGNTTGTGTATGGTAAGCAGGATTTTTAATTTTCTGTCCGCAGATTGCGCAAAGTTATCTGAGATTAGCCTCGGAATCATTCCGGTGTGCCAGTCGTTGAGGTGAAGAATTTGCGGGTCAAAATCTATTATCTCAAGCGCTGCCAGGCTTGCCTTGCAGAAGAAAGCGTACTGCTCGCCCTCAAGCTCGTCGCCGAGGTAGATGCTTTTAGAGAAGTATTTTTCGTTTTCGAGAAGGTAGTATATGTTTTCGCCGAGCTCAAGCTTAAGTATTCTGCCGGGCACATTTTCACCGCCCATGGGAACAGAGAGCTCTCCCAAGTGTTGCACTTTGTCAGAAAACTTCTCTCTGGCAGTTTTGTGGTATGGGGTGAAAACCCTTATTTCTGCAAGTTCCTTAGCTATAGCGCCGGGCAGAGCGCCAGCCACATCGGCAAGTCCTCCTGTTTTCGAGAGAGGAGAGCACTCCGAAGCAACAATCAAAACCTTGGGAAAATCAGTCTTGTTTTTCATATAATCCTCCTTATAAAACTCAGTCCAATATTATGAAGTAGAGCGCGCTCAGCGGGGGTATATCTATTTTAAGTGAGCGCGGCTCACCCATAAACTCTTTGTCAGTGTATCTCAAGTTAAAATCTTCGAAGCCCGAACCGCCAAAACGCCTGTCATCCGATGAAAACAGAAGTTCGAGTCTTCCGCCTTGAGGGAGGGCTATCTCAAAATCACTCTGAAATTCATCCGAAAAATTGAAAACAGCGACTATTGTCTTACCGTTCGGGCACATACGCATAAATGCAAGCGAAGCCCTCTCCGCCTCATCCACGCTCAGCCAGCGAAAACCGTCGAAGGAAGAGTCTATCTCATAGAGCGAGGGATAATCGGTATAAATTTTGTTGAGAGCCTTCACACATTCCGAAATTCCGCGCTCGGCCTCAGTTTCAGCCCGTCTTTGAGCTCTGGAATGCTGGTGGCTCCAGGCTTCCGGAACGCCTATATCGGTACCCATGAAGAGAAGTTTTTTTCCGGGAAAGGCGAAAATATAGGCCAAAGAAGCTCTGAGAGTCCTGTACTTCTCATTTAAATCACCGTAGATATGCGAGAGCATCGACTTCTCGTTAAACTCATCGTGCGAGAAGGAGAGAATAAAATTCTCGCTCATGGCATAGAGCATGGCAAAGGTCAGAAGACCGTGCTGCTTTTTTCTCTCGGCAGGCGGAAGAGATAAATATTTAAGAGTGTCGTTTGAAAAGCCGATGTTCCACTTAAAACTGAAGCCAAGTCCGCCCTCTCGGGAAAAACCGCAGACATTTGGGAAAGCGGAACTGTCCTCCGCTATGGTCATCACACCGTTGAAACTTGTCAAAACAGTGCGGTTGAGATTTCTCAAAAAGTCCAAGCCGGCGAGATTTATATTGCTGCCCAGCTCGTTTTCAATCCACTCACCCTCTTTTCGCCCATAGTCAAGATAGATTAGCGACATAACGGCATCGCAGCGCAGACCGTCTATGTGATAGAGGTCGAAGAATAGACAGGCCGAAGATATTAAAAAGCTTTGCACGGCGGGTTTTGCATAGTCGAAAATTTGCGTGCCCCAAATGGGGTGCGAGGCCATAATCTCATTCTCAGGCTCAAAGAGCGGGGTTCCGTCAAAGTAGGCAAATCCGTGGGAATCATCGGAAAAGTGCGCCGGAACCCAATCAAAAATGACAAAAATGCCATCTCGGTGCATCCTGTCTACAAAGTACATGAGGTCTTGGGGGGTGCCGAAACGGCTTGTCGGGGCAAAGTAGCCGGTAACCTGATAGCCCCAGGAGCCTCCATAGGGATACTCGGTGATGGGCATAATTTCAACATGGGTATAGCCCATCTCAAGAAGATAGGGAGCAAGAGCGTCCGCTATTTCTCTGTAATTGGGAAAGCGCCTGCCGTCATCAGTCCTCCAGGATTCAAGATGCAGCTCATATATTGAAACAGGAGAGCTGAGGGGTACGATAGACTCGCGCCTTTTAAGGAAGTCTGAGTCACTGAAGCTGAAGCCCTCAAGACTCCATATTCTCGAAGCTCCCTGTTTTTCAATCTCTGAGTACAGGGCGAAAGGATCGGCCTTATAGAGAGTTTCACCGTCTTGCGTTATTATCTCATACTTATACATCTGGCCGTTTTTGAGGCCGGGAACAAAGCAGCACCAAAAATTCTCATCGAACCTCTGCATGGGAAAATCATCTCCATGCCAATCATTAAATTCTCCGATAAGAGATACTGCGCGGGCATTGGGAGCCCATAGCAGGAATCGATGCATACCGAGCTCTTCTATAAACTGCGCTCCGAAGACCCTGTAGGCGTCTGTGAGCTTGCCTTGGAGGAAAAGCTCAAGTTCGTGTCGGGGCAGATATTTACTTAGGTTTATTCTGTCCATAGTTAACCTCCGATTCAAACTATTATACATTTAAAATCCGAAAGCTACAAACACAGAATATTTTTGACATAAAAGATATGAGCGTATATACTTCAAGAATAAGAATAACAGGCAGGGAGAGGCAAGCTTATGCATCAAAAAAAGAGGCCCTTTTTAACTAAAGAAAAGATAGAGGAAATAGCAGAAACCTTTGATACCCCCTTTCATATATATGACGAGAAGGCAATAAGAGAAAATGCCCGAGAACTCCACAAGGCCTTTTCTTGGAACCCCGGNTTTAAGGAGTATTTTGCAGTCAAGGCCACACCGAATCCTTTTATTATGAAGATTCTGGGGGANGAGGGCTGCGGTATGGACTGCTCGTCCATAACCGAGCTCATGCTCTCAGAGCGCTGNGGCATAACGGGTGAGGAGATAATGTTCTCATCCAACAATACCCCCGCCGAAGACTATCGATATGCCCTAAAGCTCGGAGCTGTAATAAACTTCGACGACATCACCCACATCGACTTTTTCGAGAAAAATGTCGGCGAGATTCCCCGCAAGGTCTCCTGCAGATTCAATCCCGGCGGCTACTTTGCAATATCAAACAAGATAATGGACTCACCGGGCGATGCAAAATACGGCATGACGCGCCCTCAAATGTTTCAGGCTTTCAGGATTCTCAAGGACAAGGGAGCCGAGAGCTTCGGAATTCATGCCTTTTTGGCGTCGAATACAAACACGGACGACTATTACCCCGAGCTCTCAGGTCAGCTTATGCGTTTGGCAGTGGAGCTGAGAGACGAGACGGGCGCTAAAATAGAGTTCATAAACCTCTCGGGCGGCATAGGTATCCCCTACAGGCCCGACGGACACAAGGCCGATATAATAAAAATAGGAGAGTCCGTANGNAGNGTATANGAATCCGTTTTGCTTCCGGCCGGCATGGGGGATGTGAAGATTTACACNGAGCTCGGTCGTTTCATGCTTGGCCCNTACGGCCATCTGGTAACAAGAGCCATACATAGGAAGCACATACACAAAAACTATATAGGCGTCGATGCCACTGCCTGCGACCTCATGCGTCCCGCTATGTACGGAGCCTACCACCACATAACGGTGGCGGGCAAGGAAGATAAGATGCACGATCACATGTATGATGTGGTCGGCGGTCTCTGTGAGAACAACGATAAATTTGCCGTCGATCGCTGGCTCCCTCAAATACTCATGGGCGACTACCTTATCATACACGATACCGGCGCTCACGGCCACGCTATGGGCTACAACTACAACGGCAAACTCAGGAGCCGCGAGCTTCTTTTGAGGGAGGACGGCTCGGTTATAGAGATACGCAGAGCCGAGACTGCAGAGGACTACTTTGCAACCTTAGACTTTGAAAAGCTGGATAAATTTGACAGAAGATAAGAAAAGAGGAAAGACATGAACCATCAGGAAATATTAAGCCTATGTGATCATACCAATTTAAATCCCAGAGCCGGCTTGGACGATATTAAAAAGCTTATAGACGAGGGCATAAAATACGGCTGCGCCTCTGTCTGCATTCCGCCCGCCCATGTGTATGGCGCGGCAAAGTATTCGGGCGGAAAAATACCCGTCTGCACTGTTATNGGCTTTCCCAACGGNTATATGACGAGCAGAGTCAAGGCCTATGAGACCGAAGATGCAATAGCCTCAGGTGCTAATGAGATAGACATGGTAATAAACCTGGGTATGCTTCAAGACAGGGTTTATAAAGATATAGCCCGAGATATCGAGGCATGCAGAAAGGCCTCGAGCGGCTATGTGCTCAAGGTGATTATAGAGTGCTGTCTCCTCAGCGAGAACGAGAAAAAAGTTCTCTGCCGCATTGTTTCCGAGTCGGGAGCCGACTTCATAAAGACAAGCACAGGCTTCAGCACCGGCGGCGCAACCCGAGAAGATGTTGCCCTTATGAGAGAAAACTGCTTTCCCGAGCTTAAGATAAAGGCTGCGGGCGGCATAAGAAGCTTTGTCGATGCGCAGGATTTTATAAATCTGGGCGCAGACCGCCTCGGCACCTCAAGACTTGTTAAAATAATGGAAGAGGGCATATTATAAAATATATAAAAGCAAAACAGCCTCCGTACATAAAGACGGAGGCTGTTTTGTCAGGTCTTAATTTTAAGACAGAAGGCGGACCAAGGGCCCTCACTGAGCTCTTCAACTATTTCATAGCCGTTTGCGGCAATTTGTTCCATGACATCATCTCTTCGATTATCAATAATGCCGGAGCAGATAAAGACTCCGTTTTTAGACAAGGTCTTTTTGACCTTCGGCAACAGGGGAATTATAACATCGGCCACAATGTTGGAAAGAACGGCGTCATAGCCTCGGCCGAGGCTTTCGAGCAGTTCTTCGTCTTCCAAAATGTTTCCGATTTTTATATTGTAGGCGTGAGGCAACACTCCGTTATACGAGAGGTTTTGGCTGACAGCCGCCTCGGCGAGAGGGTCAATGTCGCAAAAATAGCAGTATCCGGCGCCCAGAGCAAGAGCAGAGAGCCCCAAAATGCCGCTTCCGCAGCCTATGTCTATGCAAAAGCTCTGTTTTTTTATCTGCCTCTCCATAAGCCTCAGCATAAGCTGAGTGGTGGCGTGCTGGCCTGAGCCGAAGAGCAGGCCGGGCGAGAGTCTCACAACAAGTCTTTCAGTTTCGGGTGTCTCACAGCCCGAGGGAACAAGCAAGAGCCGCTCTCCGATTTCAATAGGCTTGTAATACTCTTCCCACTTGTGCAGGTAATCCTCATCATCAATAATGCCGAGCTCCGCCTCGAGTCCCAAGAGCTTAGAGAGCCTGTGAATCTCGTCACGGCTCTCGTTCGAGACTTCAAANTAAAGTCTTANCTCCGATATATCCTCAAACTTCTCTCTGAGCTCGGGCTCGATAAGATCGTTAAGTTCAGGATGCTCGGAAAAGAAATTTTTAAAGTCCTCCGAGTCGAAAACAGCAAAGCTGTGCTCAGAATTCAGTTCGAGCAGTCCTATGGTTCTGTCCAAATTTTCAGAAGTTGTTTTAAACTTCGATTCCAGCCAAAGCATGATTGATTATCCTCCAAAAAAATCGGGATGCCAGCATCCCGATTGTATTAAATATAAGTGTCAGCCTTCGCTCTCCGTGATTATGCCGTAGTTGCCGTCTCTCCTGCGATATACAACAGAGAACGCGTCATTCTCGTCGGCATTTCTGAAGACAAAGAAGCTGTGTTCCAGAAGGTTCATCTGGAGTATGGCCTCCTCAGCAGACATGGGCGAGATGTCGAAACGCTTGTTTCTGACGATGCGGAATTCCTCTTCCAAGTCTCCGTCTGCTAAAATTGCGGGGCTCGAGCCGAACTCGTGTTCAATGGCGCCTTCACGCAGTCTTTTAGAGAGTCTGGTCTTATTTTTTCTGATTTGACGCTCAATGGCTGCGACCGCAGAATCTATCGAGGCATACATGTCGCTTGTGCTTTCACGGACGCGGTAAAAAATGCCGTTGTTCTCAATTGTCACTTCGGCAATAAAGCGGCCTCTTTCCAGACTGAAGGTGACAAAAGCTTCGCTGTCTTTTTTGAACAAGCGGTCGAGCTTGCTGATTTTTTTCTCCGCATAGGCGCGAAGTTCGGGGGAGATTTCCAGTCTCTTTCCCGTAAATGTGAATTTCATGAAAAGTTCACTCCTTCGATGGTGGATTTTGTTCTTGCTAATTAAATTTTAGCACAAATCCGTGTAAAAAAGAAGAGTGTTTAATTAAAAACATGGCAGTTGGGAAGCTGTGCCGCAATCTCAAGCAAGGCATCCTCGCTTAAAGGATTTCCGCCCAAATAGAGTTCCTCAAGATTTTTCAGGGCGAAAAGCGGGGTGAGGTTCTCAATTTTGCAGTTTTCGAGCACAAGTGTTTTAAGCTTGCCCAGCTTGCTCAGGGCTTCAAGATTGCTCACAGCCGTGTTGCTCAAATTCAATGTACTTAAGTTTTGCAGACCTTCAAGAGCGCTTATGTCATTAAGCTCGCTGTTGTCACCGGCATAAAGTTCGGTGAGCGTGGGAATATTACTCAAGCCGGCGAGAGTTTTGAGCTTGTTGTCCCGAATTAAAAGGCAGTTAAGCTTTTTGTGACCGCCGAGTGGGGCAAGGCTGCTCACAAGGTTGCTCGAAACATCCAAAACCTCAAGCGTCTCAACCCGGGCAAGAGGTCCCAAATCGTGTATATTATTCGAGGAAATATTCAAAATCTTCAGCTTTTCAAACTGTATAAGGGGACTTATGTCGCTAATTTCAAGCTCGCTGGCCAAAATTGCCTCGGAATCTGTCCTAAACTCCTTGCCTCCGAGCGCCACAGTGAAAATGAGTTCCGAGTGCGTTACACTGCAGCGGCTCATCTGAATCTTAAACTCTTCAACGGCTACACCCGTGAGATCTTCATTGTCTTCAATGTTGAGCGAAGTAAGTTTGCTCAGGCTCCGCAGCCTAGCTAAACTTTCGTCATTCAGGCCCGTAGCGGCCAGATTCAGCGTTTTAAGAGCGCTTAGGCCGAGCAGAGGAGAAAAATCCTCGATGGGGTTTCCTCTAAGACTCAGCTCTGTGAGATTCACAAGAGCCGAAACGGCCTTTATGTTCTTCACGCTGTTGTGGCTGAGGTCAAGATAGACCAGTTCCCTCATGCCGATGAGAGGTGTTATATCGCTTATCGAGTTTTGAGCGAGCGCAAGGTGCCTGAGCTTGGGAAGGTCCAAAAGCGGTGTTAAGTCAGTCAGCAGATTGTCATTCAGGTTCAGGGTTACAAGGTTCTTACAGGCGGATACAGCTGAGATGTCCCTCAATTTAAGTCCGCTGAGATTCAGCTCGGTTACATCGGACTTAAAAGTTTTTCCGCCCAAAGTGATGTCTTTAATATCGGGTGTCGTATCATCGCTGTAGATAGAGCAGCCGGGCAGGGCATTTTTAAGGGTGAGAAGCTCTCTTTCACCTATAACACGGCCGCCGATGTCGAGGGTTGTGAGATTCTTCAGCTTGTGCAGAGGACTCAAATCTCCTATGGGGTTTGAGTTCAAATAGAGAGTGCGGAGCTTTGTGAGATTTTCCAAAACAGCGATATTCTCTATCTTGTTGTTGCTTAGAATAAGAGTTTCCAACTTTGTAAGAGGAGCGAGGAAAGAAATATCCCCAAGAGAGCAGGAGGTTATCGAGAGCGATCTAAGCTCCGTAAGCTTGCCGATGAGCTCCAGTTCTTCTGCCGGAATGTTCTTGCCGGTAATTGCAAGAATGCTGCTGCTTCCCTTTAAAGTCTGGCCCGCAATCTCGAAGCTCGTCTCCTCAAGTCTTGCGAGAGTTTCCCTGTATTCGGCAAGCAGCTTGTCGACAGCATCAGACTTGTTTTTAGACAAATAAACTTCCAAGANCTCTATGGCCTTAGCATACTCGCTCTTTTCAGCGTGGCTTTGAGCGAGAAGGAGCCTCGCTTCCTCACTGTCATTCAGCTCAANGGCCTTGTTCAGATAGAGAATAGCATCGTCGTAATTGTGCTCGTCAAAGGCTTTTTGGGCGGAATTTAAGAGCTCGGGATAGCTGTCGTTGCTGCCGGCGTCCTTTGCCAATACGATTGCTATAAGAAGTATAAGCACGGCCACAATCACAGAGGAAACTACAAAAAATATTTTTTTACTCTTGCTTGTTTTTTCACTTTGATAGTTCTGAACTAAATCATTTTTCATTTTGCCCTCCTTCGGGGATTAAAACACCCACTCACCGTTTCTGAAGATGGGAATCACTTTGCCTTTACTGTCAACACCGTCAATGTTCAGGCCGGAATATCCTATCATGAAGTCTTCATGAATAATCGAGTCGTTTATGCCCTTTTCTTTGGCCTCCTCGAAGCTTAATGACTCATAGTCTTTAAGGCAGTTAGAAAAGCCGCGTCCCATGGCCAAATGACAGGAAGCGTTCTCGTCAAAGAGAGTGTTATAGAACATGAAACCCATTTGGGAGATGGGGCTTGAGTTTGCAACAAGAGCGCACTCTCCGAGCATGGCGGCGCCTTCGTCCATCTCCAGTAAGGTCTTTAGCGCCTCGGCATTTTTCTCTGCGCCCGACTCGATGGCTCTGCCGTTTTCAAATTTAATATAAAAGTCCTCAATCAAAAGACCGCGGTATGAAAACGGCTTTGTGGAATAGACTATGCCCTCTGCCTTACCTGCCATCGGTGAGGTGAAGATTTCTTCCGAGGGTATGTTCGGATTGTATTCATAGTCATGGCCCATAAGCTTCTCGGCGCCTCCCAAGAAGAGAGCGTCGGGAATAAGGCCCACTTTAAGCTCCGTGCCGTTATCGCCGTAATAGTGAAGTTCCTTGAGCCCCATAGAGTTCAGCATCTCAGAGCGCTTGTGCAGGAGTACATTGTGCTCGTTCCAAGCTTCAATCGGGTCCTCAAAGTCGGCTCTCGAAGCTTTCAAAATTTTCTCCCAAAGTCTGTCTATGGCCTCGGCTTCCGCCATATCGGGAAACACCTTCTTTGCCCATTTTTTCCCCGGCACGGCCGCTATACACCAGGGATACTTGTTGTCCATCTCGTCGTGTATCGGCTTTAAAATCTTCGATCTCTCCTGTATAGAAAGAGCGTGCTTTTGCATGTCTATGCCGCTAAGACCGTCGGGGTCTTCCGAGATTATGTGTATAACTCCAGGGAGATTTCTGGCTATGTTGCGAAGTCTCAGCTCTTCCCAATCTTCTACCTTAGATAAAGACTCCAAACTCTCGTATTTGTTCCCGAGCTTGTAAAGGGGCTGGTGACTCCAGCGGAGCTGAATCTCGCCTGCGCCCGCCTTATAAAGCGTCTCAACGAGAAGCTCAATGAACTCGGGCTGATCCAGCTCGGCAGTTATAACAATTCTCTGTCCTTTTTGAACATTTATGCCGGTTTTTGCTATAAGTTCTGCGTATTTTCGAATTTTCTTATCCATTGCTTNACCTTTCAGGGCTAAAACTAATCTAATCTTTAACTTTATTGAAAATACTTAAGCTCTGTGATACTATATTTANGTCAAAGTTAAAGTGGCACATATTATAGCATAAAACCAAATCATGTGTAAATCTCACGAGAAGCCATCTCGGGGAAGGGGTAAGCAGTGTTAAACAAAGAAAAGACGATGGAAAAAATAGTTGCGCTTTGCAAAAATCGCGGCTTTATTTATTCCGGAAGTGAAATTTACGGAGGTCTGGCCAACACCTGGGACTACGGTCCTTTGGGTGTGGAGCTCAAAAACAATGTAAAACGAGCTTGGTGGAAGAAGTTTGTTCAAGAGAGCAAACTTAATGTGGGTGTTGATGCGGCCATACTCATGAATCCCAGAGTCTGGGAGGCTTCGGGACATGTGAGCACCTTCAACGATCCTCTTATCGACTGCAAAGCCTGCAAGTCGCGTTTCAGAGCCGACAAGCTCATAGAGGATTATCTAAGCGAAAATCCCATAGAGGGAGCCGTTGTTGAGGCAATGAAGGATGAGGATATGCTTGAGTTTGTCAGGGAACATAAGACACCCTGTCCGAACTGCGGAAAGTTCGACTTTACAGACATCAGAAAGTTCAATCTCATGTTCAAAACGCATCAGGGAGTCACGGAGGACAGCGCCTCCGAGGTCTATCTCAGGCCCGAAACTGCGCAGGGAATTTTCGTGAACTTTAAGAATGTTCTCAGAACTACAAGAAGAAAGCTGCCCTTCGGCATCTGCCAAATCGGCAAGAGTTTCCGCAACGAAATCACACCCGGGAACTTCATCTTCAGAACAAGGGAATTTGAGCAGCTTGAGCTGGAATTCTTCTGCGAGCCGGGAACAGACCTCGAATGGTTCGAATACTGGAGAAATTTCTGTAAGGAATGGCTTTTAAAGCTCAATATAAAGGAAGAAAATCTCAGGCTCCGCGACCACGAGCAAGAGGAGCTCTCATTCTACTCCAAGGCTACAACCGACTTTGAATACCTCTTCCCCTTCGGCTGGGGTGAACTTTGGGGCATTGCCGACAGGACAGACTACGACTTAAAGCAGCATCAGGAGTTCTCGGGCCAGGATCTCAGCTACTACGATCAAGCCAATAACGAGAG